>Ga0256405_10009529_pt1 | contig 13258 bp, 3 predicted proteins | sample RumenRJG_02DNA_FD_189096 | JGI IMG/M metagenome (GOLD analysis project Ga0256405, IMG submission 189096) | Bovine rumen microbial communities from Lethbridge, Alberta, Canada - RJG_02 | ecosystem: Host-associated > Mammals > Digestive system > Stomach > Rumen | place: Canada: Alberta | collected...
TGTGGATTGCATCTTGCAAAGGACATTATGAAGATTAAAGATTACCCCTCCGGCTGTTACGGCTGTCGGAGGGGTACTGCTGTTTTTTTGGGGCTTGAAGCCCCATTTTTACATTTTCATTTTTTGTCCCTGACTTTGCTTCGGAGGTTCATTGTCCTGAGTAATGCCGCCCTGTTCGTTCTTCCTGCCCTCTGTATCGAGTTCTGCATTGAGAACGGCAAGTCGTTCGGATTTTGTCTGAAATTCTTCTTCCTTCGGGAACGGTTTACCGAGCTGCTCTGTTGCCTGCTTCAATTCGTCTTTGTGTTCGGAACGCCTTGCGGTGCGTTCTTTGACGAGGTTTTCCAATTTATCAAGCACATTGTCCATTCTTGTAAAGTTATCGGTTCCCAAGTCAAAATAATATGTACCATCTCTTGATAAAGTCGCCTTGTACATCTGAGAAAAACTGTCAAACATCACAGCTACCTGAAAACCTCTGTACTCACCCACAGGAACATAATCACGATGACCGCCGCCCTGACGGATAACACCCATATAAGCGTTCTTGAAGGCTTCGGCGGCTTCTTTTTTGTCCGTGTAGGTTTTACCGTGAAGCGTGATTCCCTCAAATATCTTTTTGCCGTCTTTATCGAGCCTTGTCGGATGATCCTGAATGTAAAAGTAGTCGTTTTGATTCTTTGGAATGTTGGTGTCCAAAATTTCAATACTTTCTTTTATCTTTTCGATCATATCTTCAAGCCGGTACTGCTCTTGTTTATAGGCATTACGCTCTAAGGTCAGCCTGCCTATCTCATTATCAAGCTCCATTTTTTCTGTTATCCTTTCATCACCTACACAAAGAGCCTTGACTTCTGCATAGGAAAGAGTAGCCTCGTCAATATCATCACACCGTCTTTGCGGAGACTTTGAGGTCATTATTTGAGATATAAAGCTCTGCTTTCGCTCCAACATCTGGAAGATGTAGCTGTCAAATGTGTCTTTTGTGCAGTAACGATAAAGGTGTACTTTTTCATTTTTATTACCCTGTCTGACCATTCGACCACGCCTTTGTTCCATATCGGCAGGACGGTACGGTGCGTCCAAATCGTGAGAAGCAATAAGCCTGTTCTGTACATTCGTACCAGCTCCCATTTTTGATGTTGAGCCGATAAGCACTCTGATCTCTCCGCTCCTGACCTTACCGAACAGTTCCTCACGCTTTGCTTCATTAGTTACATCGTGAATAAAGGCTATCTGTTCTTCGGGAATACCCTTTGCGATCAGCTTTTTCTTTATGTCATCGTAGACATTGAATGAGCCGTCATTCTTTGGAGTAGAGTAGTCGCAGAAGATGAGCTGAGTACCTTTGATCTCCGCACTTTCGTTCCATATCCTGACCACATTATCGACACAAACATTGACCTTCGTTCCCGGTTCATCGGGCAGATCGGGATTGATAAGCCTTTGGTCAAGACCTATCTTTCTGCCATCCGTTGTCATCTTGAGCATATTGTCAACGGTCGGGTCAACAGTTCTGTTGTGGATAGCTTCTGCTCGTTTTGAAAGGGAATCAACAAGGAATTTTTGTGATTCTGTCGGTTCAACAGCTACATTATGCACTTCGCATTCAGGTATGCCGGGAAGGTCAAGCGTTTCGGCAGTCTGAATATCCGCACATTCCTTGAACATAGCCATAAGCTCAGGCAGATTGAAGAATTTTGAAAATCTTGTCTTTGCACGATAACTGTTTCCTTCGGGAGTAAGCTCCATTTGCGTAACATTCTCTCCGAATGTACTTGCCCAAGCATCAAAGTGTTCAAGGTGCATTTCCTTGAGCTTATCCATTTGCAGATAACGCTGCATATTGTAGATCTCGCACATCGTGTTCGATACCGGTGTACCTGTCGCAAAGATAATGCCCTTGCTGCCGGTTATCTCGTCCATATACTTTGTTTTCATAAACAAATCAGCCGTTTTCTGAACATCAGAAGAAGTAGAAATACCTGATACATTCTGCATTTTTGTGGCTAAAAACAGATTTTTGAAAAGGTGAGCCTCGTCCACAATTAGCTTATCTACACCTAATTCTTCAAAGGTAACGGTATCGTCCTTCGGGCTGTCAAGGAGCTTTTGCAGCTTCGCTTCAAGATTAGCCTTTGTTTTCTCAGCCTGTTTGATCTGATACCTTTCACCTTGCATAGCTTTCAGTTCTTCTATGTTTCGCATTGTTTCTTCGATCTGTTCACGAATGTACTGTTGCTGTCTTTCTTGTGAGATGGGTATCTTTTCAAGCTGTGAGTGTCCTATGATAATTGCATCATAGTTGCCTGTTGCGATTTTCGCCATAAGAGCCTTGCGGTTTTCCTTTTCAAAGTCTTTCTTTGTCGCAACAAGTATATTCGCATTGGGATAGAGCTTCAGGAAGTCCGCTCCGATCTGCTCTGTCAGGTGATTAGGCACAACCATAAGTGATTTTGAGTGCATTCCTAAACGCTTGCCCTCCATAGCAGCAGCGATCATTTCATAACTCTTCCCAGCGCCAACTTCGTGTGCAAGCAGTGCATTACCGCCGTACAAGCACCTTGCAACTGCATTGAGCTGATGAGGACGGAGCTTTATTTCGGGATTCATACCTACAAAATTCAGGTGGGAGCCGTCATATTCACGGGGACGGGAGCTGTTATATATCCTGTTGTAAGTATCAACTAAGTCGTCACGCCTTGCCTTATCAGAGAATATCCACTCTTTGAATTTCTGCATAATAAGCTCTTGCTTTGCCCTTGCCTGTGCAGTCTTTGTCGGATCAACAACATAACGCTCCTTGCCGTCCTCCTCAACTTTTACTTTTACCGTTGTTGCTTTCAGATTTAGTGCGTCCTCAATAAGCTCATAGGCACTTCTGTCTCCTGTTCCGTATGTTGTACGACCTTGTATATTTCCTTTGTCAGTTGCTTTATTGGTTATTGTCCAAGCTCCTGAGATCGGGGAATACTGAACATCAATAAACATTGCAGGAGAGTATGCCATTCTGTGATATCCCGGAGTGTTCAAGAGCTGATACACAAAATCCCTGACATACTCAGGCTTTATCCAAGTTGAGCCGAGCCTGACATCAATGTTGCCTGCTTCAATTCTTTTTGGCATAGCCTTTTCAAGTGCTTTGACATTTATCGCAAGAGAATCATCACCGTTTTCAAGAGCCTGTTTTGCAGCTTCATATTTATGGAGTATATTGCCGGAAAGATACTCATCCGCAGCAACATATTCATCGGTATTGGGTATCTTGAAGATCAGTCCTGTCAGATCGGATATGATTTTCTCTTTATCAAATCCGGTCAGTTCTGACATATAATCGAGGTCAACCTTGCCTTTGGTCTGCTCTGATGAGATTGAAACTGCAAGTGCATCAACAGAAGTATCGACCTGAGTTACCATATGCTCCGCTTTAATGGTACGCTTGCTGAATATATCAGCCTTGCCGATATACTCACCCTGTTCATTGTATTTTTCAAGGGATTTGAGAAGCGGGAGAGAAGCATCGCCCTTGAAAACATCAGTATTTGCCTTGTCACGGATACGACCGTGCTTTTGGGCAAAATTATCATACATTGTTGTCAAGGTCGCTTGCACGGCTTGTATCTGTTCGTCTGTAACACTCTCATCAAGCTGCATTTCAAGGAGCTGACGGACGGTATCACGGATAGCGACCATTTCAGTCATAATCGCAAGGCTTTTCTTTGCTTTTGACTTCGGAAATTCAACGGGAGTATTATTTCCGCTTTCATAGAAATAAGGCTTACCGTCAGAGATAAAATAACTGCTGTTTCTCAGGCTCTCAGGTGCTTTTGGGGCTTCAAGCCCCATTTCTTCATTCAGAACAGCCTTTTCTGTTTCAATAGTTCCTTGAATATTGCTCATTGCCGCCCTGATCTGCTCCGAGAGCTTTGTTTCTCTGTTGGGCTGACAGGTGCTTTCCGGTCCGAACGGTCCGCTTACCATTTCCATTGTTCCGCATATCTGTTCGGGGTGAGTTGCAAAATATGCGTTCATTTCAATGCCATTAGCATCTTCGGATGTTTTTATCCACAACGGCTCTTTTCCAAGCTCTATCACGACAGGCTTTGTGCGCTTCTGTAAGAAGATAATATCGGAAGTAACCTCTGTACCTGCATTAGCCTTAAACGCATTGTTCGGCAGTCTGACCGCACCTAAAAACTCAGCCTTTTCTGCAAGTTTTCTCCTTGCAGTTTCATCAAATTTGTCAAGTGTACCCTTTGAGGTTATAAAAGCTACTACACCGCCCGGCTTTACCATTTCAAGCGACTTTGAGAAAAAGTAATCGTGTATCAGCAGATTATTCTGATTGTACTTCTTATCGAAAACTCTTATGTCACCGAACGGCACATTGCCAACAGCAACATCAAAGCTGTTCTCTTTGAGCTTGCTGTTTTCAAAGCCGCAGACCTGAATATCAGCTTGCGGATATAGCTTCTGTGCAATTCTGCCTGTCAGACTGTCAAGCTCTACTCCGGTAACTTTGGTGTTGTCACCGGGTATCATACCGATGAAATTACCGATACCGCAGGACGGTTCAAGCAGCTTTCCGCCGTCAAAGCCCATATCAGCTAACTTCGCATACATTTCCTTGATGATTACAGGAGATGTATAGAAAGCCGTCATTGTAGACTTTCTTGCGGCTTCATATTCATCATCAGTAAGCAGCTCCTTGACTTCGGAATAATGCTTGTTCTCAGGTTCAAACGCTTTTGCAAGACCGCCCCAACCTGTGTAACGGGAAAGTATCTCCTGTTCTTCCGGTGTAGCCTGTCTGTCCTCTGCTTCAAGCTGTTTCAGAGTACGGATCGCCGCAAGATTATCATTGAATTTATCGAGCGGCTTTTTCTGTCCGAGCATCAAATCGGTGATATGATAGTTTTCGGCTTCTTGCTGAGTTTCTTCTGCCTGCTCACTATTGCCGAGATATTTTCCTTCGTTGGCAAGTCTGTATCGGTCAATATTAGAAGTGACAACATACTCCATACCGTCAAAAGATTTGTCGATATATGATACACCGACATCATCAGGATATACGCCCTTCATTGATGTAACTTCGTATTCTTTGCCCTTATACTCAAATCTGTCACCGATCTTTATTTCAGAAGCTCTGATTTTCGGGGATTGTTCCTGTGTATCAGCTAATTCTTTTGTACGAGATACAAAATGGAATTGCATCACTAAATCGCCGTCACTAAACCGATTAGTAATTACATCGTCCGAAAAGCTCCAATTTGAAGCCTTTTTCCATTCCAAATGTATATCATTTCCGGTAGGCTGACCGTTTTCATCAATCTTGCGAGAAGTAAAACCTACAGAATTAAGGAAACACTGAATAAATCAATGTATTCCAAATTCAAATTACTATCACGCTAATTTTGATCACTAAATATACACAAAACAGTGCAAAAACAGCATCCACAAGCCACTTTTGAGGGTTCTTATCCTCAAAAGGGTACACTTATCCCACAGCTTGTACAGAGTGTTTTTTCGCATAAGCATACATCAGCAAATTGGTACAGGCAAACAAGACATTCAGCTTATGAAGATTTTTTGCAATTCCACGGTAGCGGACTTTTGTAAATTTAAAACGAACCTTAATGTAATGAAAAGCATGTTCAACTTTGCATCGTACAGAGGATTTGCGATGATCAATCATTTTTTCCCAGTTGATAGCATTATCTGAAACAGCTTTGATACTTCTGGGTCTTCGTACAATTCGGAAATCTATTTTGCTGAAATGGTCATCGTTAATGATTTCTTCACGCTTTTCAAGTCCGATGTAACCGGAATCGCCATAAGCCACTTCATCATCTTCACGAAGCAGCTTATGTGCTTCTGTAATATCATGAACATTTGCTGGTGTTGCTGTAATAGTATGAACATAACCCGTTCCAGCATCTGCTCCGATATGGCATTTCATTCCGAAACGCCATTCGTTGCCTTTCTTTGTCTGGTGCATCTCGGGATCTCTGGCTTTCTCCTGATTCTTTGTTGAACTCGGTGCATTGATAATTGTTGCGTCTACAATCGTACCGCCTTTCATCATAGCTCCGCCCTGTTCAAGAACATAATTGATAGCCCTGAACATCTGCTCGCCCAGATGATTCTTTTCCAGAAGATGTCTGAATTTCAGAAGTGTTGTAGCGTCAGGAACTTGTTCTTCATTGAAATCAATACCCATGAATTTTCTGAATGCATAGCTGTCGTATATCGCATCTTCGATACCTTCATCTGAAAGATTGAACCATACCTGAAGAAGATACATTCTCAGCATCTTTTCAATCCCCTTCGTAGGTCTGCCACGCTTTCCATTCGGATAATATGGTCTTACAAATTCTACCCATTCATCCCATGGAATAATATCTTCCATTACATCGAGAAATTCTTCTCTTTTGGTTTTCTTCTTTCTTTTGCTGTACTCATAATCGCTGAATGTCATCTGGCTCATTTTGCTCGCTCCTATGCTTTTGCTTTGTGTCTTTATTATAGCATAGTCTGTATCTATTATAATTCATTATTCTAATATAGAATTATATTTTTGATTAAATCAGTGTTTCCTTAACAGATGTAATCACTCTGCGTTCTCCGATAGATTCAGGACGGATATGGTCGGTTATCTCAAATTCCATTCCCTCACGGATACGGTTTTTAAGCTGATTGAGATTTTGAACAGTCGAAATTTGTTCTGTTTGTTCTGCTGTTCGTTCTTCTGCGATCAGACTTTCAATGCGGAGCTGATCAGGTATCTGATCGAGTTGCTTAGCAGCATTTATTATGATAATCGGCTCATCTCCGGCTGCTTCAAGCATTCGTTTTTTCCAATGCCCAACAAGGGATGTGCCTAACATAATTGATGTTTTATCAAGGTTTTTAAGCTGAATGGAAAAATCCCCATTGATCTTAGTAACCTCATAGCTACCTTCATAGATACCTTTTCGGAAAGAAATCTGACTTCCAACTACTAATGAATCTATTGTTTCCTGATTCTTTTGCTGTACGGATTTTTCTTCTACCGCCTGCTCTGTCTGTTCTGCCTTTTGTGTTCTCTCAACAAAGAAATCAGGCACATCTTTGAAGCCTACGCTGTCAACAAAATGTGCCTGTTGCTGTCCGTCCCGTTCGATAACGATTACATCACTGACGGAAAGAGAATGACCTGTGAAATCTTCGGGACGGTTGATATTGAATTGTTCATAAATGCTTGCTAATGTATCAGTGTCGGAAAGAATACCCTCATAAACAAGGTCATAGTCGCTGACGGAAACAGGTTCAGGCTGTCCCTCAAAGCCCTCAAAACGCTTGTAGTGGTATTCTTCACCGCTTTTTATCTGAAAGATTTTGTATGTGCCTGTTATGTTTTCCTGTTCGGGCTGTTCCTGCCTTAATTCTCTCCTTGCCCTTGCGATAAGAGCCGACATCGTTTGTTCCGTATTGCCCGTAAAGTTAGCAGGACGGTTGAAGTAGTCAACATAATCGTTAAACTCCTCGCTTGTAATGTCAATCAGCTCTCCTGTTGCATTGCCTTCAAGATAAGAGAAGAAATCCGCACTGTCAGAACACTCCCTTGCGGCTTCAAGTATCAGCTCGTTGCTGATATGTAATGATACAAACTGACCGCCCTCGGAGCTGTCGGGATTATAATATATTTCCTCGACACCATTTTCGGTAAAGAAAAACTTATCGGCATCACGGTCAAAATCATCTCTCGGCTGCTGTGGTGTTTGTTCCTGAGCCAGCTGTTGTGCTGTTTGTTCTTCCTGCTTCGGCTGTTCCTGCTCCGGTGCGGCAGTATTATTACGCTTTTCGATCTGCTCTCTTGCCCTTGCTGTAAGCTCATACATCGTTCTTGTATTGCCGCCCTCAAGGTCATAAGGCTGATTAAACCTTTCAACATAAGCACCGAATTCATCACTGGTAATATCAATAGCCGTCTGATTGGAATTGCCCTCAAGCTGTTCAAAAAATACTGTTGTTTGCTGAACAACTTCTCCTATATCGGCTGTTGTGGCTTCTGCTTCAAGAATATCCTCATAGCTTATCTGACTGATAACAAACTGACCGCCCTCGGAGCTGTCGGGATTATAATATATTTCCTCGACACCGTAAGGAGTAAAGAAAAACTTATCTTTTTCGGTATCGACCTCATAACCCAACTCTTTGATAGTTTTCTGAGCGTTTGTGTGGGCTTCTTCTTCTGCAACGGCTTTTTGAATATCGGCAAGCTCGTTTTTGAAATAAGTCAGATAAGCCTGTGTCATTTCTTCAAATGTCACTTCACGGCTGTAACCGCCGTAAAAGACAAGATAGCCTGTGTCAGTCTGACTTATCTGTAAGCGTAAATCTTCAAGGTAGCTGTCCTCAAAGGGTATTTCAGTGGGGGGAAGTGTCCCTCTGCGTGTTTCAAACAGATTTTTGACAAGCTCCTTCGATATATCTTCGCCGCTTTGATACCGCCTTGCAAGCTCATAAGCATCTGGCTCTGCCAAACCGCCGTTTCCGTAATGTGCAGCACTTGTAGGTCTGGACTTGTCTATATAACCTTGCTCAAAGAAAATATAGCCAAGACTTTCAATTTCATCCCAAGCAAGAGAGCTTTTTGCAAGCAGCTTCGGCAGGTCGCAGTCACGGAAAAACTGTCCCTTTTCATCAAGAATCAGGTCAATGTTTCCCTCAACAATCTCCGTAAGATCAGCCTTTATGAGATGCTGATGCCAATCAGGTCTTGCGTTGCGTAACATTGCTATTCCTTTTACAATATCAATGCTGTCAACCACATACTTTCCGTATCTGAAATCGACCGTTTTGCCGACAAGAGAGTTTAACTGTTCCTCGGTTATCCTGAGAGCATAATCACTCTCGATACGGTTGATAAAATACAGTTCATCACGGCTTATCTGTTCGTGTGTACGCAGGAAAGGAACGAAAACATCTAACAACTTTTGCTTCTCCGCAAGTCTTTCATCGCTCAGATGAAGCGGATTATCAGGTCTTACAGAAAACTCAATATATGATTGGATGTGTTCGGTAATACTGCCGCCGCCCCTGCCTTTGCCGTCACCAATGTCAAATTCTCCGGAATAGTTAAATTCTTCGCCGTTAATGACCGCCCTTATCTCAAAGTCGGTCTTTTTATACCATCCTGCTTTAAGGAGTGGATCATTTCTTTCGAGGTGCTGTTTTGTGTCCAGATATTCAAAAATTCCATTGACCGCACCGTATGACAACGGTTCTTCGTTGTCTTTAGCTCGTCTGATAACCTCGTGAATTATGTCGCTTTCGCTTTCCCCGATAGTTATTGATAAGCTGTCAGGCGGGACTTCTGATTGTTTGTCTTTTGTACTATCCGACAGTTGCTCATCTCTGCCGAGGTATGCGGATTGTTCGGCAAGTGCATCTCTGTCAATGTTTGCAATGACTTCATACTCTCTGTCAGCTATATCTTTTCTCATATATGAAGCCCTGATGGCATTTGGCAGATCACCCTGCAATGATTTAACCGTGAATTCTATACCATTGTATTCAAACCTGTCACCGACTTGAATATTATGACCGCTTATTGTGAGGACTTCCTCATTCTCGACTTCAACGGTCATAGAAGTGATCTTTATATCGTCATCGCCCGTTGTTCGTTCTTCGATCTCTTTGATTTGTTCATCGCTGATATAAGTCAAATCAGCAAAATCAAGATCATTCAGTGCATCAACAAGGGCTTCAAGCGTTTCGTAATGCTCTACTTCTATAACACCGCCGTCAACCTTTTTGACTATGTTATTGTTTTCAAGGTCAACAGAAGCCTGAATCTCGTGTTCGCCGTCCTCTGTTGTTGTAAAAGCTACACCGATATTAGAAAGGTCAGAGAAGTCCGCACTCTCACTGTCATACTCAGCCGAAACAAAATCATTGATACGATTTTTTGCTTCTTCGATAAGTTCATCCTGCGTTTTTGGGGCTTCAAGCCCCATTTCGTCTTTTTCTGCCATTATCAGGCTGTTACGATCAACGAAAGATACATTTCCTTCTCTGTCGGTAATGCGAATTGACATATCGGGAGCTGTAATTGCCTTGTCAATAAGGCTTTCAATATCCTCAGTTGCTCCTTCTTTGGTTATCATATCGGTTCCGAAGTCGGTATTATAGGCATACAAATAGCCATTAACAAGACCAAATGAAGTTTCTTCTTCCGATACACCGAAATTGTCTTTTCTTTCGTGTCCGTCACTGTCAAGACCGCCGATGTATTCTTCAATTCGACTTACAAAGCTGATTTCTCTGATACTGTCAAAATCTATCGTGAAGTTATACTTATCAATAGTAATGACCGGATCATCAATCAGATATTCGTCTATTTCATCTTGGTTTTCACCATCAGAAGAAGAAAATACCTGTTCTGCTCTTTCGGCTTGCTTCTGTTCAAGATACGCTTCTGCTTTCGGCAGATATGTTTCAAGCGTTCCTGTTTCTTCAGGACGGATAGGATTGACATCAACAGGGATACCGTCAATTTCAATATTCATATCGCTGAAAATATTGAACAGTGCGTCCTCTTTGAGTTCGGCACCGTCAATCTGTACGACAATATCAATATCGGCATCTTCGGCAGCTTCAAGACCACGAGAACGGGAGCCGTACAGCACAACACCCTTTATCTCTCCGGCAATGTCATTTTCTTCCATCGCCGCATTGAGCTGTTCTTCAACTTCAAGCTCAATGTCATACTCGTTCTTGCCGTTGATGAGATGAAAGCTCTCTGTTGTCCTGTTGCGAAACTCCGCAACAACGGCACTTTCGATATAAACCGTTTCCTGCGGTTCGTCAATAACAGACGGAGCGTTAATGTCAGGCAAGTCCGCATCATCAGGAATAGCAGCGTTCATTTCTTCGATTTCTTCTGCATCAGCCGTTTCAACTATCGGCTGATTTTCAAGGAGCTGACTGTAATCAATGTTGTAGCTGTCAAGAATCGCTTTTGCTTTTTCGATTTGCAGAGTATTAAGAGGATTGTTTGGGTCGTAGGTTTTCAAAACATAGATTGATTTGCTCTGTCTGTCCTCGATATCCTGCTGTGTAATATATCTGTTGTCAGCGATCAGTCTGTCGATCAGTTCTGCAACCTGCGGATAGGTGAGATGAACGGAAATATTGTTTTCGGGATGTTCTTTGTCAGTGTGTGACATTGTTATTCCTTTGTTCGGACGATAGTCCATACTTTCACTGCCGCCTGTATATCCGCCCCAGCCGTATTCATTGCTGAGGAATTTTGCTTTCTCTTGAATGGTATGTTCTTCTGCAAAGTATTCAGCAATTCTGAATTTGCCATCTTCAATTCCTGTTCCTGAATGGATCAGTCTTGACATGGCATATTCATTTGCTCTGTCCTGTTCCGTTCTTTCTGACGGAAACATTGATATTTGTTCGCCCTGAGTGAAAGAAGAAAAGACAGGGGAAACGGTTCGTTCCTCTGCCTTTCGCTTTGTTTTTTTCGTTCTTCTCTTTTTTGGCTGACCAGTATATTCCGAATAAGCATCATAGCTTCTTCTTTTGACTTCATCGGTAAATGTTGTATCGAAAGGAAATGTCCCTTGCAGATACTCTACTTTGTTTTCCTTTTTGTTGAACACCGCAAAACCGTCATAACCATCCGCAAGATATTTCTCACCGGCTTTTTGAGCTTCTTTCAAAGTAGCATATTCCGGCTTTTCGTCTGTACCGGAATCGTTAGTGTAAGTGATGACCTGATAGATCAGTGCTTCTCTTATTTGTAGATCAGCTCGTTGTACACGATTTCCTCCGCTCTGTTCTGTACCGAGTTCGCTCTGCGTACCCACTCCATCCAATCGTCCGCTTTCAGCTTCTCGTTCACGCCTTCCTTCTCCATCATCTCCGCTACGAGCTTTTCCGTCATCGCTTCGGCTGCTTCGTTGATCTCTATCAGGTGATCGGTCAGGCTGTGATTGTCCTGCATTTGCATATACAGTGTCGGCTTCGCTTTTTGCAGATACCTCCGTCTGCGTTCTCCCCAAATCCCGATTTCTCTCTCGTCCTGCGTTACTGTCAGGTTTGGCAGGTACACGAATGTTTCGGGATCGAGCGTATAAGTCAAACCTGTCTCCTTGTCCTCTTTCACTGTCGGAAAGTATGTCCTCGTCTCCTCGTCCCAAAGGTGGGGTATCCCGTTGATCATCTTGTTCTTGATTGTTACGCTCATTCTGATTTCTCCTTTCAACCGTTTTAACGGTCGTTTCAATTTCTCTTAATGCCTGCTCTGAAATGTTGCTGACGGCAGTACCGAGAATATCGGTTATGTTGACATCGGAAAAGGCAGACAGATTTCTGAAAGCATCAATGTCAACCTCGTCCGTAGGCAGTCCGCATCGGGTAAGAGCCATAAACTTAACGCTCTCAAAAACAGCTCTGCGAAACTCCGCTCTGATAGCTGTATCATCAAGACCGGCAAGCATATCGCTTTGCTTTGCAGTCAGAACAACATCGTTCTCGTATGCACCGATAAGGCTGTCAACGGTATTTTCGCAAAAGTCGGAAACTGCTTCCTCAATGGAAATTGACAAGTCACCGGCAAGAGAAAGAATAAGTTCGTTCTGATTTTCTTCCTGCAAGTTCCAAATATACGGCTGCGGCACATCTTTGTATCTGTCCGACTGCGATATATCAAAGACATATCTCATTTTCGGATATCGTCCTGAGTTGTCGATCAGACCGATACCTTTTTCACCCTTGCGAATACGCCGACCAAAACGGTCAGACCACACATCAAATGAAGCGACCGCCGTTGCATCGGGAAACTGTGCGGAGATAAGAAGCTGATCGGGATAGCTGTACTTATAAGTGTAGCTTGCCGTTTTCAGAAACCGCATCCAGTTTTCCGCAGATGCCGTCAGATTCTTTCTTGTGGTCAATCTCAGTTCTTCGGCTTCACGATATTTTATCGCCACTTTTTTGTTCCTCCTTTACTTTATCATATCTCGTTCGTAAGGTCAAATCTGCAATGTGCAAGAATTAGTACACTATGTTACATTCTGCGTTTTGGCTTCTTCGGTTCATTCAGGGCTGTTTCGATTTTCTCTTGATCGCCCTCCTTGAAAGCGATGTTGTATTGTCCGTTCAGATTTTCGCCTTGTGCGTTTTTACTGAATACGGCAAATTTATCTTCACCTACACTTTCAGCAAGCTGTTCAACCTGTTCTTTGGACAATGTACGGTA
>Ga0256405_10009530_pt1 | contig 13257 bp, 10 predicted proteins | sample RumenRJG_02DNA_FD_189096 | JGI IMG/M metagenome (GOLD analysis project Ga0256405, IMG submission 189096) | Bovine rumen microbial communities from Lethbridge, Alberta, Canada - RJG_02 | ecosystem: Host-associated > Mammals > Digestive system > Stomach > Rumen | place: Canada: Alberta...
CCTATGAAAGAGAGGACTGCTATCGCTGGGCTGTCATTGATAAGCAGAACGGCGAATGTGTCGGTCAGATCGCATACTTCCTCGTGGACAATAAAAACCACTTTGCCGAGATAGAATACTGCATCGGCGCTGATTTCCAGTGCAGAGGCTATGCTACCGAAGCCACAAAGGCTGTCATAGACTTCGGCTTCAGAAGTATGAACCTCCACAAGGTCCAGATATGCACAAAAACTATCAACGTCCCCTCGAAGAAAGTCATCGAAAAGTGCGGCTTCACATACGAGGGCACTCTCAGAGACTACTTCTTTATGGACGGCAGGTACGTTGGAAGGCTCTACTTCTCAATACTCAGAGACGAATACGAAAGCAAGAGGTAAACTATGACTGATAACGAAACACTCGAAAAGGTCCGCGAATTCTTCAAGAATGACCGCTTTGCAAGCGAGGCTGGTATGGTCATCGACGAGATAGGCGATCACTACGCCAAATGCAGTCTGACTATCACCGACCGCCACAAGAATGCTATGGGCGGCGTTATGGGCGGCGTTTACTTCACGCTCGCTGACCTCGCTTTTGCTGTTGCTTCAAACTGGCAGGAGCCCGGTATAGTCGGTCTGAACTGCGACATCTCTTACATCGGCACTCCCAAGGACGGAAAACTGATAGCCGAAGCTAAGTTCATCAAGCAGTCAAAGCACATCAGCACATACAGCGTTGAAGTCACTGACGGTCTCGGAAACATCGTGGCTGTTGTACAGTGTCTCGGCTTCAATACGAAGAACAGATAAACACTGTCTCAAACCGAATATAATAACAGATCCCGATACAAAGGTATCGGGATCTCGCATTATTTATACTTCTATAGTTTTGGCTTTGAAAGTCCGGCTGTCCTGCTGCCGGGAACAGACATTGTATCCTTTCATTATGAGCCTTCTGTGGTGTTTTCCGTCTGGCTTTCGGTTTTTAGCGTACCGACAACGACCTGCCGCATCTTTCCGTCGTCGGTACAGGATATGACCGTGAGCCTGTCATCTCCGAAGTCGCTGAGTACCCATGTATCGCTTGGAGTGACCGTTCTGTATTCAGTAACTATGTACTTGTACCGTGTACGTTTTTCATCTGTGTCCACAAGATACATCTCATCACCGATCTTTATCTTGTCAAGGTCATTGAATATCTCGGCGTAGATAGTGCTGTTATGACCGCAGATGCAGTAGTTTCCCCTGCCAAGCGCTCCTGTGCCTTTGAAATGTCCTGCCGAGACCTGAAGAGACTTCTGGTCTGTTCCCTCAAGCACCGGGACTTTTATATCAAGCCGCGGTATCTCGAAATTGATATTATCTTTCAGCAGTCTGCGAAGATAGAGCTCTCTGCTTATTTTACGATAGCCGTAAAATGACAGTATACCAACACCCAGTACTATCATCACGATGCCGATAATGAACATCGGCTTGTTCCTTTTTTGCTTTTTTTCCATATTAGTCCTCATACGATATGTTTTTATCCGGAATATGTTTATATTATACCACTTTTTTCCGTGAAGCACAATATGTGAAGCAGCAAATGAAAAGCTCCGCATCAAGCGGAGCTTTTTTATGCTTATTTGTACGCACGGTTACGTTTGTTTATAACTTAGGCTCATTATTAGTGTGCAGACCTTCGATCTTCTCGGACTTACGGGCATTTTTACGGGTTTTCTTGATCTCGTACATCTTATCGTCAGCTTCTTGTATAATGCTGTAAAGCGTCGTATTTTCGTCCGGCATAGCGATAACGCTTCCGATACTTGCCGATAAGACGTAAGGTTTGCGGATAATAGAGTTCATATTGTCGATGCGTATATCAAAACGCCTCTGGAGAGCTTCCGCAGAGGACGATGTAACGCCGACCTCAAAGATCACGAACTCATCACCGCCGAGTCTTGCACAGATGCTCCTGCGTCCGCAGCACTCCTGAATAACGCTCGCAAGACGCTGTATAGCAAAGTCGCCCTCGTTGTGTCCGTAGTTGTCGTTGATGAACTTCAGTCCGTCCATATCTATGAAGCTGAGCATTACCTTCATCTTCTTCTCAACGCACTCCTTGAACATATCGTCAGCGATGTTGATGAAGCCGTTTCGGTTATAGACGTTGCAGAGCGGATCAATAACGTAGAGCTTATTTAGCTCGTCCATTGCCTTATTGAGACGGAAGAGCTTGCGGATATTTTCGAGCGAGTTGCTTATATTCATCGTGAGTGAATGACAGAGAAGGCTGTATATCGGGAAATCACCATTTGTAACGATGTAGTAGCCGAGACATCTCTCCCTGAAATGCAGCGGCATAAAGTAGCTGACATTTCCGCCGGTCTTGAGGTGTTCGGGGTACATCTCACTGCTCGGGAAAAAGCCGACTGTGCGTGTCTCACCCTTGTCCCAGATGAGGGGCGATGTCATAAATGCTGCATACTCGCCGTCATCGTGAACTATTATCTGCTCGCCGTTGTCGAACGAGTCCTTCCAGTCCTCGGTAAGGCAGAGCGAAAAGCGTTCACACTCGAGCTCCTCGATGAATTCGCAGAGAGCTTCCGTATGCTCCTTCTCCTCCTCGGTCTCAGCGAGCCTTGCGGTAAGGCGGTTTATCATAGTGATATGAGCGTTGACGGTCTCGGTGTGCGTATAGGAACGCTTCTTGTACGCCTTGAAATCATCGGCGTCCTCTGTACCGCAGCCGCAGCTCTCCGTGAAAACAGGAGTTGCTTCAAGGCTGACACCCGACGGGAGCTCCTTGCCGTTCACCACATCTGTGAGTATCTTACAAGCCTGATAGCCGACCTCTTCAAGCGGACGTCCGACTGATGTAAGCGCCGGACAGAAATTCCTTGCGTTGTATGTATTGTCAAAACCGGTTATCATAATATCTTCCGGTATCTTGTAGCCCATTTTTTCGAGCGTAGTGGCAGCCGTGAGCGCCATAGCGTCGTTTGCGCATATTACGGCGTCAGGCAGAGGCAGACCACTCGCAGCAAATTCCTCGATAGCCTTTTTACCGTCCTGACTTCTGAATTCACCGTAGTAGATACGCTTGTCATCGACCTCGAGACCGTGCTTGTTCATAACGGTCATAAAGGAATTAAGACGAGCCTTTGCCTCGGGGTTGTTGAGAGGTCCGGAAATATAGTTCAGTACCTTTGCACCGTGCTCTGTTATGATGTGCTCGACTATCTGGTTCATAGCCATACTGTTGTCGATGCTGATATTGCAGAATTCCGGGTAATCGGAGCAGTCGAATACAACAGAGGGTATTCCGGACGCGCGGACTTTTTTGATGATATACTCTTTAACTTCACTGTCGCTGATAGTATTGGTCATAAGTATAGCGCCGTCAAATCTTTCAAAATCAATAAGCCGGTAGATGCTATATTCGCCGATATCAAAACGCTTGCTGGGCAGCATTCCTCCGAACGCAGTAAAATAGCTGATATTGACTTTGTTTTCTCTTGCAGCTTTGTTGATACCGGAGATTATGGTCTGCTGATACTCCTCATCAATACCGGCTACGGCTACGGCAATGTTGATGATCTTTTCATTACTCATACGTTGTCACCTGCTTATCATATGATATTTTCAATTCATTTCGGACAAATCACGAAATACAGCCGTTTAACAGCGTATCTCCTGAAATATAAAAGTTTACTTATATATATTATAACATTTTTACAGGGAAATTAAAGCACAAATTATTAATTAAAATATTTTTATAGAAATGCACATCAAACTATTGATTTCTTAGTACATTATGCACAATTGTGCAGTACATTGTTACATACACATATAAAAACGGGCAGGTATGCCCTGCCCGTCAGTTTGTCAAAAAATTCAGTTTCATAATGGGACGCCTTCACTTGCAAGGCGTCCCCTTTTCAAAAACAGTCCACCGGACTGTTTTTGAATTCACCCCTTGCGAAGCGCCTGAACGCTTGCAGGACTCAGCCCTGCACCTGCCAGAGACGCTGTCTCTGGACTCTGCCAAAGGGTTAACAACCCTTTGAAATCCCATTTTTGATAAATCAGTTCTTATTCCAGCGCTTTGCCGGAGCTTTTCTCTTTTCCGGTACAAAGCCGCCCTTTCCGAGCATATAGTGCCTCATCTTCACGACATCCGCAACAGTACACTCGCCGTCGTTGTCAATATCCGCAGGCGGTTCGCTCTTCCGCTCAACAAGCTGCCTTTTCAGCAGTATATAGTCAAAAACGTCCACTCTGCCGTCATCATTGAGGTCGCCGGCAAGGTACTCTATCTCCGGGATCTGCTTCTGCTCCTGCGGAAGTATGTTCAGGAAAACATCGAGAGACTCGAGCGGTCTGCCGCTGAAATCAAAAAGCGCCTGATTATCAAAGCTCGAACCGTCCGTCACGGTAACGTCCTTGTCGAACTCCTTTGCCGCTTCATTAGCCCAGCCGGAACCGTACTTTTCCCAAAGAGCGCGGCGCTGTTCCTGAGAGACGTTCTGAACTCCTATCCACGCAGGCTCCCAGTAAAAGGCTCCGAGTCCCCACTTGCCGCAGTCAGCCATAGCCTGGAACGTATCGGTCATGCACTGTATCTGACCGTCTACCGATATGTCATAAGCAAACTCACAGCCTGACGCATAAATGTCAACAGAATTACGAGCACCGTCGCCGTCCTGATTGGTATAGGGATAAGCCGTTTCAGCAACCATAACATACTTGTGATAGGTGTCACCGATGTACTTCATAACGTCCACAAGATTATCTGTACCACCATGCCAGTAGGGATAGTATGAAGTTGCAAACACGTCATAGTCGAGTTTGCATTCATTCATTATCTGCGCATACCATTTGAAATGGTCAGCGTGTGCCGGATTTGCAAAGTGATGCGCGATGAGGATATTCCTGTCAAAGTCGCGGACAGCCTTGTTTCCGCTTGAAAACAGGTCGCAGATCTTCTTCATATCGGTCTCGCCGCAGAAGAAGCAGTTTGTCTCATTGCCGACCTGAACCATTCCTATATCGCCGCCGTCAGCCGTCACGGACTCAAGCACCCATTTCGTCCACTTGTATATCTCGCCCTTGAGAGTATTGTGATCGTGCGGCTGCCAGTATTTCGGACGAGTCTGCTTAGCCGGATCCGCCCAGAAATCCGAATAGTGTATGTCCACAAGCAGCTTCATACCGTGCTCGGCAGCCCTTTTGCCTATTTTACCTGCCGTTTTGACGTCACTGTTTCCGCCGCCGTAGGTATGACCGTTGCCGTCGTTCGGCTCGTTCCACACGCGGACTCTGATGTAGTTCACTCCGTGCTCCTCGAGAACATCGAAAATATCACATTCCCTGCCGTTGTCGTCATAGAACTTCACTCCCGAAGCCTCTACCGCCTCTATCGAGGAAACGTCCACTCCTCTTATAGGTTCACCGCCGTTGATGCTCTGATCAAACTGCGTGAAGGTAACTGCTCTCTCAGCAGCACGAACATTCTCCGTTTTTTCCTGCGCTGCGCTGCATGCTGCCCCGAGAGATATAACGGCAGATGCTGCAAGCGCTGTGATTTGTTTTATAAACATTTCCTACCTCCTGTGTATAAACTCTGTTACCTCAATTATACTGAGTTACAGCAGGTTTGTCAATCATATCCGTTGTGAATTATATTCGCACAGAGATTTCGCTGATAAGGCATAGAAAAAGAGTCCGGAGTATTTCCGGACTCCTGAGATGTCATTAAAGAAGAGTAATGCCATTTTCAGCGCATTTCTCTATCATATCATCAGGCCATATCGAGGACTGTACCTCACCGATATGTGCCTTGTTGAGCAGAAGCATACACAGTCTTGACTGTCCTATTCCTCCGCCGATAGTGAGGGGAAGAGTACCGTCAGCGATCATCTTGTGATACTTGTACTGCATTCTGTCCTCTGCACCGCACTCGGCAAGCTGCGATCTGAGGGAATTCTCGTCAACTCTGATACCCATTGAGGATATTTCAAGCGAGTCATCGAGAGTCTCGTCCCAGAAGAGAATATCGCCGTTGAGTGACCAGTCATCGTAGTCGGGAGCTCTTCCGTCGTGCTTCTCACCGCTCTTGAGCTTGCCGCCGATACCCATAAGGAATACGGTCTTGTGCTCCTTGGTGATGAGTCTTTCTCTCTCGTGACCAGTCTTGTCGGGATACATATCCTCGAGCTCCTGAGTCGTGATGAAGAAAACGTCAGTACATATCTCGCCTGCGATCTGGGGATACCTGAGACTTATCTTGCGCTTTGTGTAGGCAACTGCCTTTACTATGGACTTCACAGCGTCCTTGAGGAACTCGATGTTTCTCTGCTCGCGTGTAACGACCTTTTCCCAGTCCCACTGATCCACGAAAATGGAGTGGGTGTTGTCTGTATCGTCATCGCGGCGGATAGCGTTCATATCGGTGTAGATGCCCTCACCGGGCTTGTAGCCGTAACGGTAGAGAGCCATTCTTTTCCACTTTGCAAGTGACTGAACGACCTCTGCCTCGCTTCCGATCTCCTTTATGTCGAAGTCCACCTTGCGCTCAACGCCGTTGAGGTCATCGTTGATACCGCTGCCCTTCTTTACAATAAGGGGAGCTGATACGCGGTCAAGCGTCAGAGCGAACGAGAGTGCCTGCTGAAAAACGTCCTTGATGTACTTTATTGCATGCTGAGTCTCTCTCAGCGTGAGGGCAGATTTGTAGCCCTCCGGGATATACAGCGATCTTGACATAGTAATCACTTTCCTTTGCTTGATATTGAATATTTGAACACCAGCCGGCGCCATTGACGGCTGGTGTGCTGTACATTTATTGGTTGATCTTACTTTACGCGCTTGAGTGTTCCTAATGTGCCTGTACTGTCAGCTATTATCATAGTGTCATCGTCAGTAAAGCGAACATTTGAAGGCTCCTTATCTGAATCATTGCTTGTGATAGTGCCTTTCTTCTCGTCATATATGTAATCCTTTGTATCGAAGTAATTCATATATGCCACGCCGCTCTTCTCAAACTTCATATAGCCCATTTCTGCTTTTGAGCCGAAGCCGTCAGGAATATCATATTTGCCGTATATATCATCCGACTTCTCGTCTCGCTTGAATGTGTAGAAGGTTTTATTAAAGCCTGTCTCGAAGGACTTTCCGTCAAAGTCGTATATAGGCATACATACTCCGCCGAGAGAGAGAGTCTTGCCCTTCATCGCAGTTCTCTCCTTGTCAACGTACAGAGCATTGGGCTCCTCGTCCTTGATGCACATTACTGATGACATATCCACATTGCAGCTGATAGTGCATACACCGTCATCGCCGAATTCCATTAAGCAGTCGGAGATCTCCATTCCGTGAAGATCATTCTCACCGATCAGTTCTGCAAGAGTATCCTCGTCGATCGACCACTTTCCGACGATGTCCCCGCCTATTTCACCGGGAAGGTCTTCGGGATCAACTGTTCCTGTTGACTTCTCCTTGGTGGTCTTCTCCTTCTTTGACTTCTTGGTAGTATCTTCCTCGGTCTCTTCTTCAGTATCTTCCTCAGTATCTTCTTCGGTGTCGTCCTCGGTAGCCTTTTCCTTGTTCTTCTTGCTCTTCTTTGTGGAAGCCTCAGTGTCGTCCTCAGTGTCGTCCTCAGTGTCGTCCTCGGTATTCTCCTCGTCACCCTGTGATGAAGAAGTTGAGGACTTTGCCTTCTTGGAACTGCTTTCGGAGTCGTCGTCAGAGTCTCCGCAGGAAGCGAATGAGATTGTGAGCAGCATACTTGCTGCAAGGAGTGCGATCAGCTTTTTCATAATGATTTTCCTTTCTGTTAATTCTTAGCGGATAGAACCTACTGTTCTCGGGAAGAGGATAACGTCGCGGATATTTGCCATACCTGTTGTGTACATAATGAGTCTCTCAAAGCCGAGTCCGAAACCGCCGTGAGGCACTGTACCGTACTTTCTCAGGTCGAGGTAATCAGCATAGGGCTCCATACTCATTCCTCTCTCCTCCATTGCAGCGATGAGCTTGTCGTAATCAGCCTCACGCTCGCTTCCGCCGATGATCTCACCGACACCGGGTACAAGGAGGTCAACAGCCGCAACTGTCTTTCCGTCAGGGTTCTGCTTCATATAGAAGGACTTGATCTCCTTGGGGTAGTCTGTAACGAATACAGCCTTCTTGAAGACCTTCTCGGAGAGGTATCTCTCGTGCTCGGTCTGGAGATCGCAGCCCCACTCAACAGGGTAAACGAAGTTCTCGCCGGACTTCTTGAGAAGCTCGATAGCTTCTGTATAGGTAACTCTGCCGAACTCGTGGGAGATGAGTTCCTCGAGACGAGCCTTGAGTCCCTTTTCAAAATGAGCGTCGAAGAATGCTACCTCGTCGGGACACTTCTGAAGAAGGTCGCCGATGACGTACTTGAGCATATCCTCAGCAAGCTCGATAACATCGTCAAGCTCCATAAATGCTACCTCGGGCTCGATGTGCCAGAATTCAGCGAGGTGCTTGGGAGTATTGGAGTTCTCTGCACGGAAGGACGGTCCGAAGGTGTAGATCTTGCCCATAGCAGTTGCAGCCATTTCGCCCTCGAGCTGACCGGATACCGAAAGACCGGCGCGCTTGCCGAAGAAGTCGTTTGCGTAGTATTCCTCCTCGGTCTTGTACTCAGTCGTGAAGCCGTTTGTAGTTACCTGGAACATCTCTCCTGCACCCTCGCAGTCGCTGCCTGTGATAAGGGGAGTATTGACATAAACGTAGTTGTGCTCCTGGAAGTAGCGGTGGATAGCTGCTGCGAGCACGGAACGTACTCTCCATACAGCGTTGAATGTATTCGTGCGTCCTCTGAGGTGAGGGATAGTACGCAGAAATTCGAGTGTATGTCCCTTCTTCTGGAGGGGGTAGTCTGTGGGAGCGTCACCGAGAACTGTGAGTGCATTGGGAGTGATGTTGATCTCGACAGTGTTGTTTCTGCCGGCAACGACAATTCCCTCTACCTTAACAGCCATACCTACTCTGGGCTCCTTGAAGTCGCTGTCGCCCTTTTCAACTACGACCTGAATGTTCTTGAGTGAGGTGCCGTCGTTGAGCTCAACAAAGGCTACACTCTTGGAATTTCTCGAGGTACGCACCCAGCCGCAGACTGTTACAGTCTTGCCGACGTACTCCTGAGAGGTGATGATGTTTTTGATGTCGGTGTGTTTCATTATAATCTTTCCTTTCCGTAATTATTCAGGACGAGGAAATACAAAAAGCTCCCGTCCCACAACAGGACGGGAGCATAAAACCCGTGGTGCCACCTGAATTATCGCAAAAGCGATCACTTTTGAGCCGCTGTAACGTGCGGAACACGTCTCGCCTACTGAGCATAGCGCCTTTCAGTCTGAAGCTCGGAAGTGTTATTCACGCGAACTCTGATATGCGGCTCTCACCTGCCCCGCACTCTCTGGGAACGATATTTCGCACTACTTCTCTTCGTCATAGCATTTGATGAAGATATTATATCACTTTATCACGCATTTGTCAATAGCCATTTTGGGCTTACAGGGCACAATTATTAACAACTGACAGTAATATCACATTTGTGCAAGTTGTATAACGGAAGTGAAAACAACAACTGATTTACCGCCTTTCACGCCGGCAAAGTTGTTAACAAACTGTGAATTCCTACAAAATTTCCCAAGCCAAGCAACCAGTTATTGATTTTTTATAGGGAAAATGCTATAATAAAGTTATTAAGTTCATACAATGTTAATATTTTGTAGATTTCAACTTTGTCTATACACACAGTAATTATTGTTGGAGGATAATTGCAATGAAAATGGTAAGATGTCCGGAAAAGCATTTTTATGATTCCGACAAATATCCCACCTGCCCGCTCTGCGAAAAGAATAAGCGCAAAGCCGGCATCGAGACCGATGATTCTCAGCGCAGAACAAGGATCGTCAAGCTCAATCTCCGCGCAGCCAAGCATAAGCCGGAAGTTAAGCCCGAAACTAAACCCGTTGAGGAAAAGAAACCGGAAATCAAGTCCGAAGCCAAGCCCGCCGAGCAGAAGAAGCCCGAGGTCAAGTCCGAAGCCAAGCCTGCCGAACAGAAAAAGCCGGAAGTTAAGTCCGAGACTAAGCCCGTTGAGGAAAAGAAACCGGAAATCAAGTCCGAAGCCAAGCCTGCCGAGCAGAAGAAGCCCGAGGTCATGTCCGAGACTAAGCCCGTAGAGCAGAAGAAGCCCGAGGTCAAGTCCGAGACTAAGCCTGCTGAGCAGAAGAAGCCCGAGGTAAAGTCCGAGACTAAGCCTGCTGAGCAGAAGAAGCCCGAGGTAAAGTCCGAAGCCAAGCCCGCCGAGCAGAAGAAGCCCGAGGTCAAGTCCGAGACTAAGCCTGCCGAACAGAAAAAGCCCGAGGCAAAGTCCGAGACTAAGCCCGCCGAGCAGAAGAAGCCCGAAATCAAGACCGAAGCCAAGCCTGCCGAACAGAAAAAGCCGGAGGTCAAAGCCGAAAAGGGCGCTATAAGCACGAACAGCAGCGAAGAACTCGTTTCGATGATAAGAGACGCTATACCAGCGCCTCCCAAAACATTCCGCCCCCTGTCCGATCCCAAGGAAATGCTCGCTCCAAGGAAGAGCAAGACCGAACCAAAGGAAGTGAAATTCCCGGACAGAAAGTCGTTCCCCAACAAGCCGGTGCGCGATACACAGCCGATGAAACGTCCTGTGCAGTCATTAAAGGCTGATATGATCTCGGAGGAAGACCTCCTGCCGCCTGTTTCCGCAAAGGAAGCTATCCCGGACGAGATAGTCCTCGACTCAAAGCTCAGGCGAAGCAAAGACGAAAAGGCTGCTGAGAAGAATCCGGAACCGGTCAAGGCTGAAAAGGCTACCGAGAAGAAACCCGAGCCGGTCAAAGCTGAAAAGGCTCCCGAAAAGAAGCCCGAACCAGTCAAAGCTGAAAAGGCTCCTGAAAAGAAGCCCGAACCGATCAAGGTCGAAAAGGCTGCGGTCAAAAAGGCTGAAAAAAAACCGGAAAAGATAACCAGTGAACAGGTCATCTCTGAACTCAAGGAGCTCGGAGAGATCGAAGCTCCAGAGGATATCGTCATCGACGATACCAACAATATGGCTATCAATCCCAAGACCGGCACTCTCGTCAAGTACATAGGCACGTCCGAAGCCATAAAGATCCCCGATACTATCACTACTATCGGCAAATACTCATTCCGCGGAAACGAAACTCTCAAGAAGATCGTTATTCCCGACAGTGTCAAGCTAATCGACAAATTCGCTTTCTGCCACTGCTTCGCTCTCGAGGAGATAGTCCTCCCGAACAGTCTTGAAGCTATAGGCGAAAACGCTTTCCTCAAATGCCTCCGTCTGCGCACCATAAACTTCCCCGAGTCGCTCAAGCGTATCGGCAAGGGTGCTTTCGGACGCTGCAACTCCCTCGAGAACCTCGTTCTCCCGGCTTATCTCCAGAAGATAAGCGACCTCACCTTCTTCTCCTGCAAGAGACTCAGAAGAGTGGTCATTCCCGGTTCAGTCGAGAGCATCGGAAACTCCGCGTTCTCCGAGTGCTACAACCTCAAGAAGCTGGTCATCTCGGACTCAGTCACAGCGATAGGCGAAAGTGCCTTCTCGTGGTGCAGGACACTCGACTCCATAACTATCCCGTCAAGTGTAAAAACTATCGGCAACTGGGCGTTCTACGGCTGCCAGAACCTCAGCACCCTCCGCATAAGCTGGCAGACCAAGGACATCAAGGAGGACGCCTTTACAGGCTGCGAGAACCTCTTCAGCATCAATATCACAGAATTTGACAACCCCGATATAAAGATCGACGAGATCAAGAAAGGTCACCGTCAGACCGTCCGCGTGCTGAAGCAGATCAACCGCAAAAAGGCTGAAAGCTACGCCCGTGACCACGGCATCAGTATGCTCTTTATGTAAATGAAACCTGAGCCATAGAGAAGTCAGCGCTCCTCTATGGCTTTTTTCATCGGCTGAGCTGACTTCTGAATTCTTTTTTGCAAAGGTATTGATTTTACCGTAACAACGTGATATAATAGTAACAGTGTTCGTTTGACACACCGGGGAGCTTGTGCGACAGGCTGAGAGGAAGGTCATACCTTCGACCCGCTGACCTGATTTGGATAATGCCAACGTAGGTAGCCTGTGATATGACTTATTCAGGGAACTGCGTCAGGCAGTTCCCTTTTTTTGATAGGAGGTATAGCTATGGTGAAAATAAACGGCGAAATGCTCGCCAAGGACGGTATGAACGTTGCCGATGTGCTCGCTGAGATGAATATAAATCCGCAGAACGTCGCCGTGGAGCTCAACGAAGAAATAGTCCCCAAGGCTTCCTACGGAAGTACCGTACTCAGTGACGGCGACGTCCTCGAAGTTGTCCGCTTTGTCGGAGGGGGCTGATATGCCGATACCTACACGCGAGGAAATGTACCGCGCCCTCGAGGAGCGTCACGGCAAAGAGCTCCAGCGGAAATTCGCAGCGGCTTCGGTCGCGGTATGCGGACTCGGCGGACTCGGCTCGAACATTGCGATAGCTCTTGCCCGGGCAGGAGTCGGAAATCTCCACATCATCGACTTCGACTGCGTGGACATCTCCAACCTCAACCGCCAGCAGTACTTCCCGGAGCAGCTCGGTATGCCGAAAACACAAGCACTTTCCGACACGCTCAGCAGGATAGCTCCATACTGCAATATCACTGCCGACTGCGTAAAGCTCACAGAGGAAAATATCCCTGAGCTTCTAAGGAACGAAGCTGTGATCTGCGAGGCTTTCGACAAAGCCTGTCAGAAGGCTATGCTGGTGAACTGCGTCCTTGAAAAAATGCAGGAGAAGTATCTCGTATCCGGTTCCGGAATGGCAGGGCTTTCGACTGCCAACACCATTGTAACTAAAAAGATAACAAAAAGGTTTTACGTCTGCGGCGACGGTGTGAGCGACGTCTCTGACGGTCTCGGACTCGTTTCCTCAAGGGTAATGGTATGTGCCGCCCACGAGGCAAACGCCGTTCTCCGCATCATCGCAGGCGAGACCGAAGCATAAAGGAGTAATTTCAATGAACAAAGACGATAAACTCATTATCGGCGGTCACGAATTCAGCTCGAGGTTTATCCTCGGCTCGGGAAAGTATTCCCTCAATCTCATCGAAGCCGCTGTGAAGTACGCAGGCGCTGAGATAATCACGCTCGCAGTACGCCGCACCAATTCCAAGGAGCACGAGAATATCCTCGACTATATCCCGAAGAACGTTACTCTCTTGCCCAATA
>Ga0256405_10009531_pt1 | contig 13256 bp, 13 predicted proteins | sample RumenRJG_02DNA_FD_189096 | JGI IMG/M metagenome (GOLD analysis project Ga0256405, IMG submission 189096) | Bovine rumen microbial communities from Lethbridge, Alberta, Canada - RJG_02 | ecosystem: Host-associated > Mammals > Digestive system > Stomach > Rumen | place: Canada: Alberta...
AGGTAGGCTTAATTTACGCCTTTTAAGGCCTAAGGTGTAAATTTTTTCAAAAAAGTGGGGAAAACTATGGATCTACACCGTGATTTCAGTGATTTTAAGATGGGATAAATGTGGCGTTATTACAAGCTACTCAATTGCTAACGGATTTGGCTTTGGTTTTGTAAGCTTCTGCTTATTAAAACTATTTACCAAGCGCTACAAAGAAGTTACTCCTGTAATGTGGATCGTAACTATCATCTTTGTTATTAGCTTTATCATGCATGGCTAAAGATTAGCTCTAATTAGAAAAGAAAACTCTCTAACGCCTTGTGCTTTAGAGAGTTTTTTTTTGTTTAGGATAGCCTAAATTATTAAGCCTTTAGAAGATCATAAGCAAGGCGTGGTGTGCCATCAGCAACGTAGATAATGCCACAATACTTAAAGCCACACTTTTGTGCTAGATGTTGCATAATCTTATTATCTTCATGCGTATCAAGTCTTACATAGTCAACTTTAGTTTTGGCAAAATCCACAACTGTCTTTAGGCAGTGCTTAACCATTCCATCAGAGGCTATTCTGTGGATAGTAGCGTAAGTCTTATCACTATGCCAAGCACCATCATGAATTACCCGATAAGTTGGGTCCTCACCTACAATTAAGACAAACACTCCATGTACAGTGCCATTATCCTCAAGGACATACATGCGCTCTGTGGCCACATCTTCTTGTAAAAGAGATTTAAAAGGATATCCATTACACTACTGCTTTGGATTTCCATTTTTTGCCATCTGAGAACGCGCAAAATCATAGATCTTGTAGATAGTATCTAAATCAGATATGGTTGCTTTTCTGATCATTACTCACTCTTGGCACTCTTGTTTTCAATTACCACGCATTTTTTATCAGAATTTGGCCAATTTACAATAATGGTTCTGATAAAGGTTGCAAGTGGAATTGAAAAGAATACGCCCCAAAATCCCCATAGACCACCAAAGATAAAGATAGCAGCTAAAATTGAGAAAGCATCAAGATTCATAGCCTTACTAAATAAAGCTGGAGTTAAAACATTACTATCTAAAACTTGGATGATTAGGTAAACAACTGCTACCCAAATTAGCATTGAACTCATACCAAATTGGAAGATTGCAACTAAGGCTACAGGAATGGTGATGATCACCGCACCTACATAAGGGATAACAACTGATAAGCCAACACCAAAGCCTAATAAGAAGGCATAGTTTAAACCTAGGCACATGAAGGCCAGAGTATTAACAATGGTAATGATGATAATGTGTAAGATCTTGCCACGAATATAGCCTTCAATTTGAGAATTGATTTGAGGCCAAAACTCATGAATTAAACTTTGGTTATTTGGCAGAATATATGATCTTACGCGCTGCTTTAAAACATGCTTATTAGCAAGCATTAAGAACACAAAGATAGGCACTATAACCAAGTACATTAAAAATGACATGGCGTTAACCACAGATGGCATGATCTGATTTTTAATAATATCTGTTGTATTAGCAATGATAGTAGAACGAGCAGAGACTACCATTTCTTTTACTTGCTCTTCTGTTACCATCGCAGGAATTGGCTCTGGGAGTTTTACTACAAACTCACTAATGCGATTGGCAATCTTCTCATCAAAATCCTCACCATCAGCTTCAGCGGTACTTGTGCTGATCTTTTGTAAGTTTAAATAAAGCTGATTTCCCTGTTGCAAAATTTTAGGTGCGATGAAAACTAAGATCCCTATGGCTAAGCCTACAAAACCTACCATGGTGATAATTGAGCCTGTCATACGCTTTAACTTGCATTTTTGAGTAAAAAAGCGCACTACCCAATCAAGACAGTAAGCAATACATAAAGCAACTACTAATGGACCTACTAGCCACATTAAGTAGTAAACCACTAAAAAAGCACAAATTAAAACTAGTGCAAACTCAACAGTACCAGGCTCAGAGAAATGGCGCTGATACCAATTTTTAAATAACTTAACCATGTCAAACTCTTATTTTTATTCTTTGGCTCATTATATTTGAAATTCAATGCTCTGTTGCGTAATTCTTTAAGAGCTAAGCAAAAAATAAGAAATTGATTGTAGACTTAACACTAAAAAAACAACATTTAGACAAAATTGCGCTAAGATACAACAAACTAAGGAAATGACATGGCATATTCAAAATTAAAAAAAGTTCTTTTAGCTCTAGCTACTACGGTTTGCTTTAGTGCAATTGCAGAAGACGTGGTGATCCCTGATTTAGGACCTGCTGGTGTCAGAGGCATGTCGGTTATTCAAGAGAAAAACTATGGTGGATACTTTATAAGAAAGGCTAATGGTGCTGGCATTATAAGCTCTGATCCAGTGTTAACTGAGTACATCAATACCGTAGGTCAAAACTTGGTCATGCATGCGCAAAATGTCTATTTTCCTTTTGAATTTTTCTTATCAGCTGACCGTTCTTTAAATGCCTCTGCCTTTTTAGGTGGTAAAGTTCAAGTAAACGCCGGTCTTTTCCACTATGCTGAAAATGAAGATGAATTTGCCTCAGTTTTAGCCCACGAAGTAACTCACGTTACCCAAAGACATATTGCAAGATTTATTGAAGATCAAATGGACAGAAGCTCTATGACCATTGCAAGTATTGTCGGAGCTATTGCCATTGCCCTTATCAATCCCACCATAGGCGCTGCAGCAATTACCTCAACTACAGGCGCTCTTGCCCAGGCTAATATTAACTTTACAAGATACAACGAGTCTGAGGCTGATCGCATCGGTCTTCAAGTTTTATATAACTCTGGCTACAACCCAATGGCCATGAGCGAGTTATTCCGCAAGCTTTTATCCATGCAAGGTAACTTAAATCCTGCCTTTACCATGTTAATTGATCACCCCCTATCTGAAATTCGTGTAGCCGAGGCTTATAACGCAGCAAGACTATTACCAAAGCGCAACAATAGCAAAAATCCAAACTACATGTTTGCTAAAGCTCGTGTTGATGTGCGTTACATGAACTACGATTTAAAAGAGCTTGAAAAGCGTATTGAAAAATCCACAAAAGTAAATGAGCATTACCGCAATTACGCTTTAGCTTTAATTAATTTGGAAAAGCATAATTTTGATGTTGCAGAAAGTTATTTAAATAAACTAAATCTTCCACGCAATGACTTTGTTCTAGATGTAATGACAGATATAGATTTAGGCAGAAATCGTGGGCAAAATGCTATAAGCAGACTTCACTCAATTTATGTTGATAAACCAAGTGATGGCGCAATTGTGCTAAATCTTGCTAATGCCTATATTGAAACTAAGCAAGGCAATAACGCAGTTAGAGTTTTAAATAAATACCTTGAAAAGCATCCAGATTCTCCTTTAGCTAATGAAATGCTTGTTAGAGCCTACTTTATGACTAAAGATAAATGTTCTGCTTACCAAGCTGCAGCTTGGAATAGTGTTTTAAAAGCCAATTACAATATGTCTAACCGCTTTTTAACTGATGCATTACATCTTTGCGAAGGTAGTACTCGTGAAATTGTCAGAGCAAAATTTAAAAAGTTTAATGATTTAAGACAATTTGATGAGCAGTTTGAGAAAAAGAACAACTAGATACTAAATATATTCAACAATTCACCACTGAACCGGAAAAAACCTTGAGACATGTCACTTTTTTAGTGATTTTGTAGTAAACTAGCCATGCTCAAAAGCCAAAGTATTTTTGAAAAAATCGAGAGTTTATTATGGTTCAGTGCGTTCATACTGTTAAAGAATTAAGAGATATCATCAAGCCTTTAAAAGCCCAAGGTAAAACCGTAGGCTTAGTACCAACCATGGGTGCGCTACATCAAGGCCATGCTTCTTTAATTTCAACAAGTGCTAAACAAAACGACATTACCGTAGTAAGTGTTTTTGTTAACCCTACTCAGTTTGGTCCTAACGAGGACTTTGATGCCTACCCACGTACTTTAGATAGCGACTTAAAGGTTGTAGAAGGCGCAGGTGGCGATATCGTCTTTGCACCATCTCCAAAAGAGATGTATCCAAGTGCTGATGATACCTGGGTTGAGGTTACAGGCGATATTACTAAAGTTTTATGTGGAAAAACCCGCCCAATTCACTTTAGAGGCGTAACTACTGTAGTAACTAAGTTATTTAATATCGTAGGACCAACTCGTGCTTACTTTGGTCAAAAAGATGCTCAGCAAGTAGAAGTGCTTCGTCGCATGGTAAAAGATCTGTTCGTAGATATCGAACTTGTGATTGTACCTATTAACCGTGAAGATACAGGTCTTGCTAGATCATCACGTAATACCTATTTATCTTCAGAAGAAAAACAAGCAGCTACAGTTTTATCTAAGTCATTAAAACAGGCTTTAGAAGACTTTAAAGCAGGCAATGACAATTTAGACAACATTATTAAATCAGTTACAGCTAATATTCAAAAAGAGCCTTTAGCTAACATTGAATATGTTGAGTGCTACGGACTACCAGGTCTTTATAAGTTAGATACTAATGTTGTAGCCCCATCACTTTTAGCAGTTGCTGTAAGATTTGGTAACACTCGCCTAATTGATAACATTATTTTGGAATAAGCCATGATTTACACCATGATGCACGGCAAAATTCATCGTGCCACTGTAACCGAGTCAAACTTAAACTATGTAGGCTCAATTACCATTGATGCAGATTTACTGGATGCTGCAGGTATTTTACCTGGCGAGAAAGTACAAATCGTCAATAATAACAATGGTGCAAGACTTGAAACTTACACTATTAAAGGTAAAAGAGGCTCAGGTGAGATTTGTCTAAACGGTGCAGCTGCCCGCTGTGCATTACAAGGTGATATTGTTATCATCATAGCTTATGCGCAAATGGACGAGGCTGAAGCTAAAGCTTTAGAGCCTAAGGTTGTCTTAGTTGATGGTAACAATAAAATTGTTAAAAATTTTGTTGAAACACCTAATACTACTGTCTAATGAAGATCTTAAAACTTATTACTGATTATATGGCCGTAGGCGTACTTGCCTTCGGCATCTTAGGCGCTATCGAGCCACAATTTTTCACTCCTTTTAAAGCAGCTACCCCTTACCTTCTAGGTTTTGTGATGTTTGGTATGGGCCTAGGCTTATCCTTTAGTGACTTTTTACACGTCGTAACTAATCCTAAAACTGTACTTTTTGGCATTGTGATGCAATTTATCTTAATGCCTTTAATTGCACTTTTACTAGTTACAACAGTAAGTATTCCTCCGGAGTTTGCCGTGGGTATGTTGTTAGTTGGCTGTTGCCCTGGCGGTACCGCTTCAAACGTACTTACCTATCTTGCTAAAGGCAATGTAGCTTTATCTGTATCTATCACCATTTGCACTACTTTATTATCTCCAATTGTTACTCCTGCAATTTTCTATTTAATTGCACATAACTCAATTGAAATTGATTTTTGGGGTATTGTCTTAGATATTGTAAAGATGGTGGTAGCCCCTGTATTTGTAGGCGTGCTCATTAACGCTTTATTAAATAAGCTAGCCAAGCGCATCTTTGTGTTCATGCCATTTATCTCTTCAGTTACCATCATGGTAATTGTAGGTATTGTCTGTGCCTTATCCGCCCAAAAGATTGAGTCATCAAGTTTACTTCTATTATTTGTAGTCTGTGCGCATAACCTTTTAGGTATTGTTATAACTTACATGATCTCAAGATTATTTAAGTTCAATAGAAAAGATAGCAGAACTCTGGCAATTGAAATTGGTACCCAAAATTCAGGTCTTGGCATTATCTTATCTTTAAATCACTTAACCGCTTTTGCAGCTGTAGTTGGTGCTATCTTTAGTGTGATCCAAAATATCATCGGCTCTATCTTTGCAAATTACAGCTCTAAAAAGCTAGTAGATAGTGTCGATAGTGAAGATTTAGTTTTAGCTAAGCAGCATTAGCTTTCAAACACTGAAAATCTAAAGGTGAATAACCTCTCCCTAAAGGGAGAGGTTATTCACTAAATTTGTTAATGATTTTTTCTAAAGCTCTAAGAGCTTTTTAACAAATGGAATAGTTAAGTCGCGAGAATACTCAATTTGGGCTTGTTCTAGCTTATCTAAAATCCCTACAAGCTGTCCCATATCACGGTTACAATGTCTAACTAAAAAAGCTGCGGTATTATCTGGGAACGTAATCACCCTCTGTTTAGCACGTAATTGCAAAGCTTTGACACATTGCTCTTCATTTAGGTAATTGAGCTGGCAGGTAACGCCACTTGATAAACGGGTGTTGAGATCCCTTTTATTAAATGGAATGGTGTCAAAAGAAGAGCTACCTGACATGATCAAGGTTCCTTCTTTTTTGTCATACCAACGGTTATAAAGTGAGAATAAACCTAGCTCACAATCATCATTACCTACTAGAGCATCAACATTATCTAAAATCGTAATTTTAGGTAATAGAGCATCTAGCAAGAAAGCACCAACGTTTTTGACCACATTACAATCAAGATATAGACAATCATTGATACTTTGCTTTTGATATTGAAACAAAGATGACAACAAAATGCTCTTGCCACTGCCTTTAGGACCAAAGACATAGAAAAACTCATTATAGGCAGTAGAGACTGCCTTTTTTAACATCTCAACGGCATCATGATTAGGACCATCGACATAGATTGAAAAATCAAACTTGTCGTTGATCTTAATATCAAGTGCTTGCTGATATGGCTGTTTTTCTAAATTTGTCATGCTTATCCTTAACAAATGGCAATTCTTTAAAACTAAGGGGTTACCTCAACACCACGACCATCGATGACCTCAGCACCTGAATCATCAGTTAATTCAATGCTGTTTTTCTTTGGCATTACTTTTTTAGTAGTAACTTCTACAGTCTTATCAACTTTATGAGTGGTATAAGCTTTGCCACCGTAACCATTTAGATTTGAGGTGACGCGCTGTGAATTTGAACGCTCAACAGTCCCAATTGAGTTACCTGCTGACACTACGCCATTTGACTTATTAAAGTTGTAAGTCCAATCAGCAACTTTAGTAAACTCACCGGCGTGAGCTAAAGTACCATCTAAGATAGCAGGGTTAGAGCCAGTTGGGATCATAAAGATCACACCGTCATTGTTGTAACCTAGAACTTCGATGTCAGCTTCATATCCGTAGGTAATTAAAATGCGCTTAATGCGTGGGTAATCAGCAACATTATCCACACCATTTAACTGCACAATCACGCCACCTTTAGTAGGACCTAAATAAATCTCTCCACCAGTTGAAGTCTGAGTTAAATCTTGTACTTCATCTGCTGAGGTTTGGCTTTGATTTGCCTGTGGGTCAATGTTTTGCATTAAAACTTTAGCAACTTCTCGTGACATCTGTGAGGTGGTATCAGCTAGTGTTCCTGAGCACTGACCTGAGCCTAGGGCTTTACCAGCTTCATCGTAAGCGTTCCATTTAACAGCATAGCTATCATCACTACCTTCAATGGCACCTGCCACAAAGTACTTAGCGTTATAACGCTTTGATGCTGTAGCTAGGATTTTATCGGAGTGAGATAAAATTGTCTGTGCATTAACATTTTGCACATCATCTAAGTCCATTACAGGGAACATTAAATCATAGCTATTTTTATTTGAAGCTTCATTTAAAGCAACAGCGAATGGATCAACGCCATCACCTGTTACCACATTAGTACCTTCTTCACTTACGTGAGCTAGCCAAACTAATACAGGATCTGATAAACCTGACCACTGAGCAATACCATTTGCTGATAATAAACTTTTTAGCTTATTGTCATCAAAGGTAATTTCAAATTGATTATTGTTAATTCTTAAAGTAGCAATGGCATTTTTAATCTTATCTAAACCAATGCCATTAACCTCATCGATAGCACTTGATGAGATTGCATCATTAAAAGACTCTAAAATTGCCTGATCCATGCCGTCGTCTAGTGGCTTTACAAAGGTCTGTGTAGCCATAGCTTGTGCTGACATCAATACAGATGTTGCAAGTAATGTCTTTAATTTCATAACTTATACTCCAAAATTACTGCTAGGCATTTTAACACATTATTTTGATTGTAATTTTCGCTAATTTTCAGATGAAATTTTTCGTCAAATTCAGTAAAATAGCGCACAGATTATTTAAAATTTGCGGAGATCGTCATGTCATCAAATTTAACCTACAAAGAAGCTGGTGTTGATATCAATGCTGGTGACGAGTTAGTTCAAAGAATCAAAGCTCCAGTTAAGAAGACTACCCGTCCTGAAGTTATCGGTGGTTTAGGTGGTTTCGGTGCTTTAACTAGAATTCCAAAGGGTTACACCAACCCAGTTTTAGTAACCGGCACTGACGGCGTAGGTACTAAGCTACGTTTAGCTATTGATTTAAATAGACACTCAACCGTAGGTCAAGATCTTGTAGCAATGAGCGTAAACGACATCGTTGTACAAGGTGCAGAGCCATTCTTATTCTTAGACTACTATGGCACTGGTAAGTTAGACGTTGATACTGCTACTACTGTTGTAACTGGTATTGCTCATGGTTGTGAGCTATCAGGCTGTGCTCTAGTAGGTGGTGAGACTGCTGAAATGCCTGGCATGTACGAAGTTGGCGATTACGACTTAGCAGGTTTTGCTGTAGGTGTTGTTGATGAAGATAAGATCATCGACGGCTCAAAGGTTAAAGTTGGCGATGCTTTAATCGGTATTGCATCATCTGGTCCTCACTCAAATGGTTACTCTCTAATTCGTACCATTTTAAAGAAGGTTGAGGCAAAGCCTTTAGAGGATAAGCTATCAGATGGTACCTTACTTGCTGATGCTTTATTAGCTCCAACTCGTATCTACGTAAAGCAAGTTCTAAAGTTAATTAAAGAAGTTGATGTTCACGCATTAGCTCACATCACTGGTGGCGGTTTCTGGGAGAACATTCCACGTGTATTACCAGAAGGCACTTGTGCAGCATGTGACGGTGATTCATGGACTCGCCCAGAAGTATTTAAGTACTTACAAAAGAACGGTAACGTTGATGCATACGAAATGTTCCGTACCTTCAACTGCGGTGTTGGTATGATTGCTGTTGTATCAAAAGAAGAAGCTCAAAAGGCAGTTGAAGTTCTAAACGCAACTGGCGAGAAGGCTTGGGTTCTAGGTGAGATTGCACCTGTTGGTGCTGATGGTAAGCAAGTAACCATCAAGAACTACGAAAACTTCTAATTTAAAGTTTTATCAATAATAAAGGCAGCTTTAAGCTGCCTTATTTTTTACCTAAAATTTGAAGGATTATAATTAAAGCTTTACTACTACTCCGGTTTTAAGCTCAATTGCCCTATCTACAAAATCCATAAGTTTTTGTAGTATCTCCACACCATAATACTTTCTTTGACTATCAAGCTCACTTTCTAAAAACTCTTCAAGTCTAATAAGTTTCTCACCTTCAAAATAGTCAGACTCCCCTTCATCAAGATTAGATCCTGTATAGACACAGATCTCATCGCACAAAGAGACCATAAAATCATGATCATCAATTGTGAGCAAATATCTTTGGATACGGGGATCATCTTCACTCAAGGACAAGGTGTTAGGAACGGCATTTATAAGCGGGATCCCTTTTACCTTTTTAACTAAATCAAAGAGCATATTTTCCTTCAAAATTTTTAGTGTGTGAATTAAAGCATAGGTGATATTTTTAAATTTGCGAAAATTGTGTCGTAAATATTTGCACTACTGCACATTAATCTTTTAATTTAAAAATTTCCAAATACCAAACTTAGGAAAACAGATTTTTAAAATTTAGAGATTTTTAAAAGAATTTATGGCAAAAGTCGCTAATTTATCAGATCTAAGCACCATCATTGTGCACTTTAACCATAGCAATAAAAACTTAGATTAGCCTTAGCTTACTTACATTTGGCTAATTAAAGCCAATTAAAAAGCCTTGCGCAAAATTTTCTAAAATTTAACTAAAATTAAATAAAAAATTACTAGATCACACCCCCTCATAAAAGTACAATTTGCGCAATTTTTATAAATCACTTTACGTTTAACTTTTATGGTTGTATAACTGTTTGGAGGTGTCTCTTGTGAACGCATACAACATTAACTGGTGGGGCAACCACTACTTTGATATAAACGAGAAAGGTCACGTTATTGTAAGACCTAATCCTGACACACCTGATGCGGTAGTAGATCTAGCTGATCTTGTAACTTCCCGTCAAAGCCAAGGCCAAAAACTTCCAGCCTTGTTCTGTTTTCCACAAATTCTGCAACATCGTCTTAAGAGTATTAACCAAGCCTTTAAAGAGGCTCGCAACGAGTATGGTTATCAAGGCGATTATTTTCTTGTTTATCCTGTAAAAGTAAATCAACACCGACGTGTGCTTGAGGCGGTTACGAATAGTAATGAGCCTATGGGCCTTGAAGCAGGCTCTAAAGCTGAGCTCATGGCAGTTTTAGCCCACGCCGGTCGTACTCAATCTGTTATTGTTTGTAACGGTTACAAAGACCGTGAGTACATCAGAATGGCTCTAGATGGCGAGAAGATGGGACATAAAGTCTTCTTAGTCATTGAAAAGATGTCTGAACTACAAATCGTATTAGAAGAGTCAGAGCGCTTAGATGTAATTCCACGTCTTGGTGTTAGAGCCCGTCTAGCCTCTCAAGGCTCAGGTAAATGGCAATCATCAGGTGGTGAGTGCTCTAAGTTTGGCCTGGCTGCATCACAAGTACTACAACTTGTTAAAGTTTTAAAAGAGAATAATAAGTTAGACTGGTTACAGCTACTTCACTTCCACTTAGGCTCACAAATGTCTAATGTACGTGACATTACTCGTGGTGTTCGTGAAAGTGCTAAATTCTATGTGGAGCTACATAAACTTGGCGTTAATATCCAGTTCTTCGATGTCGGCGGTGGCCTAGGTGTTGATTATGAAGGCACAAGATCTCAATCAGACTGCTCTGTTGACTACTCTTTAAAAGAGTATGCAAATAACATCGTCTGGACTATAGGTGATGCTTGTACTGAAAATAATTTACCTCATCCTACCATTATCACCGAATCTGGTCGTGCCTTAACCGTATATCACGCCGTACTTATATCAAACATCATCGGTGTGGAGCGAAATGAGTTTTGTGTACCAGAAGCTCCTCAAAATGAAGACGCCCCTCGTGCTCTACTTAATCTTTTTGAAACTTGGGATGAGATGCAAAAAGATAGTAACAAGCGGTCACTTCGTGAATGGTTACATGACTCTCAATATGATTTACAAGAAATTCATGAAGGTTATGTTTCAGGCGATGTTGATTTAGAAGACAGAGCAAAAGCTGAGCAGATCTACTTATGTATTTGCAAAACTATACAGCAGCTTTTAGATCCTACTAACCGCTCTCACCACGTGTTAATTGACGAGCTACAAGATAGAATGGCTGATAAGTTATATCTAAACTTCTCATTATTCCAGTCAATTCCAGATGCTTGGGGTATTGATCAGATCTTCCCTGTAATGCCAATTGAAAATCTTGATAAGCCATTAACTCGTCGTGCCGTAATTTTAGATATTACCTGCGACTCTGATGGTGCTATTAAGCATTATTTAGAGGACGATGATATTTCATCTACCATGCCATTCCCAGAATACGAGAAAGATGAGCCTCCATTTATTGGTATTTTCATGGTCGGTGCTTATCAAGAAATTCTAGGCAATATGCACAACTTATTTGGTAACACTGAGGTTGTAGATGTTAACGTAAACGCTGATGGCAAGGTTAGAGTATCCTTATCAGATGAAGGCTCAACTGTTGCTGATATGTTACGTTACGTACTATTAGATCCATCAAAACTTCTAAGTGAGTACAGTGCTCAAGTTTTAGAAAATCCAAACGATCTTGATGAAAAGACTCAAAGACAATTTATTGAAGAGTTTAAATCAGGTCTTTATGGCTACACCTATCTAGAGGAAGAGTAATATGCAAACTTTAAATCATGCTCATGATATTTCTTTAGTATCTAACGCTTTTGGCTTTTTAAGAACCCCTTTAAACTTTAAGCCCTACGATAGCGATGCTGATGTAGTTGTAACCGGTGTGCCTTTTGATATGGCAACTTCAGGCAGATCAGGTAGTCGTTTTGGACCTAATGCGATTCGCCAAGTAAGTCCACAGCTAGCCTGGGAAGGATGTCGTTATCCTTGGGACTTTAATTTATTTGATAAGATTAAAGTTGAGGATTGTGGTGATTTAGTTTATGCCTTTGGTGATAATCAAGACATGGTAGATAAGCTTGTTGAGCATACTGATAAGTTAATTTCAAAGGGTAAAAAATGTCTTACCTTCGGTGGTGATCACTTTATTACTCTACCTTTATTACGTGCTCATGCTAAACACTATGGCAAGATGGCTTTAATTCATTTTGATGCTCATGCTGATACCTATTCAAATGGTTCAAGCTACGATCATGGCACCATGTTCTACCACGCTCCAATTGAAGGCTTAATTGATCCAAGTAAGTCTGTACAAGTAGGTATTAGAACTGAGTTTTCTAAAAAAGATGGTTTCCTAGTTTTAGACGGTGCCCGTGCTAACGATATGTCTGTTGATGAAATTTCTAGGGCAATCCATGAGCGTGTTGGCAGTCAAAAAGTCTATCTAACCTTCGATATTGATTGTCTAGATCCTGCCTATGCTCCAGGCACTGGTACTCCTGTGATGGGCGGTATGAGCTCAGATAAGATTTTAAAGATCTTACGAACACTCAAAGATCTTGATATTGTAGGTATGGATGTAGTTGAAGTAGCTCCTGCCTATGATCATGCCGAGATCACCGCTTTAGCTGCAGCAACCATTGCTTTAGAGATGTTATATCTAGAAGCTTCAAAGCGCTAAGATTTAATTTAGCTATTACTTAAGGCTTGAGGAAACTCAGGCCTTTTTAATTTATGGTAAAAGTTTTAGCAAAATATCAAAAAAGCCCGGATGATTAGGCCGGGCAATTAGGTCACATTATATTATTATGAATTTTTGTAAGGTCCGTAAGGCATACCACTTAAAGCGTAGATCATGTCTACATCAAGCTTCAACTGCTTAGCAAGAGTATCTGGCAGTAAGTCTTTGAACTTGTAGTTATAGTGAATAATGTTCAAAGTAGTCTTCTTGTTTTTGGTAAGCACCTTAGGCTTGGAGTGGTCAATATCCTCTACTTCTACAGCTGTCTTATCCACACTTGCCACCATCGGTAGCATGAGTACAGGCGCAGTTGCTACGTTCACGTCCTTCTTCCCCTCAGTTGTAGGAATAATCT
>Ga0256405_10009532_pt1 | contig 13256 bp, 12 predicted proteins | sample RumenRJG_02DNA_FD_189096 | JGI IMG/M metagenome (GOLD analysis project Ga0256405, IMG submission 189096) | Bovine rumen microbial communities from Lethbridge, Alberta, Canada - RJG_02 | ecosystem: Host-associated > Mammals > Digestive system > Stomach > Rumen | place: Canada: Alberta...
TGAAGTGGCAAAATTAATGTTGGATAATGGTATAGGTTCCGTTCCGGTAATGGATGAAGATGACCAGATGGTAGGAATCGTATCCAAGGCTGATTTTGTAACTCTTGCTGTAGGAATTGCTTTTGATAAGATTGCTGTTAAGGAAATCATGTCCAAAGATTTAATAACAGTATCACCAACTGAAAGAATCGTTCATGCAAGGCGACAAATGATTGACTCTCATGTGGGCAGAGTGCCTGTAGTTGACGATGAGGATTTGGTTGGTATGATTACATCTAAAGATTTAATGAGAGCTTTCATTGACTTTAGAAAAAAAGTACCTGAAAAATACCAAAAATCTCAAATCAAGGAACTTCTGGTTGAAGACATAATGTCCGTCAATCCGAAGGTTACCTCAAAAGACGCTACAATATCTGAAGTTGCCAAAATAATGATTGAAACCGGATACAACGGTTTGCCTGTTGTTGAAAATGGTAATGTAGTTGGTATTATAACACAAACCGATATTTTAAGACTAATTCAAAAATTAGAATCTTAAATATCTCTTTTTTTTATTTTTTTTTAATAGGGGGTCTAAGTATTACTTTAATATCATTTCTAGGTCCTAACGGAACATTTACTCATGAAGCCGCCAGTATGTTGGGCGACGAGCTGATTTCTTATTGTACAATTCCTGCTGTAATGGAAAGTGTCCAGAATAATGAATGTGATTTCGGTGTGGTTCCCATTGAAAACTCTATAGAGGGGCCTGTCGGAATAACACTTGATTCATTGGCTCACAAGTATGATTTGAAAATATTTAATGAAATCATCATTCCGATAAATCAGAATTTCATTGTAAATCCGGGATGTGTCATGGAAGATATTGAGGATGTCTATTCTCATGAGCAGGCGATATCCCAAAGCAGGGAATTTATTCAGGAACATAGGCTTCAGCCTCATTATGCGATAAGTACTGCAAACGCTGCAAAAAGCATAATAGGGGACAGGTCAAAAGCTGCCATTGGAAATACCAAGGCGGCGGAATTATATGGTCTTGAAATTCTCGAGCCGAATATCCAGGATACTGACAATAACGCTACCCGTTTTGTAGTATTGTCAAATGAAAGTCACAAAATCACAGGCAGTGACAAGACTTCAATTATATTTTCGATTTATGAGGATCGTCCTGGTGGGTTATACAATATTCTGGGAATCTTTCAAAAAAATGACATTAACCTGACCAAAATCGAGTCTAGGCCATCAAAAAAAGGTTTGGGCAAATATCTGTTCTTTGTTGACTTTGAAGGGCATCAAGATGATGATTTAATTAAGGGTATTATTGAAGAAATTGGGGAAAATACCTATTTTTTAAAAGTTCTAGGTTCATATCCTAAATTTTAGGTAACATTTAAATTATTGTTTTAATATAAATTACTTCATAATAGTTTCAGGGAGGGTAGGCATGTCAGATGAAAGAGATAAACTTCTTCAAGTAATGAGCAGTTTGGAATCAGATTACAATTCTGGAAAGATTTCTTCAGAAAAGTATAGATATTTCCGTTCCAAATATGAAGATAAGTTAAATTCAATTGATGCAATGGAAGCTACCAGGCGTATAAGATCTATGCAGGGTAAATCAACTGCTCCTAAGAATAAGAAAAGAAGTAAAAAACCTGCCAATTATAGGAAAAAACAGGAACAGGATTTGGTTCAGAAATATATCATAAATCCTAAAAAGGATGATGTGAGGTATAATAAGCAGAAAAAATCATCAGTGGGCGGAGGAGCATTTAAATTTATTGCTATTCTAGTACTTATTGTAGCATTTACCGCAGGTGTTGCCTATGGTATCTTTAATTTGGATACCGGATCAGTTGCCAGTGGAGAAGCAGTTGCCACTGTTCAAGATACAGCATTCCCTGAAATTGTCGCTGTTGTTAATAATACTGTTGCAAATTACACTAGTAATACAAATAACAATCAGACTGCAGCCAATACTAATGATAATGTAGAAACCACTACTGAGACTACAACGGACACATCAACTGATTCCTCATCAAGTTCCAGTTCGGATTCAAGTTCAGACTCATCAAGTAGTGATGTAACGCCTACTCCTAGTCCTTCACCGACACCGTCAGGTGATGACAGTGGCGGAGACGGAGGAGGAAGCAGTGACGGTTCTGGCGGTAGCGAAGGTGAAAATGGAGGATAATCCTCTGTATAGGTGATATTATGAAAAATAAAATTTTAAAAGGTAGTATAGTAGTTATTATTCTTATAATATTTTTGGTTTCATGTGTAAGCGCCGCAAATAATTCCAGCAGTACAAATAATGGAAATGAGGTTCTGGAGTTGTCAAAAGGAGGTTTAACAATTCATTATCCTTCTAATTGGGGTTATTCACAGGCAACCTCAAATTATTCAATAATGTCAATTTCCAAATTGGATTCAATTGATGTCGCAGGAATAGGTCAGGTTAACATTAACTTTGAGAAAAAGCCTATTGAAGGAGATTTCAATACCTTTGTGAATTCAACTTATAAGTCAATGGCTTCCGATTCCAAATTCAATTTGGTTTCCTCTGGTGCCTCTGTCATTGGGGATAGGGAATCATTGGAGTACATATACACTTCCAACGAGAATGGTGTTGAACGTGAACACAAGGCAGTTTGGTTTGAAAAGGGTGGTCAGGCATATGTTTTATTGTATAGTGCACCACTGGACAAATTCGAATCAAACCTCTATGTATTCGATTATATTATATCCGACATTAAAATCACATAGGTGCTTTGATGATTATATTGTGTGTTACAGGTAGTATTGCTGCTACCGAATCAATTAAATTGGCTCGTGAACTTAGGAGAAATGGTGCTGAAGTCAAATGCTTCATGAGTGAGTCAGCATGTGAAATCATTCATCCGAATGCTATGGAATTTGCAACAGGTAATGAAGTTGTAACCAGGCTCACCGGTAAAATTGAACATGTGAAATATTCTCAGGAAGATTTGATACTGGTTGCGCCGGCTACTGCAAATACGATTTCCAAATTTGCACATAAGATAGCCGACAATCCCATCTCAACTCTTTTAATTACTGCTCAAGGTCACGACACCCCTATTATTTTTGTTCCTTCAATGCATGATTCAATGTATCGTGCGGTCAAGGAAAATATTGATAAGATAAAGCAGGAAGGATCAGCAACCTTTATAAAACCTAGAATGGATGAAGGCAAAGCCAAATTCCCTTCTAAAGATGATATTGTTCTCGAATCTTTAAGAACTATTAATTTACATAAAAAGGACTGATACTATTAAAGGTAAAAAGATTTTGATAAGTCTTGGGGGTACTTATGAACCCATCGATTCCGTCAGGGGAATCACCAACAAATCCTCCGGTAAAATGGGTTTGGCACTTGCCCGTGAAGCATACATTCGAGGGGCCGATTTAAAACTGGTTGTCGCTAACGTCAGTGTTGAAATTCCATCTGTTTTTGATGTTGTTCGTGTTGAAACCAGTGCCGAGATGAATGATGCGATCTTAAAATTGATTCCATCTTGTGATATTTTCATATCTGCAGCTGCAGTTTCTGATTTTGAATTCAGACAAAAATCTGATAAGAAAATTGATTCTTCAAGTTCTCTGAACTTAAACCTGAAACCTACAACCAAAATTATCCGTCAGATTAAAAAAATCAACCCGGACATATTTCTGGTAGGATTTAAGGCCGAATTCAATATTTCAAAGGATGAAATCATTGAGTGTGCAAGGCGACAGATTGAAAATGCGGGCACCGATTTGGTCATTGCCAATGACATATCCAGAAATGATTGTCATTTCGGATCTGACAACAACGAGGTCCTGATTGTTGATGATGAGGTTTTAACTGTGCCTTTGGCTTCAAAAAGAGAGATTGCCAAAAGCATTTTTGATGTAATTTCTAAAAAGTTATAAGTTCATCTATATGTCTTACTTATAATCATTTATTTTATTTTATAATTCTATTTATTTTTAATTGACAATATATTATTTGTCATAATTTATTTGAATCTATTAATTTAATTAATCATATTTTTCATATAATGGAACTTTTTTCCTGAGTGTCATGGCGATCTTGCTGAAATATTTTTTCAAAACTGAAATGTCATATCTGTGGTTTAAATCTAGATTATATTTTCATATCAATTTTGTTTTCCGTTTGTAAATTTCAAAAAAATCTAAAATTTGTCTTGGTGTTTTTCTTTTGATGGTTTTAATTTTAGGTAAAATCAGTTATTCTATATGAGATTATAAGCTTAATTTAGTAATACTTTTTAGTTTAAAAACATTAAAACAATCTTTGAAAAAAAGTCTCTTAAAAATCAGTTAAATTTAAAAAGTAGTTCATGCCTTTAGGATTCAGTTAAATGGAGTGACTAATAGAGTGAATAAGCCTAAAGGCAGTTTCAATGAACTATTATTTTATTTGCATTAGCAATAATAATATTTAATTTTATAGTATAAAAAGCTATCTAAGTAATACTTTTTAGCATTTTTTGTAGTAATTTTTTAAATTAATTACAACTATTTTTTACCTAAAATTTACCTCAATTGAGGGTCGTTTTGTTTAAAAATTTTTTTCTACAAGAAATGCAATATGGTCTTTTTCGTAAGGTTCCAGTTTGACTTTTTCAATAATCTTAAAACCTTTTTCTTTCAATTTTTGCTCTTGTAGTTTGAAAATCTTTTTGGGCTTTTGTACTACATCAATACTTCTAGCTTTAATCATTAAAAGACCGACACCATCATCCTTTGCAAACAGGTTCATATTTCTCATAAACAGTTCGGTCTGTGTTGGCTGGGCAACATCACAATATACTAAGTCAGTCTTTTCAACAAGGTTCAAATATCCTTTGGGTTTGGTGGCGTCACCTAGGATTGGAGCGATATTAAGTCTTTGACGTGAAAGCTGAACCAATTTTTTGGCTGTTGTCGGTGAAAATTCAACAGCATAAATTTTCCCGTCAATTACAATGTCTGAAATGTGTGAAACTGTTGTTCCGGTTGAGGCACCTAGGTACAGCACTTTTGAAGCCTCATCAAGCTCCAGATTTTCCAGTCCGTTCAGGAGGGCTGCAGCCAATTTTGAACGTCTAGGATTCCATATTCTATATTCCTCACCTTCACTTATCAGTTCCTCTCCATAAACAGATGTTCCTGGACATAGATTGCGGGTTGCAACGTTTCCATCCTTAAAATAAACTTTCATGCTCTACCTCCTTTTCCTTTTCTTTTTACCTTTTCTCTTCCTTGATTTGGATTTTGACTTTTCTTCTTTTCTTTTTTTGCTTGTTTTTGTTGGAAAAGGATTGTTTTTTTCTATCTCTTCAACTTTTTCGATAAATTCATTGGATACATTTTCATCAAATGTCTTTGTAAACACGTCACGTCTAACCGCCAGGGATATTTTTCCGGCAAGCATTCTTGCGATTTTACCTCTGTTCCACCATTTTGCACCTCTAACCTGTGGGTGCTGGTAGATTAAACCGTATTTTGGAGGACGGTCTCCACTTTTCAAATGTCTGAACAATGCCTTTTCAGCGCCCATAATCTGAATTGTGCTTGAAGGATACATTGCTAGTCTTTTTATTCCTCCTGCATGTGATATCAGTTTTGCGCCCAAACTGGATCCGACCAACAGCCTTAAGTTGGGGGCAAGTGATTCCATTTTTGCATCGATGTAATCTTCGATATCCCTTCTTGTCTTTTGCATTTCATGGATGGATTTGGCATAATTGTTCATTATCTCCAAATCTATTGGATTTATGTCCTCATCTAAATCTATGATGTCACCGGGGAATGCGTCCGGTTTTGCCTTTATGATTTCCTCTTTGCTTTTGTTTTGTGAGATTAGCCTGATGTAGGTTTCGTTGTTTTTGATTGTGTCCATTTCCGGAAAGTACAGTGCATACCATTCCCGTATTCTTTCAATCAATTTTGAAATGCTTTCATCAATCTCATCTATGGAATTGATGGCCTGAATCAGGTGTTTGTCCTCGCTTGCAGATTCCTTTTTGATTTTATATATTGCAAAATTCTGATAAATTCTGCTTAATTCATCATTGTCCAAATCAAACTTTTCAAAGTTGGCTCTCAAATATTCTCCGCCACGATTTGGAGTTTTGATTGTGATTTTGTCATTGTCATAATCTGACAGCCTTTTGTTTGATTCGATGATAATCTCATCATAGTCAGCAGAAACTTCATTGATGATATCAAGTTCCTCCTTGACAATTTGTTTTGAGTCAATTTCGGATAATCTGTTAACTATTTCGTCTTCCGGGAATAATTTCGTACAGATTAATTCATTTTCATTATCAAAAGCATAAAAACCTTTAACGCAATAAGTTATATAGCATTCCATGAGATAATTTATTCATTTTATTTTTAATAAGTATTTTTATGATGAAATTTAAAAATTAATAACATGTCAAAACAGAGTTTTAGAGATTTGAAAAACGAAATTGAACTTAAAAATGCCGAAATTGATGAGCTGTCGATGGAGCTCGATGCAAAAAATGAGGAGATTAACAAGTTAAAGTTATATTCCACCAGATTAAAGTATGAAAAGAAGAATCTGGAGGATAAACTCGATACAAAAATCGACTATGACAAGGCAAGAATCAAGGAACTGGATGATCTGTCCGAAAAGCTTGTGGAAAAGGATAAAATCATAGAGGACAAGCAGGACCAGGTCAGGTATCTCAGGTCATTGATTGATGATTATAAAACTCAAATCAAATCAAACTCAGAGGAGCTTGAAATTCAGCTTCGAAAAATCTCTAAAACATATGAGGAGCTATTGGCACAAAAGGATTTGATCATTGAAAAACAGGACCAGATGATAGATGACTTGTCAAAGGCCAATGAGGAAATTGTCAAATCAAACAAGACCAATGTTATAAGTTTAAAATTGCAGAATGAAAAATATCAAGAAATAATTGATAAATTTACAAAGACTAATAAATAATTAATTACAAAGTTGATATTATGTTAAAAACAAATATTTGCGGTGTGGAATTTCGAAATCCTTTGATGTTGGCTGCAGGGATTATGGGCAGCAATGCATCATCAATGAATTGGATTTTAAAATCCGGTGCCGGAGGAGTTGTATCTAAATCATTTTCACTGAATCCTCATCCAGGTTATGTAAACCCTACAACCGTTGCGGTTGACGGAGGAATTATAAATGCAATCGGTTTGTCAAATCCTGGTGTTAAAAACTTCAAAGAGGAATTGGCTAAAATCGAAAGGAACAACAATGTCGTAATAGCATCAATTTACGGTGCAACACCTGATGAGTTTTCAGAACTTGTCAGTGAGGTTCAAGACCTTGTTGACATGATTGAGCTGAACATTTCATGTCCTCACGCAATGGACGGTTACGGTGCTTCAATCGGTCAGAGCTGTGATTTGTCATATACAATCGTTTCAGCATCAAAGGATGCAAGTGACGTTCCGATTATAGCAAAGCTTACACCTAATGTCACAGACATTACAGAAATTGCAAAAACCTGCGAGGATGCGGGAGCGGACTGTCTGTCCTTGATTAATACATTGGGTCCGGGCATGAAAATCAATATAGATGTTGCAAAGCCAGTTCTCTCAAACAAGTTTGGCGGAATGAGCGGTAAGGCAATAAAGCCTATTGCAATACGTAATGTATATTCAGTTTATGAGGCGGTTGACATTCCGTTGATTGGTGTTGGAGGCGTTTACACATTTGCCGATGTTGTGGAGTTCATATTTGCCGGAGCACGTGCAGTGCAGATAGGTACCGCAATCATGGATGAAGGTGTAGAGGTATTCGCCAAGATCAATCAGGATTTGGAAAAGTTCATGGCCGAAAAAGGTTATTCTTCAATTGATGAAATGGTGGGGATTGCGCATGATTAACGAACCAAAAATCGTAGAGATTAAAGAGATTATCGATGAGACTCCTACAATCAAGACATTCAAGTTTGATTGGGATTTTGAAACACTTGGAAAGCCTAATCCCGGTGAGTTTCTGATGATTTGGAACTTCAACAATGAAAAGCCAATGTCCATATCACAAATCAATGATGATGAACTTGCAATTACCGTTAAAAACATTGGAGAGTTCACCTCCCAGTTGCATGAGCTTGAAGTTGGCGATGTGATTGGTGTCAGGGGAAGCTACGGTAATGGATTTGACAATTCCTTTGAGGGCAAAAAAGTCATTGCAATCGGTGGTGGAGTTGGTATGGCACCAATGAATTCAATTGCAAGTGATTTGGCAAAAAACAATGACGTAAGTGTTATCAGTGCAGCTCAAACCAAAGAGGAACTTTTGTTTATTGATTCACTAGAAGATAAGGGCGTTAAGGTTTATCCGTGTACTGATGATGGAAGCTTTGGATTTAAGGGTTTTGCAACAAATTGTCTGGAGGATTTGCTTAAAGACAACTCCTATGATTATGGGTTTGTATGCGGACCTGAAATAATGATGAAGGGAATATTTGAAATCCTTGAGGCATCCGACATCCCTGCACAGTATTCACTTGAAAGATACATGAAATGTGCACTTGGTGTATGCGGTCAGTGCTGCGTTGACAGCGAGGGATGGAGAATCTGTGTAGAGGGACCTGTTTTTGAAAACGACAAGATATCACAGATAACAGAATTTGCAAAATACAGAAGGGACGCTTCCGGTGTAAAGTATTAATGGTGAAAAGATGGGAATTGAGATTAGGCAACACTTGACTCCTCCGATACTGTTGGTATTGTTTTTATTAATCGTTTCTTTAATGTTTGTGTTTCCGGTTTTGAACATGATCATTTTAGGTGCGATACTGGCTTATGGAGTTCGTCCGGTTGCCCGTAAAATCCAGTCCAAATTAAAGTTCGAGTCCGTTTCCATTCTTTTGGCAATGGTGGTAATATTGGTGCCCCTCATACTGCTGGTCATCTATATTGCAGTTGAGCTTTCAGGTATGATTTCAGGATTTTTAGCTTCAAATTCATATAGGGACATCAACAATTCCCTGACAATGTTTTCAACATATCTTCCATGGAAATTTGATATAAATTCCATTTCAGCATCCATGAATTCATCCCTTCAGCAGGTTGGAAGTTATGTTTTAAATTATCTGGTCAAGTTTTTAAGCAGTCTGATGAACGTTACTCTTGACTTGTTCATTCTGGTCTGTTCAGTATTCTATTTCACCCGTGACGGTGACAACTGTCTTGAATTCATCAAGTCATTCGTGCCTGAGGATTCCATGGGCTTTTTTAACCAGACCGTTGAGTCAGTTAAAAATGTCTTGAGAAGCATATTCTACGGACACTTCCTGACTTCAGTAATCATCGGAATATTCGCTGCAATCGGCTATTCCCTTTTGGGATATCCATATGGAATATTTTTGGGCGTGATTACAGGAATTCTGCAGTTGATTCCGGTATTTGGCCCATGGCCGATATATTGGGCACTGTTTTTCATTGATGTCATTTCCGGAAACTATCCGAGGGCTGTAGTTGTGTTGCTGTTTGGATTTTTCCTAAGTACTGTGGATATGTATATTCGTCCTGCACTGTCAAGTCACTATGCCGACATACACCCTCTTATATTGCTGGTGGGATTCTTATCCGGGCCGCTGGTTTATGGAATCGTCGGATTCATTGTAGGGCCGTTGATTTTGGGAATCACCTATGCAGTTTTGGATAATTTCAGAAAGGAATATCTTATGGAGGATTCATGATGCAGAGAAATGTGGTAATTTTGGACATTGATTACGTTACTTATGATGGAAAGCCTGTAATAAGACTGTTTTCAAAGGATGGGGATAAAAACGTTATTCTAATCGACGATACATTCCAGCCTTATTTGTACGTGGTGTCTGATGATATTGAAGACTGCATTTCAGAAATCAAAGAAAACATTGATGTCGTGAATGTTGAAAAGGTTGTCAAAAAGGATTTCCAGATTGAATCCGAGTTCATCAAAGTGACATTCAATCATCCTCAGGAGCTTGCAAAAAGCAGGGATGCATTAAGGGATTTGGAAACCGTAATCCAAATCAGGGAATTTGACATACCGTTTTACAGAAGATACCTGATGGACAGGGACATCATCCCAATGACTGAAGTTGTGGCCAAAGGGGACAGCCTCAAAAAATTCCTCGACCTTGACTGTGAAACCCAGGACATTGAAATCATCAAGTTGACCGAACCTCCGACACGTTTGGAAGAGTATCCTCAGGACTTCAGAATTTTAAGTTTCGATTTGGAGGTCAGAAATCCACGTGGGATGCCGGACTCATCAGTCGATGAGATAATCATGATAGGCGTTGCAAGCAATTTCGGTGTTAATCAGGTCATATCTACAAAGACAAACTCTGAGGACAGGGATGACTTTGTAAATCAGGTGGGCTCAGAAAAGGAAATGATTGAAGAGTTTGTAAAAATCATCAAAGAGAACAATGTTGACATTATAGTGGGATACAACTCCGATAATTTTGATTTCCCATATCTCAAGGAAAGGGCAAAGATTCTTGAAGTGGACCTTGACATTGGAATGGATGAAACAGATGTTAAATTCATCCGTAGAGGATATGCCAATGCCGCATCCTTCAAGGGCCTGATTCATGTTGACATATATCTTGTAATGAGAAGATACATGACACTGGACAGGTATACCTTGGAAAGGGTATATTATGAGCTCTTTGGTGAGGAAAAAATAGATGTTCCAGGAGAGAGAATCTGGGAGTTCTGGGACAATGGCGGTGAGGAACTGGACGACCTGTTTGATTACTCTCTGGATGATGTAATATCAACTTTAAAGATTGCAGAACAGACATTGCCACTTAATCTGGAACTTACTCGTATAATCGGTCAGCCTTTGTTTGACGTCTCCCGTATGGCAACAGGTCAGCAGGCAGAATGGTTTTTAGTAAAGCAGGCTTATTTTGACGAGGAGGTTGTTCCCAACAAGCAGGGATCAAACTTTGCGGACCGTGCATCAGCCGAAGACAATGAGGGTGGATATGTGCGTGAACCCGAAAAGGGTCTGCATGAAAATCTGGTTCAGTTCGATTTCAGAAGTCTGTATCCGAGCATTATCATTTCAAAAAACATTTCTCCGGATGTAATGACACTGGGTGAAATTGACAATGAAGATGAATATAACATATCTCCCGAACATGGCATTAAATTTAAAAAATCACCTCAAGGCTTTATTCCATCAGTTATTGATAAGATCCTTCAGGAAAGGTTCAGGATTAAACGTGAAATGAAGGCATCAACCGATCCTCAGCAGAGAATTGCCTTGGATGTACAGCAGCAGGCCATTAAAAGACTTGCAAATACTATGTATGGTATCTATGGATTTCCGCGTTTCAGATGGTATTCATTTGAATGTGCAAAGGCCATTACATCATGGGGAAGACAGTACATTAAATCATCAATAAAAAAAGCTGAAGAATATGGGTTTTATACTATATATGCGGATACCGATGGTTTTTATGCGAAATACAAAAAGAATGATGGAAAATAATTTCTATTTTTAGTTAAAATTTGTTTTTTTAAAAAAGAAAAAGTGTAAGAGAAAGTTAATTTCTCTTATCGTTTAATTTTAATAGTTGATTTTGCTTGTTTAGCTGTAACATACTTGTTAGCGGATGTTACGACAACTTTATGTGTACCAACTTTTAACTTATTGACATTAAGTTTGGCGATACCTTTTGTGTTTGTTTTTAAAGTGTAAGTTTTAGCCTTTTTACCTGTGTAAACTTTAACTTTAATTTTGACTCCTGTAATAACTTTTTTAGTCTTTTTATTTTTAACTGTTACTTGGAAGTACTTTTTAGCACCTTTTTTAGCAGTTAATTTTTTAGGAACTAATTTTGCTGGAGCTTTTTTGATTACAATTTTGCTTGTAACTTGTTTAGCATTGAAGTTTTTGGAGTCTGCACCGCTAACTACAACTTTGTAGCTACCTGGTTTTAATGTGTCAAGTAATAATTTGATTTGACCGTTCATACCGGTGTTACCTTTGTAGTTGTAGTATCTGTTTTTGGAAACAAAAATCTTGATGTTAAGTTTAGCATCATAGATTGCTTTATTGTTTTTAGTGTTAGTCAATTTGACAGTTAAGTATTTGTCGTCTTTGTAGTATGCGGTAACTTTTTTAGCAGTGATTTTTGCACTAGCCTTTTTAACTGTAATAGTTTTGGTAACTTGACTTGCTTGATATCTGGTATCTGCTGAGTTAATAACAATTTTATGTTTACCTACAGCTAATGATGCACTAAATGAAACTTGACCTTTTTTGTTGGTCTGGAACAGGTAATCATTGTATTTTGTAGAGGTAGTGTAAAGTCTTACAAGCAAGTACATTCCATTTACAGCTTTACCGTTCTTATCCTTAACTGTAATAGTTGAGGTGGTTCCAGTATTGAAATAAACACTAACGTTTTTAGCATTGATGACTACAGGAATCTTTTTGAGTGTGAATTTTCCTGAACCACTTGCTTTTTTTAGGTTAGTGTCATTTGTTTTAAAGTTCATTTGGTAAGTTCCGGTTGGCAATCCGCTTACACCAAGTTGGATTGTACCGTTTTCATTAGTCATCTGATTAGGATTGGATAAAGTAGCGCCAGTAATATTAAGGAATATGGTTACTCCTGCAAGTGCTTTACCAGTTTTTGCATTGGTTACTTTAATTGTAACTTTTTTATCAGTTCCGTAGTATTCGTTAAATGCTTCAAGTTCAAGTTTTACGTCAACCATGTTGATTGTAAGGGTGGTTTTGTTTGAACCATTAAGAGCACCTGATCCGGTTACTGTAGCAACATAGGTTCCAACAGGTGGGAAAATGCTAGAACTTATAACTAATCCAGGATAGAAGTTTTGGTTTGCTAAAGTTACAATACCATTTTCATCACTGGTTAATGAGGTTGTGGTACCTATATTGTATCCTCCACTTGATGTACGGGTGATGAAATAGATTTGTGTTCCATTTTTGGTCATTGATATGCTGACTGTTTTTTTGGATAATACTAAAGCTTCATCATCAATATCAACTAACTTAAATGTGAAGTTACCATCCTGATAGTCATTGGTTACAGTGACTGGAACAATCTCTATATTGTAGATTCTGTTTAGGGTAACATTAACTTCAGTTTGATTATATCTGATAGTTAATGTTGCGGTAGTGAAGTTACCGTTTTCAAGAGTGAATGTTAATGTTCCGTTTGTATATTCGAATTCAGTAATGGTAA
>Ga0256405_10009534_pt1 | contig 13255 bp, 16 predicted proteins | sample RumenRJG_02DNA_FD_189096 | JGI IMG/M metagenome (GOLD analysis project Ga0256405, IMG submission 189096) | Bovine rumen microbial communities from Lethbridge, Alberta, Canada - RJG_02 | ecosystem: Host-associated > Mammals > Digestive system > Stomach > Rumen | place: Canada: Alberta...
TGATATCTTCGCCGTTGTAAGTTCTTGTTTTTGTTACAATTTGAGCATCTTTCTTCAAACGGCTCGGTTTGAATTTTACTGTTTTTACTGCTGTACAGAATTCAAATGCGTTGTCTTCAATTACAGTTACAGTAGAAGGCAGCGATATTTCTGTAATATTTGTAAGAGTAGAAAACATCGAAGCCGGTATTGCTGTAATATTACTTGATTCAGAAATACTCAGATTGATATTAACTTCACTATATTTTTCAATAGTTTCTTTCAGAGACTGAAGTTTGTCTGCGCTAAGATTGCTGATTTCTACATTAGCTTCAGCACCTTCGAGTTCGCAGTCGTTGAGATAAGCATCGAGATCTTCAACTTTTTTCGTTGTGTATTTACCGGTAAGAACATTGATTGTAAAATCTTTAGTTACCGTGATATAACTGCCGGCATCATAACTTTTGCCGTCGATATTAAAACCGCTGATAAAAGTTCCGCTTGAAGCTTTACAGAAATTCTCATCAAGTACCAATACAGAATTTTCTGTATAAGTAAATGCTTTCTCTTCACCGTCTTGAATCAATTTTACAGTAAAGTTTTGCGCCGGAGTTTCTTCTTCGATTGTCGGTTGTGTTTCAGTTTCAGTATTTTGTTCATCATCTTCATAGCATGAATTCAATCCTAAAGCCAACATCAAACCGGCAGACAGCACCCAATAGTAATGTTTTTTCATAGTTGTTCCTTTTTTTTAATTGTTAGAAAATATTTTATCTAACCTTTATACGATTCTAAAAAAATAAATGTTTCTAAAAAAATGAAAAAAAACTTCCTTAATTGAATTTTTTTCTGTAATTAAAAAAAAATATTTAAATTGCGGCGTATTTTAAATATGTAAAAACATAGTTGTAGATGAAACCGTTAAATATAGCAATATTAGGCTGTGGTACAGTAGGCGGTGGTGTTGCAAAGATACTCACCGAACAAAAAGACCTGCTTTCTAAACGTTCAGGCAGAGAAATTAATTTGAAAGTAATAGCAGAACTCAATCCCGAAGCTGCAATCAAACGTTTCGGACTTGATGCTAAATATTTTGCCGGAGGCGGCGCACCCGTTTCAAGAGAAGATGCAGGCAACAATATCAAAAAAATCCTTGAGGATAATGATATTGATGTAGTAGTAGAAACTATGGGTGGAAAAGGTAATTTCGTTCATGATACTTGTTTGGGAGTACTTCAGCACGGGAAAAATCTCGTAACTGCCAACAAAGCTCTTTTGGCTGAGCGCGGTGCAGATATTTTTGCTGAGGCTGCTAAAAACAAGCTTCAACTTGGTTTTGAAGCTGCTGTCTGCGGTGCTATTCCTATCATAAAAGGTATCAAAGAATGTTTCACCGGTGATATTATTCAATCGGTTAGCGGTATCATGAACGGTACTTCTAACTATATCCTTACTCAAATGCAGCAGAAAGGACTTGATTTTGGTGAAGCATTGAAACTTGCTCAAGAAAACGGTTATGCTGAGGCTGATCCTTCATTGGATATCAATGGCGGCGATGCTTCTCACAAACTTATTCTTTTGATAAAACTTGCTTACGGTATGACAGTTACAATGGAAGAACTCGCTACCATAGGTATTCAGGATATCAACAAAAACGATATGGATTTCGCTAAAGAAATCAACGCATCTATCAAATTGATTTGTTTGGCAAAACTAAAAGACAACAAAGTTTACGCTACAGTAAGACCAATGGCTGTAAAGAACGACAATACATTGTCACAAGTAAACTTTGCTGTTAATGCTGTAAGACTTGACAACAAATATTCTGATACACATTTCCTTATCGGTAAAGGTGCAGGATCTACAGAAACAGCGATGTCAATAGTATCTGATATCGTGTTTATTGCGCGTCATGGCGAAGTAGCAACTTACAACGAGGAAGACAAATATACATTGGGCGATGCAAATCAGATTTCGTTCCCGTATTTGGTAAGTTTCAAGACAAAGAACCTTCCGGGTACAACAGGTTTGATTACTACATGTATCGGCAAAAGAGGTATTAATATCGAAACTGTGGGTCACAACCGTTTCTCAGGTGAAACTGCTGATTTCTCTATTGAAACCGAAACTTGTACATTGGAAGCTATCTCGTTGGCTATCGATGATATCAAAAAGGAAAAACCGGAACTTTTGTTGGAAGAACCGAAGATATTACCGATATTGTACTAATCTTTTGTAAAAGTACTTGCAAAAGTTTTTTACAATTTAGTTTTTGATGAAAGCAAAGAAACTTATGTTTATTATTTTAGGATTAGCAACAGTTGTCGGATTGGTGTTAGTCCTAAAATTTTATCAACAACATAACCCCGAAGAAAGTTCTATATTTCCCAAATGCGCTTTTTTTCAACTCACCGGCTGGAAATGTCCGGGATGCGGCAGTCAAAGGGCAGTACATTATTTTCTTACGGGAGAATTTTCCAAGTCTTTTTTTCAGAATCCGGGGCTTTGGGTGATGAGTTCTTATATTATTGTAGTTCTTATTCTCAAAATTCCATACATGAAATACCGTTTCCCTAAATTGTCTCGGGAAATTACAGGACTTACAGCTTGTTATATATTGTTTTTCTCAATTATAGCATATTGGATTCTGAGAAATGTATTTTGATTATAAATAAACAATTACAAAATTTTTGAAATATAAATAACTATGGCAGACAATACAAGATATTATTATTTTGATGAGAGTGGTCAACACGGACCGCTTCCGTTGAACGAATTAGTTTCAAAGATAAAACCGCAAACCGATGTTTGGAGTCAAGATCTTTCTTCATGGACACCCGCTAAAGATGTTCCCGAAGTAGCTAATGCTCTTGCTGCTTACAATCAACAAATTCAATCAGCTGCTTTTAATCCTACAGTAGAAAATACATCAACTGTTCCGCCTGAAATTCCGCAAATTCCGGCTCAGGGTTTTGGAAATCAGCAACAAGATTACAATCAACCTCAGCAAGATATTTCTCAACCTCAACCGCAGAAATATATTCCTATTCAAAACGATAATCAATATCAACAACAGGGTAATCAATATCAACAGCAAGGATACAATCAACAACAGCAAGGATATTTAAATCCTGACAACGATGCTAAAGCACCAAATTTTACTACGTATCTCGTTTTGTCAATTTTAAGTGCAGTTTTTTGTTGTCTTATTGGCGGTATTGTAGCTGTTTATCAAACAACTGAAGCAAAAAAAGCATATCAATACGGAAATATAGCAAGTTGCAATGAGAAACTTGAAAAAGCAAAAACATGGATGATTGTTTCTGCTGTGATTGGTATTATTAGTCTTGTTCTAAACATTATTGTTAACTTCCGTTAATAAAAATAGCTTGCAGAAGCGTTGAATAACAGCGAAAAAACCTCAATACTTAGTGTTTTTTCGCTGTTATCTAATATAATAAGATGTCATATTATTTTTATATAGATAAATATGGTAATCAAGGCGGACCGTTAGCAGCGGAAGAACTTGTAAAAGTTATAAATCAAGATACATTGGTTTGGAATGATACTCTTGTAGAGTGGACTCATGCCGATAATGTTCCTGAAATTGTACAAGCTTTTAATCATCAGAATTATTTGTCTCAACAATCTTTTGTTAATGGTTATAATCAAGATGTAGGATATGATTATTACATCAATTATAATCAGCGTAAGACTTGGAGTAAATCCTTTAATCGGGATGTTAAAAATACTTCGACTAATCAAACTTCAGTTTTTAACAAATACTTATTTTTGATTTTGTTCGGGATGTTTACTTGTGTTTGTACATTTCCGTTTGGTATTTATGCAATTGCAAAACTCTTAGATGCTAAAAAAGCATATCGAAACGGTGATATTAATACATGTAATCATGAATTAAACAGATGTCATCGTTGGACCTCGATTGAAGTATTTGTATGGATTGTGTGTATGATTTTAGGTTTAATTATGTTATTGTAAAGCATTTTTAAAATGGTAACCAAATTATAAAACAACAATAAAAAAGTAATTAAAAAGATGTCAGAACAATATTTTTATTATGATGGTAACGGACAAAGAGGTCCGGTAGATTTGAATGAACTTGTTACTAAAATTAATCTTGATACTGATATTTGGTGCTCTAATCTGTCAGATTGGACAGCTGCCAAAAATGTTCCTGAAGTAGTAGCTGCTTACAACAGATATCAAGAACAATTGAAATCTCAAAATTCTTTCAATAATTCTAACGGTCAGAATCCAAATTATTATCGACAAAACTATTATCAACAAAACAATCGTCCTTATCCGGATCCCAATGAACCAAACTTTACACTTTATATTATATTGTCAGCAATTTGTATTGCAGCAGTATGTTTGCCGTTTGGTATCGTTGCATTAATCAAAACTCTTAATGCTCAAAAAGCATATAACCGAGGCGATGTTAATGGTTGTAATATTGATCTCAAATCAGCAAAACATTGGTTGATTGCATCTCTTGTTGGTGTGGTAGTATTGGTTGTATTATATATGGTATTTATTATGGTATTCATAAAAATGCAAGTGAGATAAAAAATTATGGATTATTCTTATTTTTATTACGAAGGTTCACAAACTTTCGGGCCTGTAAACTTGGAAGAACTGATTAAACATATTACACCCGATACTCAAATTTGGCGTAATGAACTGGAAGACTGGCGAAGTGCAAAATCTGTTCCTGAAGTAAATATTGCACTTCAGGAACAAATATCAAGAATGCAGCAAGTAACACCTCCTCCGCATGCTTCGTATAACAATAATTCTGCAACATCGAAGACCGATTCTCGTGGATATGTTATTGGAAACGACGGCAAGAGGTATTCTTTACGTTTGAAACCTAATTATATTTTTTGGTATATTATATCTGTTATTTTTTTAATTTTCTTTCTGCCGGGTGGGCTTTTGAATATTGTTACTTTAATATTTTTACAGAAAAGTCAACATAATTTTGAACATAATAACATTAAAAAATCCCTCGAACAGATGGATAATGCAAAATTGTTTTTTTTTATTGCATTGATTTTGGGGGTTGTATCGAGATATATGTTTATTAGTATGTTGTAAAAGTCGGTTGATGTGGAACATAAAAATCTTGATTATAATTTACAGCCTCCGAGATACAATCCGTACAAAATGCCGGATTTTACTACAATGATTGTAATATCTGTACTTGCAATCGGATATTGTTTGCCGTGTGGTATAGTAGCACTTCTGAAAATATTAAAATCACAAAAGGCTTGGAATTCAGGCGAATATGAATATAGCTTGGAAGAATATGAAAAGTCAAAAAAATGGTGTATAGCCGGAATAATTATCTTGGTAGTATTTTTTTTCCTGGATTTTGTAGCACCGTTATTATTTATATTCAGCGTATTCTTCACAGCCGCTTCTGCTTGATAAATTGATGTATGATTTCGTTGCGTTTGGGTATCGTGGGTTTGCACCCACGGCGAAAATCAAACATCACATCCGTTATTAATACCACAGATAAAATAAAAAAGGCTGTTCCCGATGAGGAGAACAGCCTTTGGTTTTGTTAAGTTAATTGAGTATTAGAATTTAAATGTTAAACCGCAGCCAATTACGTCTTTGAACTGTGTTTTTGAATATGATTCGTCGATGAGGATATCTTCATCGTAGATAAGTTCGGTTGTGATATTGAAGGCAAGCCATTTTTTGAGTTGGAGTGATAATATTACGTTCCAATCAACATCGATTTCGTCTACAATACCGTCTTCATAGTTGTTGAAGAGTGTGAGGTTGGTATTGAATGTGATGTTTTTGCCGAATGTGTAAAGTGCGTTCATTCTGAAATACCATCCGAACTCAGAACGTGAATGTTTCAAGGTATCAACACCAAATGCGCCTTTTGATGACAAATAATCGTTGGTTACAATTGTTGTTTTACCGCAAAGTGGTGATAAATAGAATGTAAGGTTTTCAGTCGGTTGATAGTCGATACCTATTGTATAGGTAAGGTACAACGGTGACCACCATTCTGAGTTGAGCTCTTTTGTATTGTTTTTGTCGTCGTAAGTGTAACCTACTGCCAATTGACTTTTGTAATCGAAAATTGCTGACGCGTAGAATTTCTTGCTGATAGCGTAACCGTATTTAGAAGAAATTTGGAATTTATCGTCTGTTTTTCTGAATTCATCGTTTTCGTCAATGAGTCTCAAAGCACCGTATTGCATGATAACAGAATTTTGCCATGAGTGTTTATCTTTGAGGTAATTGGCGTTGAGACTTGCGAGCGCATTGAAACCAATTTGCTGATCACCACCGGCAGCCCAGTTTGTGAGTTTGGTTTGTGAGGCATTGAGTGACAACATACCGCTGAGTTTCCATAGTTTTGCACTGTCAACTACTGCTTCTTTTTTGGAATCTTTTGCAAGAGTAGCTACGTCTTTTGCTACATCGTCGGTTTGAGCAATTGCGGCAAAACTCATTGCTGCTATTGCAAATGTTAACAATATTCTTTTCATTCTTTTTTATTAGTTATGCATTGATGTTATTATATATGTGTTACTTTCTATCTTAGTTTAGGTGTTTGGAGTCGATAAATCTCGGATATTCCGGAAGTGATTTTGCGTATTTTTTATGGTAACTGTCCCATTTATCGCGAAATTCTTCCAATGCAGTACTGTCCGGATAGTTTCTCCATGCTGATTTTAGTGCTATAATATTAATAGAGTCAGCAGGGATAGTATCGTTTCCTTTCAATTTGCTGATAGCGTTGTCTACGCATGCAAATTTTAGTTTGTTGTAATCGGTTTTGAAAAGCGGAAAGTAATAGTCCATAATAAATTTCTGGTCTTTGATACTTTCTTTCTCGCCTAAAGGGAAAAATTTTGCTACTTGCAAATAGTTGTAAGCAGTCATAATTTTTTTTGAGGGCGGATTTGTAACAGTAGCTGTAGAATCCGGAATTTCTTCTTCGATGATATTGCAAGCCTTGTGAATAAGGTATCTTGGTATAAAAATGAATAAAGCAGCGAGCAAAACAGCTGCATAGATAAGCCATTTAATGATAGACGGCTTTTTTCTTTTCTTGATGTTGTTTTTTATATAGATCATGATATCAATTTTACGGTGACAAAATTAAAACATACGGCTAAAACAAGTTATATTTTAATGTTAACTAAATAATAAATTAAAGAATTGAGAGTTAATATTAATTTATCAAAAACTTGTAAAAAAAGTTGGTGAAAAATTTGGTGGGTTCATAAATAGTATCTACCTTTGCAACGTTGAAAAAATACTGCGGGATGGAGCAGTCGGTAGCTCGTTGGGCTCATAACCCAAAGGTCACAGGTTCGAGTCCTGTTCCCGCTACTAAGATTAATTTATAAGTAGTAGCCATAATGTCCTAACTGAGAGAAATTTCAGTTAGGATTTTTTTTTGGCTGTTATTTATTAATTGATTATCTTTGCAAACTGAAAAATCAATTTATTGATAGAAATCTGTTATGGAAATATTTTACGAAATCGAACCTCTCAAGAAGAGACTCGCACAATTACGCGCTCAAGGCAAATCCATAGGTTTTGTTGCTACAATGGGTGCACTTCATCTTGGTCATGTTTCTCTCGTTGAAAAATCCAATCAAGATAACGACATCACTGCTGTAAGTATTTTTGTAAATCCTACACAGTTCAACAACAAAGAAGATCTCGAAAAATATCCACGAAATCTTGAAGCCGATATTCATTTATTGGAAGAAAACGAGGCTGATATCGTTTTTGCTCCGGCAGTATCTGAGATGTATCCTCAGCCTGACAACCGTCAGTTTGAGATTGGTGCTGTTGCCGAAGTAATGGAAGGTAAATATCGTCCGGGACATTTTAATGGTGTTTGTCAGGTGGTTAGCAAGCTTCTTAATATTATGGAGCCTGACAATGCTTATTTCGGTCAGAAAGATTACCAGCAGATTGCTGTTATCCGTACAATGGTGAAAAAATATATGCCTGATTTTAAGGGTAAAATTATCAGCTGTCCTATCAAACGCGAATCCGACGGTCTTGCTCTTAGCAGTAGAAATCAGCATTTGTCTGCTGATCAGAGAGTTTCTGCTTTGTTGATTTCTAAGACATTGTTTAAGGCTAAAGAGATGTCGGACAAGGGTGCTACTCAGAAAGAACTTGTTGATTATATAAAGAAGTCGATAGCTACAGATGCTAATCTTTGTTTGGAATATGTAGAGATTGCTGACAAAGATACATTGCAGCCGATAAAAGGCGATTTGCCAAAGAATGCTGTAATTTGTATTACAGTTTACGACGGAAAAACAAGATTAATCGATAATATTTTGCTTTAAGGAAAGGAAAAGAGGATGTTTATAGAAGTTTTGAAATCGAAAATCCACAGGGTTTCCGTTACTCAGGCTAATTTGCAATATATAGGCAGTATTACAATAGATGAGGCATTGATGGAAGCTGCAAATATTATCGAAAACGAGAAAGTTCAAGTAGTGGATGTTAATAATGGCGAAAGACTTGAAACATACGTAATAAAGGGAGAAAGAAATTCCGGATGTATATGTCTCAATGGTCCGGCAGCGCGTAAGGTTGTGGTAGGAGATACTGTAATCATTATGTCGTATGCTTCTATGGATTTTGATGAGGCAAAGAGTTTTAAGCCTACAGTAATATTTCCCGATACCAACACTAATAAGTTATTATAACATATAAATTTTTGCTACTAAACCAGTATAACTGATATTAAAGAGATGAAAACAACGGATTTAACAATTTATGTTAGACCAAATTACAATCCCGGCAGAAACATCATTGTTCAATGCTTGTGGTATTTTGTGAATCATGTTGTTTTCGGATGTCCGTTTTTTATATGTTACGGATTAAAACGTTGGTTGCTCAGGTTGTTTGGAGCAAAAGTGGGTGAACGTGTTATAATAAAGCCGAATGTAAATATCAAGTTTCCGTGGCGGCTGGAAATCGGGGATAATGTTTGGATTGGTGAAAAGGCTTGGATTGATAATATAGATGTTGTAAAAATTGGCAGAAATGCAGTTTTGTCACAACATGTTTTGGTTATTACGGGCAGTCACAATTATAAGAAAACAAATTTTGAGCTAATTACACATCCTGTTGTGATAGAGGATGGAGTTTGGGTCTGTGCTAATGCTACGGTATTGGCTGGCAGTTACTTGAAATCGCATTCAATGGTTACGGCAGGAAGTGTTGCTCCAAAAACAGCGGAGCCTTATTCTATATACACAGGTAATCCGGCTGTAAAAGTTAAAAATAGAATAATTGGATAATTAATACAAGATGAAAGTTTCTGTAATTACTGTATGTTACAATTCTGAAAAATACATCCGTACATGTATGGAGTCTTTTTTGGAACAAGATTATCCTGACAAAGAGCATATCATAATAGATGGTAAAAGTTCGGATAATACTGTTGCTATTGTAAAAGAATACAATCCGGAAGTGTTGATTTCAGAGCCTGATAACGGTTTGTATGATGCAATCAACAAAGGTATAAAACATTGTTCCGGAGATATTATTGCGTTGCTTCATGCTGATGATGTCTTTGCTGATAAATATGTTATCTCCAAAATGGAAAAACTTATTCGCGAAAAGAATGTAGATACTGCTTATGCAGATTTGCTTTATGTTCAGCAGGATAATGTTGATAAATATGTTAGATATTGGAAATCCGGAGAATTTAGTAAGAAGAAACTTTCGAATGGTTGGATGCCTCCTCATCCTACTTTTTTTGTAAAAAGAGTGTTGTATGAAAAATACGGCACTTTTAATATTGATTATAAAATTGCTGCTGATTATGATATTATGACTAGACTGTTGGGACTTTATAGTGTTTCTACTGCGTATTGTCCTGAGGTTACAATTAAAATGAGGGTCGGTGGTAAGAGTAATCGTAGTTTGGGTAATATTATTCGGAAATCAAAAGAAGATTTCAAGATTGCGAGAGCTAATAAAATAGGAGGATTGTTTACTGTAATTTTTAAGAATCTTAGAAAATTAAATCAGTTTTCGGGTGCAAAAAAATATAGTCAAAACAATTGATATGTAATCTTTTAATAGAATTATTTTTTTTAACAGTAACCAACAAAATTTCCTGTGTATGGCAAAACAGAAAAAAGAAAATAACAAATACAAGATTATTCTTTATAACGAGACTACTCTTCATGAAGTAACTTCGTTTAATATAACAAGTACCAACGTTTTGGCTTATGCTGGAGTTCTTGTTTTTGTGATTGCAGTGCTTGTAGCATTGCTGTTTGTGTTTACTCCGCTCAATCAGTTTTTACCTTCTGCCAACGATAGCAAATTCCATCAGGAACTTCAGGAGTCTGCCATCCGTTTCGACAGTATTCGTAATGTTTTGGAGCAGAGACACGAATATTTTCAATCCATACGCAATCTTATGGACGGAAATCTTGATGCTAATGTTAATCAGACCGATTCTACGGTTGAACGTTTGAAAATAGATTTCGCCAAAAGTAAGCATGACTCTATTCTTCAGACTCTTATTGAGGAGGAAGAACAGTTGGCAATTTCTATGGTAAATGCCACAAGTCATGAGAAATATAAGAATATGTCATTCTTTATGCCGGTGAAAGGTACTATTACTCAGACTTTTGATCTTGCTACCGGACATCTTGGTATTGATATCGCTGCCAAAGACGGCGAGCCGGTACTTTCTACATTGCCGGGTACTGTTATCCTTGCTACTTGGAGTTCTGAAACCGGTAATATTATTCAGGTGCAACACGAAAATAATTTCTTGTCAATTTATAAACACAATTCTGCTTTGCTCAAGAAAGTAGGTGACAAGGTTGATGCCGGAGAGCCAATTGCAATTATCGGTAATTCCGGAGAGCTTACAACCGGTACGCATCTTCATTTTGAACTTTGGCACAATGGTGTTGCTGTTGATCCTCAATCTTATATTGCTTATTAAATTATGAAACGCAGAATTGCAATTTTGGGTTCTACCGGAAGTATCGGAACTCAAACTTTGGATGTTATTAAAAGAAATCCTGATAAATTTGAAGTTGAAGTTCTTACTTGTAATCGTAATTGGGAATTACTTGTAAAACAGGCTATTGAATTTAGTCCAAATGCAGTTGTAATTGCTGATAAACAATTTTATCAACAAACTTCTGACGCGTTGAAAGATTATTCGGTGAAAGTTTATGCCGGTAGCGAGGCGTTGGAACAGGTTGTAGAATTTGACAGTATTGATATTGTGGTGGCTGCTATGGTAGGTTATTCAGGATTGATACCAACTGTTAATGCCATAAAACACAAAAAAGCTATTGCTCTTGCCAACAAGGAAACTCTTGTAGCAGCAGGAAATATCGTAATAAAAACTGCTTTGGAAAATCATGTTCCGATTTTACCTGTAGACAGCGAACATTCCGCTATTTTTCAATCGCTGATAGGAGAGGGCGACAACGAGATTGATAAGATACTTTTAACTGCATCAGGAGGTCCGTTCCGCGGTAAAAACAGAGAATTTCTTGCTACTGTTACCAAAGAACAGGCTTTGAAACATCCTAATTGGAACATGGGAGCAAAAGTTACGATAGATTCGGCTTCGCTTATGAACAAGGGTTTGGAAACTATTGAAGCTATGCATCTTTTTGATGTTCCGGTTGACAAAATAGAAGTTTTGGTTCATCCTCAAAGTATTATACATTCGGGTGTACAGTTTCAAGACGGGTCGGTAAAAATGCAGCTTGGTGTGCCGGATATGCGGTTGCCGATACAATTTGCTATCGGATATCCTGAGCGTTTGAATAGTGGTTTGCCTCGAGTTGACTTCTTTTCGTTGCCAAACGGTCTTACATTTGAAAAGCCTGATTTAACGGTATTTAGAAATCTTGCAATTGCGATGGATGCTGCACGCAAAGGCGGTAATTTGCCTTGTATTATGAATGCGGCTAATGAAATAGCTGTTAAGAGATTTTTGCAAGATAAAATCGGATTCCTTCAGATGTCGGATTTTATTGAAACTGTGATGAATAAAACATCTTTTATTCAGAATCCTACTTTGGATGATATAATTGCAACTCATTCTGAAGCTACAAAAATATCAGAATCGTTGTAAACTAAAATATAATACAGATACAAAAAAGGCAGTCAATTAATTTTATTGACTGCCTTTTTTAGTTATTGTTACGCTATTACAAAACAGATGATTGCGATTATTACACAATATATTGCGAAATAAATAAGCTTTAGTTTCTTAACAATATTTATCATCCATTTGCAAGCCAAACATCCGGAAACAAATGCTGCTATGAATCCTATTGCCAAAACCATTGGCGCTATCGGTTCTGTAGCTCCGTGTGAAGCGAGATATTCTGCTGACGGTGCAAAGATGTGTTTGAAATCCAATAGAGCTTCGCCAAGTATCGGCGGTATTACCATCAAAAACGAAAATTGTGCGATATTTTCTTTTTTGTTGCCTAAAAGCAATCCGGTAGCAATTGTAGAACCCGATCTTGAAAGTCCCGGCAATACTGCGCATGCTTGTGCGATACCGATTATAAATGCGTGTAGCGGTGATAATTCTTCTTTGGGTTGCGGTTTCCGGTAGTGGGTGAGGGTAAGAAGTGCTGCTGTTAACAATAAACAACATCCTACTACTTTTATAGAACCTGCAAATATTGCTTCGATATTGTCTTTGAAACACAATCCGACGATTCCGATTGGAATCATTGAGATTACAATCAATATTACATAACGTTGTTCAAAGTTCAAACGCTGCCAAATCGGCTGACCTTGGGTTTCGGGACTGAGTTTTGTAAAAAATCCCTTTATCAGTTGTAATATTTCTTTTCTGAGTATTGTACAAGTGGCGAGTACTGTTGCTACGTGTACTACAATATCAAATGTAAGTCCGGCTTCGCGAACATTCAGCAGCTCTTGTCCTAACTGAAGGTGACCGCTGCTGCTTACCGGCAAAAATTCTGTCAAACCTTGGATAATGCCAAGTATAAATGCTTCTAATGCATCCATTTTTTTCTTTGTGTTAATCTAAAAAAAGACCGATGAAATCATATCTTTTTATAAAGTGATGTTCACCGGTCTTAGCTTTATTTGTTAAATTGGATTAATAATCAATTTTTGTTATGCTTTGAACTTGCTAACGATTTTTTCTCTGATCTTTTCCATTTCTTCTTTTGGAAGTGTGAGTTTGTGTTCGAACTGCATATCGTTAACATTG
>Ga0256405_10009535_pt1 | contig 13253 bp, 13 predicted proteins | sample RumenRJG_02DNA_FD_189096 | JGI IMG/M metagenome (GOLD analysis project Ga0256405, IMG submission 189096) | Bovine rumen microbial communities from Lethbridge, Alberta, Canada - RJG_02 | ecosystem: Host-associated > Mammals > Digestive system > Stomach > Rumen | place: Canada: Alberta...
GCATTTTCCACCAGCTTCGCATTGTAGATGCCCGGATAGCGCTGGTCCCTTCCCCGGAAGGTCCAGCGGATTTCATTGTTGTCCTGTCCGGCAATCTCGATCTCGGAATCCGCGATCTCGATGGTCTCGATCTGCCCGACCATATAGATGCGGAAGGACCTCCCGGTCAGGTCATATGGCACCTTCGCCCCCCCGGCGGTAACCCGCTCGAAGGGCCAGGTGAAAAAGTAGTCGTTGCCTATGCGCTTGCGATGTTCCATATATCAATACAATTGTTTATCTTTGTTCCGGTACTGCTCTCCATCGGAGGCGTCCCCCCGCCCTCAGCATTCCATTGGAGGCGATCGGCCAGGCCCTGCATTCCATCGGAGGCGGGGCCTCGCCCGTTTATCAGGGGTACAACTCTATACCCAGCTCCCAACTATCATTCTGCCCCGGATTGCAGTATATCCTTATCGGCACTATCTCCGTGTATATGTATCTCTTGACCTTGTGGTGGTTGGCATCTTCGACCTCCCTGGTCGTCTCCGCTACGGTTCCTGTTACGTTGGCGGCCCAGTCTGGATTCTCATACCGGAGCGCGACGCCGAACAGCCGCGAGTGCTTGGCCACGAAGGTCGCGGCAGACTGGCTGTGCTTCCCGCCGAATCCGAACTTCTTGGTCGATGGGGTGTAGGCCCGGAAGGTCGCCAGCGTCATCGCCTCCATCGCCTCCTCCGTCACCTCAGAGCCGCGTACGCATCTGTTGAGCACGACTTGCCGGATACTGTCCAGGGTTACGTCCTTCGCCCAGGTCAACGGGGCCGTGGTGGCGTACTTTCCCCGGACTTCGCCCCAGCCATCCGTGTATGTGGGCCCCCTCTTGGTGGAGGTCGCTCCCTTGCGTCCACGGCGCTTGCGGTATTGCATCAGCACACACTCGGCGGTAAGCCCGGAGAACTCCTGGAGGGGATGCTCGACCCGGAGGAAGGGAGCGATGGGCTGCTGCCCGGAACTCTCAATGAATCCCCGGTATATCCGCAGCCGAGGCGCGAAACGGCTCAACTCCTGCAACTCCTCGCTGATGCTTGCCTGCGTGAGGTAGCCCGCCTGCCGGTGGTCTCCCCAGCCGTAGGCGGTCACTCCCTTGGCGGTGTCAGCCGCCAGGGGGAGGGCGTAGCCCTGCGCATAACTGATGTTAATCGTCCCGGCCCCTGTCACCGGGGAGCCAGACGTCGAGAACCCCGCCGGAACGGATACGCCCACCGAGGTGACGGTTCCGGTGCCTCCGCCGCCTCCACCGCCGCCTCCGCTGCTCCCCCCGGAGCTGCTTCCGGTTCCGTTGACATTCCCGGACGCGCTGTTGGTCTCATAGACGGGCACGCCCGAATACTCCGGATTGCTGGCCTCGTCCCAGAGGCTGCCGTACCAGATGTATTCGTGCATCGACACCCCGTTGATCCGGTTGTGCAGGACGTCAAGCGCCCCGCCCTGGATGATATAGTAGTGGCTCTTGTACAGTATTTCGTGCGCGAAGCTCAAGGGGCTGGCCTTCGCCAGGCTACCCATCTGGCCCTCAAGCATACGCAACGAGACGTGGTAAAAGCACAGTATCTGCTTATGGATTTGCGCCGGGAGAGGGATGGCCGTGCCGGAACTGAATCCGTTGTAATAGACCGCATACCCATACGGGACCGGCTTCCCGTTGGCGTCGAAGGTCCAGAGGGCACTGGGGTAGTTCGCCGGGCTGACATAGGGGACCAGCGCCGACATCGCACCGACCTCCGGCCTGCGGAGGACCTTGACGTTGTAGTCGGCGGAATTAATGGTCGTCACCGTGTCCGACTTGAGGACGCTCTTGGCGTTGATTATGGACTTGATGCCGGTCAGCCTCACAAATGAGCCATAATCCGGGGCATCCTCGCCATAGTTCAGGAAATTGGCGAACCCTATGTCCAGCCAGCCTCCCAGGGCGGCGGTCGCGCTTATGTCCGACAGCGCCACCTCGAAGGCATAGCTCTCCGCGATGACCTCGGCGATGTCCGCGTCGAAGGTGCAGTCCTGCGTCTGCCATCCCGATCCCGTCCAGAAATAAACGGCGTGCGACAGCGGGTCAGTGTACTTGATGCACAGCACCGCCTTTGCCATATAGTCCTTGAGCCTGGCGACGGTGTACGGCCCGGAATCATTCTTCAACTCGACCGGGCGTGCGAACTCGCATCTTACGGTGATGTCCGTCGAGCAGGCCGGGATGCGGAAGTACGGCACGACCGTCCCCGCCGTTGTCTGGTCCGCCGGAAGGGCGATCCCCAGCTCCATGGCCTTCGCCCCATCCTCGGCCTCCAGCGTGGACTGTATGTTGCAGTCCGCCGGATTGAGGAAGCCGCCTCCGTTAAGCCAGCCGCCCTGCGTCTGTCCGAGCAGGGATACGTTCCGGCAACTCCGCCCGGTGAAGTTATCCCAGGACTGATTCCTGGGCTTGTACTGCCTCCCCTGGTAGGTGGTGTAAGTCACCCCATAGATCAGGTTCTGACGGAGGTCATAATCGACCTCGCCCTTGGCATCGAAGTTGACCGTCTCCTTGATCTCCCGGTAGGCCGGGTCATTGGACCTGTTCCCTCCGTAGAATTCGACCTCATGGGCGGCGGCGTGGGCCGTGCTCCTGGAAGTGTATCCCAGCAGGGGAAGGCCCCGGACCGGCTGGAGGACAAGGCCCCCTCCGACAAAGCGCAGGCAGTAGCCTATCGCCTCCAGCAGCGTCTCTATGACGGAGTACCAATTACTATCCTTGTACTTCGACACATTCACCCAACTGTTTATCAGCAGATTGCCTGCCGTATCCCGCAGGCTCCGGGCATCCCCGGCGGTATTATGCGTCACCGGGAGGGGGAAGCTGATCTTCGCAAGGGCAAGGTCGAGCAACCCGTCGGTCCCGTTGTATATCTGGCGCAATCCCGCATCGGCCGGGGCCGCGTCGAAGGTGAAGTCCTGGAGATGGCCTATATTATCCCTGGCCGTGATGGTGATTGCTCCCCGGTAGTCCAGGCTCTCCTGCCAGCTGTCCGGGGTGATGTATCCCTGCCATTCCAGCTCCAGGGTGTCCGTCCTCCAGCACCTGTACAGTTTGACAAGGTACCGCGTCGCATCCGGGGTGAAGAACTCCTCCCAATTTCCGTACTTGTACCCTGCCGCCACCTCGTCCGGGGCATCAATGAGGGTTATCTGCAAGCTGGTCTTGATGATCGGTGCGGTTATGCTCTCCTGCCCGCCCTGGACATTGAGGACCAGGGCCTGGAGGCCGCCGATCTGCGTCAGGGTGAACGCAGAAGCGGACTTCTGGAGGATGTCCAGGCGGACGTCCTTCTTCCGGGAGTCCTTCCCGGTCCAGCGGTACTTGAGTTTGTATTGGGATTCGTCGATGTATGTTGCCATATCCTCACCTCCTACCTGTTCCAGGCATTTACTGTTTTCTGCCCGGCCAGCACGATGTCCGAACCGGATATGCGCCCCTCGACATGGATGGTCATTTCCGTTTCGATGTTTTGGGTGCTGGCGCTTCCCGCACTCCCTCCATACCCGGAGGTCGTGGTTGTCGATGTACCGCCCTTCGCCAGGGCCGACAGCCCGGACTTGGCTGCGGCTCCCACCGCTATGAGGGCCACGCCTGCGGCGATCGCCGCGTAGCCGTTGAGTGATTCCAGGGCCTTCTTGCAGGCTTCCACACCGATTCCTTCCGCCACAAGGATTTCACCCTGCTTGATGGCAAGGTCGGCCAGCGGCCCGATCAGGGACTGGAAGATGGCCCCGACGTTGATGTCCTGGACCCCCAGCAGCTGGTCGGTAATCTCCTGGCAACCGTCGGATATGCCGGACACGACCGCCGCGTTGAACTGCCGGGTCAATTCCTCGGCCTTGTCGAATTGGTCCTTGAGCGTCTTGTAGAAGTCCTTGATCTTGGGATCGACTTCCAGCAGGACGGGGTCAATCTCTACCGGTTCGATGTTCGCGAGTTCGTCCAGCCCCAGGTCCATTTCCTGGCTGACGATGTCGGTCAGGTTATTGACGTACTCCCGCCAAAGCGCCTCCGTGTCGATGTGGTATTTCTCCAGCAGGGCCTTCTCCTGGTCGTACTTCTCCGTCAGGAGCTGGACCTCATCCTTCGCCGCGTCCTCCGCCCTTTGGGCGATACGGGCGGCGGCATCCAGCTCCGGGTTGCCCTTGCTTGCTCCTCCTCCGGAGACCTTGCCAAGGGTTCCGAGCAGGGACGTTGCCCTGGTCTGGGCGTGGTACATTTCCTCGTCGACGTTGATGACCGCAACCTCCGCCCTGGCGAGGTTGGAAATCAGTTCGTCGTTGCCCTTGTCATACTTCTTGGTCAGTTCCCCTACGTCCTTGACCGTCTGAGAGGTGCTCGCCTCCAGGTCGGAAAGGGCCTTCTTCGTTGCGGCCACCTTTTCATTGGCTGCGACTATATCCTTGCCGGACCTGGCATTTGCCGCTCTGCCCTGCGCGGCGGCAAGCTGGCCTTCCAGCCGGGCGCGTTCCTCGAGGTAATCGCGGCCCGCTTTGATAATCTCCCTGTTCTTGTTGTATTCCTTGACCAGGAAATTTATCTGATCATCGTTCAGCTTGGTCTGCCCCCGGAGCTGCTTCTTCTGGTCATCCGCATCCTGCTGGGCGATGTCCTTCTTGAGCACGGCCAGCTCCTTTGTCTTCTTGATGATGTCCTGCGCCGCGTCCTTCCGCTCTTGATCCGACTTGGAGCTGTCTCGCATTATCAGCTGGAGGCGTGCAATCTCCTTCCGCGTCTCCGCCTCCTCATAGCTGTACGATATACGGCGCTCGAACAACTCATCGAGTGATTCGGCGGCCTCCTTCGCCAGCCGTACAGATTCGCGGATGTTGGCAAAGAGGTTGTCGAACCCCTCGCCGCTGGAAAGCTGTCGCACAAGGGTGCCGTAGGCGGCCTTCATCCCGGCCATTTCCACCCGCCACCGGTCTCCCCACTTCTGGGTCATCTGGATGGTGTCGGACGCGAACTTGACGACAGCAGCCCCGACTGCCAGCCAGGCGGCCTTGGCCGCGGTTGCCATCTTCTTGAGGCTATCGCCGAAGCCCTGCGTCTCCCGCTTGGCATCATTGATGCCCCGCGAGAATTCGTCCTTCTTGATTCCGAGCCTTACGAAAAGGTCACCTATCTTGCTCATTGTCCGTATCTGGTTGTGGGGCCTCCTTGCTGGCCTCCCATTCTTGCATTATCCGGTTGAGTTCCGCCTCCTGCTCCGGGGTTATCCGGTACTCCTCGACCTTGCGCTTGAGCTCCTCCTCGGTGCTCTCCTCCCAGGGGAACCGGCAGAAGGCCTGCGGTGTCTTCGGCTTGTTGAAGGCCTTGATGTTCGGCGACAGCAGCATTTCCTGCCACATCATCCACCGGGCTATCGTCCATCGCTCCTTCGCATCCTCATCCTTCCCCTGGAGCCTCAATAGATACTCCCTGTATCCAGTCAGGGCCGCCTGATGCTCCGAAAGGCCGCAACGGCCTACGAGGAACGCCTCAATAGCCGGCCAATCCAGGTACAGGCTTTTTTTTTGCCCGCAGAGGGGTCAGAAACGGCCTCTCCTGCGCTTTCGGCCTTCTCGCTGACTAACTCCTTGGCCGACTTCCCGGTCAGCGCAGAAACGGCAAAATCGAGGTCCCTCGCAAATGCCTTCGGGTTGGCGGCTGCGTATTCGTGGAAGTCACCCCTGGTATGGGGAAAATCCTCCAGCGTTCCGTGTCCGTCCAGCTCCCACGCATTGACTGCCGCGAGGTAGTAGATGTCAGCATACGCCTCTATAACCGTGTTCGGGTTGCCGGGGTCCACCTCCAGCGTCAGCCCCGTCTCATCACGGTAGCTGAAAAGGTGCGGAGTGAACAGTGTCGCCACCTCCACTCCGTCCTTCAAGCCAATCGTTCTCCGCAAGGTCCTCATATCTTAACTCAATGAAGGATAGTGGGTGACCTCTCCCGTTGCCGTGAGGCTGATGGAACGAGTCGCCACCGATCCGTTGTCGTTCGTGTCGGATACCGCTGTCACGATTGCGGTGAAAACGTCACCCTGGCTGGCGGTGCTGCCGTTCAGTACGCCGATAAAGACGCGGACCTTAGCCCCTTCGTGCAGGGCCTTGATCGCGTTGTACTGAGGGCCGTTTGCCGTATCATCCGTATAGACGGTGATCTCGGCGGTTGCCCCGCGTTTGCCGGTGATGAACTGCGCCCATACCGTGCTCTTGTCCGAGACCTCGATGGCCTCTGCGGTGCGGTTGAAATTGTTCGTCTGCTCTCCGGACAGCCAGGTCGTAGGCGTTCCGGAACTTCCGGGTGCTATGTATGCCCGGCGGGTGTTTCCAAGTACTGCCATAGCTCAAACGATATTAGGACAGGGTAGGGGTATGGGTGACTGCGCCGGTGGCGGTCAGGCTGATCGACCTGGTGGCCACGGAGCCGTTGTCGTTGGTGTCGCTGATCGCGGTGATGATCGCCTCGAACAGGTCGCCCTCGCTCGGTGCGGGGGTGTTTCCGGAGGTCAGGGTGCCGATGTACACCTTGACGGTCGCGCCGTTGTGCAGGGCGGCCAGGGCTGCCTTCTGCTCGGCGTTGGCGTCGTCGACATAGACGGTCACCTCGGCGGTTGCGCCCCTCTTGCCCGCGAGGAACTGCGCCCAGACGGTGCTCTTGTCACTGTATTCCAGGGCTTCGGAGGTCCTGTTGAAGGAGTTGGTCTGCTCACCTGTCAGCCAGGTGTAGGTGGGCGTTCCGGTGCCGGTTACGATGTACACGCGGCGGGTATTGCCAAGTACTGCCATATTCTATTGTGTTTAGTTGTTTTCCTGCTCCTGGGCCGGGGTTTCCGGCTGCGGCTCCGTGTCGGTCTTGGTCTTTTCCAGGAAAACGACCAACTCCTGGAGGAGCCTGTATATAATCTTGTTCGTGTCGCTGGTCTCCGAAAGGTCCTGCAACTGTACCGGGAGTATGCCGAGACAATCCCACCCTTCCAGCTCCAGCTCATTTTCGGTGAGCAACTTGAGGTTATCCTCGTTCATCGTCACCGCCTGGCCCAGGCTCTTGTTGCTGATGGACTCGACGGTGAAGTTGATCTGTCTGAGCGCCCCGTCCTTGTCGAGCCTCTCCTGTTCCTGGAAGGAGTGCACCTCCACGCGGGGGACCCTGGCGGTCGATCCGACGGTCACCCCCGTCCGCGTCAGCCTCGCCACGACCGCATCATAGAGGGTGCGGTATCCGCTGACCTGGTAGCGCGGGGATCTCCGGAACAGTCTGGACAGTATGCTCATTTCGTCTGCTTGTTGATGGCGTCCCGAAGGGCGTCCACGATCTTGTTTTTGTTCTTCTCTATCGCCGGCATGAAGAAGGGGTGCGGCTGTGTGCCTTCCTTCGCTATCTTCATTGCCAGCGCCCACCCAGCTGCTTTTGCGGCCTTGCGGTCGTGGAGCTGGTACTTCTTGTAAGCCCATTGGGCCAGTTCGTCCGGCGGGGGCATCCTTCCGGCGCGACGTCCGTATTCGACGTAGTAGGCGTAGCCTCCCTGCCTGTTCTGGGTGTCGAAGAATCCCGCATCAAGGGTTTCCTCGTCCACCTTCTGGACCTTCCCGCTCTGACGCAGCAGGCCGGTCACGACCGACCGGTTCTGCCGCAGGTTCATCTGCGCATCCGCTATGATTTCCAATGCCGCGTTCTGCAAGCCCGCCATCGCCGCCTTCCGGACATCCTTGTCGGCCTTGTCGAAGCCAGCCAGCACCCTGTCGAGGCCCTCGATCCGTATTGTACCATCATAGCCCGCCATCACGCCTCCGGATTATCCTGCTGGTACCATCCGCTGACCTTGATATAGCGCCCGCGATTGTCCACGTCCTCCGGCTGCGGGAAGTGAATCTTGTGCCCTCGCCAGGTGATTCCGTCGAAAGCCACGCAGGGTCTCCGGAACTCCAGGTCCACGCCTACTACGTCCGCCTGCTGGAAGGTGAGCATCGTCTTAGTCGCGGACATCTGCCGTACCTGGGCATAGACCTCCAGCACAGCGACCGGGTCGCTGACCTCCAAGTGGCTCATCGAATCTACGGTGGCCGTTGTCCGGGTCAGGGTTATCCGGTCGTTGAACCGGCGGGAGTTCTGCGGATTGCGTCTCATAGCCAGCCGTAGGTCTTGGCGAGGATCGCCGCCTGTACGGAAGCATCCTCCCCATCATAAATAGCGGTAGCGAGTTCCCAGCAGACCGGCATCAGCTTGTCCACCTCCGCCTCCATCACCTCGTTGGCATAGGTCACGGCGACGCTGGTCGCGCTGCCCTTGAAGATGATGCGGCCCCCGTCAAGGGAGTATTCGACCGCGTTTCCTTCCGGGTCAAGCGCCCCGGATACGGTCTTGCCTCCTTGGTACAAGGGGAGACTGTCTCCGTGCCGGACATCGTAGGCGGTGAGCCGGAGCGTGCAGGGGAGCATCCCCTTGTCGGTGTACTCCTGCACTTGGAGCATCGCCCTCTTGAGGATGGCCTGGAGCATCCCGTCCCTGGAGCAGTCCGGTACTGAGGAATATGCCTTGAACTGTTCCAGCTGGTCCGAGGTCGGCAGGTCTGCGCTGATAATGTGGATTTCGCTTTTCATTCCGGTTGCTTGCTATAAAGAGGGAAGGAGGGCCGGTTGCCCGACCCCCTTTTCCTCGAGGTGATTAGGCCGATGCTGCCTGGGTCTTGTAGACCTTGTCGACGTTGATTGCGCCCTTCGCGGTGGTGACGCTGGCGACATAGATGAGGCCCTTCTTGTTCGGAGTGCTGACCTTGGTCTGGGCAGCGCGGCGGAAGAACACATCGTATGCGTCATAGACACCGTTGCGGATGAACTCAAGTTCGTATCCGTGTCCGGCGAAGATCTCGACGCAGGTGGTGTCGGCGACGAAAGCCTCACCAGCGGACAGTCTGCCGGTCGGGTAGATCCTCAAGCCGCCGAGCTGGCTGCGTGCCTGGTCGAAGATGTAATTGCCGGCGGCATCCTTGATGCCACGGAGGCTTGCATAGTCGGCCCAGGTAACGAATGCGACGTTGGCATTGTAGCCTTCCTTCGCAATCTGCGCTGCGGCGTCGAACAGGACGTCTGCGATGGTGGCATCCTGGTAGGTTCCGAGTGCGGAGAAGGCAGTGGCCTGGCTCTTGAGGCCGTAGATCTTGTCCGGGCTGGTGCCGGTACCGGAGTCTGCTCCGAGGCCGGACCAGATCTCCTGGTCGAGTTTGTTCAGGATCATCCTGACACCCTCGTTGACGCAGTAGTTGTACAGCTGCTCGAACCAGTCCTCGAACTCGGTGCTGATGCGCATCGTGTGCGCGATCTTACCGAACCTGCGGGTCTTTTCGGCGAAGGACACGTCAGACTTCTTGGTGTTGGCTGCGAGCTCAGCCACATAGTCGGCTCCGTTCTGGGCGGTTGCCTCGATCCATCCGAGCTTGTTCGCGGTCCTCGGGCGGATGCCGAAGGCGACGATGAATGCGTTGGCCACGGGTGCGGCTGCGTGGATGGTAGGGTCGACTGCTACCGAGAGGAAGTTGTTCGGGTTGACAAGGCCGGTGCCGATGTCAGAGACATTCTTCATCTCGATGTCAATCGAGAAGTTATTCTTCTGGGCGTCGAAGTTCTCCTTGATCACGTCCTTCTTTTCCTCAAGGGCGGCGCGGAAGGCGCTCTTGAAGTCGGTTATTACCCTCTCCTTGCCGAGTTTCTCGATTTCGGCCTTGAGGGACTTGACGGATTTGTCAAGGTTCTCGATTTCTTTCTCCTTGGCCTCGGTGTCGCTCTTGGCCTCGGTCAGTTTGTCCTGGAGGGACTTGATTTCGGCGGTCACCTTCTCGGTGGCGGCCTTCTCGATGCTTTCCTGCATCTCCTTGATCTCTTCTGGAGTCATAGATGGGGTTTGATTAATGGTTTGTTTTGATTCCTGGTTGTGCTCCGGGTCAGCCTTGGCGCTGATCAGGATTGCCGCCGGGTTGGCGGCAGTAGTAACGGGGCTGACCTCCACGACGGTGATGTCCTCGAGGATGCGGATGTCATAATCGTAGCCTTCCTTGTGCTCAAAATGGTACTTGTTCGCACGGTAGCCGATACTGAACTCCTTCACCGCCCCGTTTTTAAGGAGGATGGCGGCATCGTTGCCGGCGGAGGTGGGGAGGACGTCCGCCTCGATCCACATTCCGTAGTCGTCGACTCCTTTGTCGGTGATCTTGCCGATGACGGTGGCGCGGTCGTGCTGCCAGCAGAGGGCCATACGGTCCGCATCCGGGCCGGCAAGGAACCCGTCGCAGGCTCCCGGCATAATGATGTCACCCCAGCTGTCAATGTTACCGAAGGCGAGCGCGTAGGCTTTGATATGGAGGATTCCACCCTCGCCCTCGCCCTTCACCTCGACTTTGGCAGCCGCAGTTTTGGTTTGGATTTCCCCTCCTGGAGGGGTTGCTTTGAACTCTAATCGTTTCATTGTCGCAAGGTTCTGCGACAAAAATAACGAAGCATCGGTGTAATAATCACACCGATACTATCCACGTTTTAGGTATGAGGCTATTTCGGGCGGCGGATGCAGCAGCAGGCGCAGTTGATTATTTCGCCGGCATCGGCACCCATCGACGGGTCGTGTGGGTACATCATCATACCCCCCGGGAGGCTGAATGGCTCATCCTCATCAACGGTCACACCGTCCATCAGTTCGTGACTTGCGCGGGTGTTTCCCAGCCCGCTGATGCACCACTGTTTCGTGTAGGCTACGTCCAGGGTCTTGGCCGCAAGGTCCCCGGCCTCCGCCATCCCGATCATAGATTCCGTCTGGGCGATCCGGCGGCACTGCCACTTCTCCAGGCCCCCGGTGTACTTGCCATATATCTGCTTCGTGAGTTTCTCGATCCCGATCGTGGGGTCTTTCTCCAGCTCATTCCTGACCAACCCCACCAGGCTGTCCTTCCACGTCCCGGTCACGGAGACGATCTCGTTTCCGGCCCTGGCTGTCGCATATTTCCGCAGGGTGGCCAGCCATACGTCCTCCTCCCCGGCGGCCTTCGCCTGGCGGAGTGTCCGGGCTACGGACTGGGCCTGCGGCACCCCGGCTGTGGTCCACAGGCCGGTCCACCATTCCGTGAGGTACGATGCCTCGGTGAGGCTCCCCTCCAGGAGGTTCGGGAGGTCGTCCGGGGAGGCCAGGTCCCGGGCAAGGCCCAGCACCCGGCGCAGTTCCTTCCGCCTTGCCTTGATGAGCCGGCCTTCATAGACAACACCCACCTTGAGCGTCTTCCGGCGCAGGTAGTCCTGGTGTCGCCTCTCGGCGGTGCTTATGGGTTTCTTGACTGGCATCAGGCTCCCGGTTCAAGGCTCTCGCCCTCGTTGATGTCGAAGGCCTCGTTTCCGAACATCGTGCCCATAGGAATCATCGGCTGGTCAGCCCATTCCTCCGGGCGTGGCTCATAGCCGTATGCCTCGCGCATCTCGTTCAGGGTGGCGTGCATCTTGGCGAGATTGTCCAGCACGTCGGAAGGATCGTCCTTGAGCACGTCGATGCGGTCCGTGTTCACACGGATAGTGTACTTGTCTGCCACTCCGAGGAAATTCAGAAGGTCGGCACCGAACTCGTTGGCGAGCGGGATGGCGTTGGTCTCATAGAGGGATTTCTTGGCTTCCTTGGCATTCTCGTACTTTGCCTGGCCATAGTACAGATCCACCGGGAGGTCATAGATGAAACACAGGGCATTGATGGCTTCCTTGTGGCTGGAGAGGATTCCCAGGTCGACGGTGTTGCTGCCGAGTTCATGCAGTTCGATGGCGGTACGCAGGGCCTTGATCTGCCCCTTCACTTCCTCACCGTTCAGCTCCCGGGTCAGGTCATCGGCGCTCTTTGGAAGGACTCCGAGGTTGTCCGGCTTCGGAGTGATGATTGCGGAAGGGCCTCCGTTCTTCAGGGTCTGGTCCTGGCGGCGCATTCCCCGGTCGATGATGGACAGGTACAGGGCCGCGACCTCAAGAGGGGAGGTTCCGAAGATGCTGGTGTCATCGAGGTTGTAGTTGAAACTCTGGAAGTAGTCCTCCGGCCTGATAATCTTCTTGTCCTTGCCACCGCCTTTGACGACGATTCCCTCGAATGGGTGGTCATATCCGCCCCTCTTACCCTCGACCCGGTGGCCCGGTATGACGTACAGCTCTGCGTGCTTCCCGAGGTCCTTGCCGATGGCCTTCGGCGAGTAGACGAAGCAGTCACCGTAGGCCAGGTAGTTCGTGGCCCAGGCCCTTCCGAAGCGCACGATGTTGTACCTGTCATTCGGTCTGGACAGCAGTTTCATTATCGGGTGGTTCTCCAGGTATTCGCCGGTCTTGACGTCCTGGAGTTCGAGGTACGGGAAGATGTCTCCCACCGCCTTGGCGATCTTGTTGATGATGCCGTAAGCCGGGGCGCAGCCCTCATAGCAGCGCTGGATGTTGACCCGGCTCACGTCGAGGTAGTTGTCCCTGACGGAGAAACCCTGGAGCAGGGTGTCGATGGATCTGAAATACTCATTGAAGTCGCCGATGTTCTCATAGTAGCCCTTCACCTGGGTCTCGAGGTCGGCTATCTTGCTTTCGAGGGCGTTCAGCGTCGTGGCCCTCACGGTCTTATATCCGAACATAGTTATCTGGTTTTGCGTAATTATAAGGCATTTGCGGTCATTTCCGTTCCGGGGTGCTATCCAAGTTTTTCCGCAGCATCACTTCGGAAGGTCTCCGTCGTCATTCGGGATTCCCATCCGGCGGAGGTGCGTCGTGGCATAAGATGCGCTGTCCATCGCGTGATCGTTGCCGTCCTGTGGTACGTCCGTGAACACGTCCTCATCCTCCTTGCTTGGCTCCCAGGAGTAGGTCTCCGCCTCCGCCTGGATATTCTTCCCGACATAGCGCACCTTGAATCCCTGGAGGTAGCCGATCCTGCCCACCTTGTCCCGGTTGATGCCGGGAAGGGCGTTGATTCCGTACTGCGTGCGCAGTTCGGCTATGCTGTCCGGCCTGGCCGGGTCGCAATAGACCACAGCCTCGTCGGCGTCCGCTCCCCGGTCGGCGCAGTCCCGGCGGATCGCTGCCGCCACGTCCCGGGGCAGCTTGCCTGTGGAATACAAGACTTCCACCACATACAGGGTCCGGGTCAGGGGATCGAAGGCCATTCTGACCAGGGCGTCCGGGTCCCCGGAGTAGCCCCAGTCGTTGCCGTACCACCAATCAAGGCC
>Ga0256405_10009536_pt1 | contig 13253 bp, 16 predicted proteins | sample RumenRJG_02DNA_FD_189096 | JGI IMG/M metagenome (GOLD analysis project Ga0256405, IMG submission 189096) | Bovine rumen microbial communities from Lethbridge, Alberta, Canada - RJG_02 | ecosystem: Host-associated > Mammals > Digestive system > Stomach > Rumen | place: Canada: Alberta...
TCCGGTTTGAACGTCCGCGTCCCAGGGGACAGATTGTTGTGCTTGATATAGATGACTGTCATTCCCTGCTCCACAGCCCAGTCAATGGCGGCATTGATGTTGTCGATGATATCCCTGTAGTGTTTCGTAATGTCGTTCTGGATGTCGATTACAACAAGGGCTTTTTTATTCATTACAGCAGCACCTCCTTATTTGCCTTCATATTTCATCGGTGTAAACCGGATGCCATTCACTGTCTTCTCTTCATCGGTCGGCACAAAACCAATCGCCTTATAGAAGGGACGGCCATACGGTGAGGAATTGAGGGTGATTGTCTCATCCGGGTAGTCTTCAAGCAGACACTGAAACATTCGCGTGCCGATTCCGCGCCGATGATATCTACCGTCCACAAAGAAAAAGCAGATATGTTTTCTGTCCGGCCTGATGGCGATCTCCCCGATCAGCTTTTCTCCATCGAAAGCACCGTAATAATGTAACCCGGAAAGATATCCTTCGTCGTGAAGACACTTTCGGAACTCCTCTGTTCCCTCCGCCGAGTAATCCGGAGATTCATATTCTGAAAATACCCTCCATGCAAGATCTAACGCCGCCGGTCTTTCATCCTCGAATAGCCTGCGAATCGTAATGTTTTTTCCAAAATTCATAGGATCAACTCCTTGCTGTAGATTCCATACCTGTCAGGTTCTTAAGCCAGCGTTCCTTCTTCAGCCAGATATGGAATATCACGACTTTAATCAGGTCAATGAGTTTCACGCAGCCGTACATGCCGACAGGCCCGATCATCGTATACTTACCCAGCAGGATCACCATCGGAATCATCACAAACAGTGTAAGCAATGAATCCGCGTAAGCCCCCATAGCCGTGTCCCCGCCTGCCCTGGCCACAGCCTGCTGGGTATTCATGTAAACCCACAGCGGCATAAACGCGGCCATCAGGATAACCATACTTCGGCAGATAGCGACTGCGCTCCTGCTGAGCTTACCGAAAACAAGCGGGACAATCAGCGTCGTTCCGAACCCGAAGGCCATCATAATAAGACCGAACACGGCAGCTCCAGACAGAAGCCAAGTCTTTTCCTCTCTGGCTCTCTCCAGCTCCCCAGCACCCAGTGTTTTCCCGATAACCACACCAGTCGCAGAATAGATCCCGCCGAATGCCACGAAAAACAGATTAGCGATCGCAAAGCCCGAAGCCATGCCCGACACTACATCCGCTCCTCCTCTTCCGTTATAAACAGCGGTTGTGATGGTTTCAGAGAGCGCCCAGACCATCTCACAGAACAGAACAAGGAATCCTTTCACAAGTGTTTCGCGGAATTGTATCCGGTTGATATTCAATAAATCAGCAGCCTTCACAGCAAATTCAGGCTTTGTACGGATGTAAATCACTACAAATATTGTTAATTCCAGTGCCCTTGCAATCACTGTAGCCAGCGCAGCCCCTTCGACGCCCATCTTCGGGAAACCCAGGTGCCCATAGATCAGCAGCCAGTTTAGTATTGTGTTGGTTAACGTAGCAGCGATAGTTACATACAGAGGGATTCGGACCTTCCCTATGTCTCGCAGCGAACTGGCAATGCTGATTGATATAGTCACCGGAATACCTGTGAAGAACATAATGCGGATATATTTCACCGCTTCGTCCAGAATCGGTCCCGCCTGACTGTTTCCGACCAGCATCAGTGACAGCACCTGCCGCGGAAATGTCATACACACCAGGTAATACGGAACAAATGCAGCAAGGCCCATAATAAGCTTGTAACGGAAAGCCTGTCCCATTCCCTCACGGTTCCTGGCTCCATAAAACTGCGTCATAAAAATGCCGCCCGTCATGCATATCGCATTGAGAAAAACCATAAACACAAACAGCAGCTGCCCGGCTACATTTACTCCGGACATGGATACATCGCCCAGCCCGGAAACCATGAAGTTGTCAACCAGCGATACCAGGCTCTGGATCAGCTGTTGCAGCATGATCGGCACAGCGATAACCAGAGCGTTTTTATAAAACATACCGGAACCGAATAATCTGCCCCTGTAATTCATTTCCTTTGACTTTAACCTCTCTTTCAATCATCCGTGCGCGGTACGCACGCAACTCAATTCACATCATCATTTCCCTGCTCCTGTTTGTCCTTTTTATCGGAATCGAACAGGCCGAATGCGATTCCCATCATCAGACCCATACATATCCCCATTGTCAGGCTATGCATGGCTGAACCGAATACCATACCCCATAAAACTGTCATTGAGATCGGAAATGCTTTATTATTCATCGTTGATTCCTCCTTGGCGTCCTATCGTTCGTTAGCCTCGTGTCGGAAAGAAATCCGGCCAGCCGTTTCCGACCTGACCGGCTATCGTAAATCCCAGTTCAAATGGATCTATTTCCGATAGATCTCAAAAAACTGCATGACATGTTTCCTGACCAGTTCCATCACTTCATCTTCACGATCCGGTTCCCGGTCACACAGATTGATCCATACTGTGATCGGGGACGAAAACTGCGCGGCCATAATCTCGGTATCTGCATTTCTCAAAGTTCCCTCTCGGATCAGGAATCTCATCATACCCATAAAGTAATTCAGGACATTTTCATAATTCTGTTTCGTCTGCAGCTCTGCCAGCTCTGCATTGCGGAATTGTTCGATCGTAAGCATCTTTCTGCTCCTGCTGATACGCGGGTCATGCAGGATGTAACGCAGCTGTCCCTGCACGAGCTTAGCTACATCTTCCGCCTTCATGCCGGTCTTATCTTTTGTGAATTCCGGATCGTCCCAGTCTGCACGGACAAAGATCGAATGCTCGGCATAGCCTTTCAATACGGTTTCGACGATCGTGTCCAAAATATCCTGTTTATTGGCAAAGTGGCTGTATAGGGATGCCTTACGGATACCCACCGCGTCGGCGAGCTGCGAAATACTGGTTGCTTCATATCCATTGACAGCGAAGAGATCCAGCGCTGCTTCCAGTATTTCTTCCCGTGTGTTGCTCTTCTCCATACTTTTCGCCCTTTCTCCAATATGGTAGTAACCCTCAATTTCATCGCCCATTATACCTAACGTTCGTTCGTTAGTCAATAGTCTTTTTCTCGTTCGTTATTCTCTGATATAGTGTATTATACTTTCATACAGAAACCTTCAATTCTGTATCTTAACTTTCTTCTTTCGTGCCATTAGCAGTACCCTCCAGGCTCCATAAACGAATACCTGAACTTGAATCTATACGTTTGTTTCCCGGTTTTATTGATCAAGAAAACCTATCACTGCCCGGCAGAATTCTTCAGGCAATTGGCCCTGCGGAGAATGACCGCACCCCTCGATCAGATATAATTCTTTTCTCGGAGCCATAATAGCATCCATGTAATCCTCTACCAGTCCGACCGGACTGATCCAATCGCAAGAACCGGATATAAACATCACCGGCATCTGATACGCATCTCCCGTCTCCAATGCATTAAAGTCCCTCGCTCCGGCAAGCGGCTTCTCCACCAGTTCTTCATAATACTTCATGCAGGCATCGTCCAACAAAGCACGCATCTGAAAAGCATACCATCTCATGTCATCCACTCCGAGGATGGGACTGGTAAGTGCCGCCATGGTTGAAATATCTTTTGTTACCGTCTGTGGATGGTACGGTTCAACCTTTGCTCTCAATTGCATCAGGTTTGCCAGGCTCATATCAGCCATAAATCTCTCGTAGGATGCTTCCATTTCTGTCGTATCGTCACCTTTTGCACGCGCCTTGGCAAGAGCATCTTCATAGGAATAAATTTCGTCGGAATAGTTTCTTGTATTCACAGATTGGCCTATACCGATGTAGGCGGATACTTTTTCAGGATGAGCCAGCACATATCTGCTTCCGAGCATGGTTCCGTATGAGTGTCCTATAATGATTACCTGATCTTTGGAAAATCGCTCACACAGATAATCGACAAGGGCATCCAAATCAGCCAGCTGTGCGTCAAAGGATAATGTTTCATTGTCCGGATCAATATTGACGTTGCGGTAGTAGGATCTTCCACATCCTCTCTCATCCCAACAAACGACGGTGTATTCATCTGTCAGGTAATCCTGCCAGCAATAATCGATATATGATGTAGGGGATCCCGGCCCGCCATGAAGCGAGATGATCACAGGATTATTAACGTTTTCTCCCGCAATCGTAATATATTCCTCCTGATCGGTAAGCTTTACATAGAGCTGTTCATTGACACCATCCTTATATCGAACAAATCGTTTCAGCTGATTGATATTTCTCCCGGCAATCAAAAAAGTGAATGCGCCAATTACAATCACGGCGATCAGGATCGCCGCGGATTTCAGTATGCCGAAAATGATCCGTATCGCCATTCTTTTCTTTGGCTTAGGTCCGTATACTTCTTTCCTGTGCTGCAGATGGATTCCTATATGACCTGCTCCAAGTATGAGAGAGCCAATGAGCATCAGAATATTTCCGCCATATATTCCGAGCAGGAGGAACGCAATGACAGGAAGTGTTGCACCTGCGACCGGGATTCCAAGGATTCCCCTGTAGAAATCCTTCAGCGTCTTTTCACTCTTAAAATACCGGATCCACCAAACCTCATAGAGAACCATGCAAAAAAACGAAGCAAGCAGTACCGCTGTCCAGAAGTTCCATCCTTTGTAGTTGAAATCTGAAAACAAGAGTGCCACAGGAGTTACGATAAACTGCCCAACCCTCTCCAGCGCAAGCAGTACTTTATTCTCACTCTCTACGTATTTCTCATAGTCCTGCGGTTTGTTTTTCGTCCATATCATATTGGGGACAAACAGCAGGATCAGCCATATCAGCCCTATGTATGAAAAGCCAAATCTCATTATTTAATTAAGTCTCCTTAAAATCAATGCTTCCCCAGTAGATTCAAGCTTGCGTAAACCTCACTTAAATCTCACTTAGATCTCGCTTGATTTCGCTTAAAGAAAAACCGTTAAGCGAGAACCCAATACAGTCTGTCGTCGGGATCCGTTTTGATTATTCCCTGTATCCGCAATGAGGTCAAAAGGTTTCCTATTTTACCCATCACAAATACAAAACCTTAACAATTCGCCGAACCGTATGGATGCAGGCGCTCATCATCCCAAACCCATACAGTATTCCGGTGAATAACCGCCGATCGTTCGTCGATTCGTAAGATGTGAACTGCTGCACGGTTCCGTCTATCATAAGCGGAATAGTTCCAATCAAACTCAGTAAAGAGACATCCCGGAAAAGGGATACCACCATTCCGATTACATGCCCGGCCAGAATCCCTGTGCATCTGGCACACAGCGGAAGCTGATAACCGCCTATGAAAAAGCTGCGCTCCGGCATCTGATGACACCCGCAATACTTTCTGCACGTCTTCATGGATGACATCCAGATCCGGTCCGCCCGACTTACACCTTCCATTTCTTTCCGCATGTATTACACACCCAGTAAGACTCTGTATATGTCTGCTTTCCCTTCGTACAGAAGCCACACAAAACACCAATAGGCCCGGCGAGCAGCCATCCGCAGCATCCTTTGCTGGCCGAAAAATCCTTCCCCTCTGTATGCATGGACGTAATGATCTGGCAGTTTTCACTGCCGCATATCGGACATCTCATACTCTGGTCCTCCCTTTAATTCCAATAGTGACGATTCTTATCACTGCTCCATAATCCATATCCATTACGTACTCATTGCCCGGACAGCACCTTCTGCAACCGTTCCTTCAGCATCGTGTTCCGCTTTGTGACGGTTACATTCCGCACCGTATATCCCAATGCTCTCTTCGTACCAACGAGCACGAGTATGAGAAAGCATTAATCATGAATGGTGATGACATCCGCTGTGGACAGCAGCCGGCTGTTCGTTTCTATGATGATTATACCGCTATGCTTCCGGATTGATTAGTATGTCACGAAAAATGTTTAATACACGGTGGAACCTCCACCTGCTCAATCCTGCTGCTTTTTAAATCTGTATTTTCCTTTACCATGTCCGGTTACCGGCTCGATAATTCCGTGCTCAGCCATATCCTTCAAAAGGTCCGATGCTCTCGAAGGCTTTATGTCAATGACGTTCATCACATCGCTCCTACCAAAGATCGACTGACCAGGAAACGCCTCACGGAGCTTCAGAATATGACTTGTGGTTTTGGGCTGGAACAACTCCTCAATGTCCGCTTTGAATTTTTCAATGTCCGGTTTTGCTGCCCCAATGTCCGGTTTTTCCATTTCCTTGAATGTGCCGCTGATATGCAATGTCCGGTTATGAAGCGGATGATCCTCGTTCAGCAGCAAATTTTGCAAAAACAGCTCCAGATACTCTGTCGTCTCGTGGATACCATTTTTCAGATCATTGTAATTGGCCCTGACGAGGGAATTTCGGAAGTACCATGCATTTTCAGCAAAAATGTCGTTGGTCACATCAAAGCCAAGGGTCCTCAGATATTTGATGAAGAACACTGCCGTTGTCCGGGTATTTCCCTCTCCAAACACGTGGATCTGCCAAAGCCTGGAAATGAATACCGCAAGGTGATGGATAATCTCGTCCATTGAAAGACCCTTATAGGAAAACTTCTTCTCTTCCGAAAAGTCATAATCCAGAGTCGCTCTCAGTTCCGTGGCACTGCCGTATAGAACCGTCGCCCCATCCAGTACCCATTCCTTCTTTGTGATGTTGTAGTCCCGGATACATCCTGCATGAGGATAGATGCCAATGAACAGCTTTCTGTGAATGGAAAGATACTCATTTGGCGTGAAGCTGAAAGCTCTCTCGGACAAAAGCGCAGCAATTCTGGCTGCGACCTTGTCGGCCTCCTCTGTACGGTCCTCTGAATCACGAGCAGGATTTTCCTCATAATAAGACTGCAGAAGATCATTGGCCTCTTCAAAGGTGATCTCGCCCTCGATATTACGGACAGCGGTATGAAACAGATAATCCGATGTCTTCAGGCCATCAACTGCCTGCAGGCCAATGGCTGTATGCCAGGCATATCCTTTATACCGCTTGTTTGGCTCTGACTCTCTGAAGTATTTTTTAAAAGGGTCTTTGTTCATCCTGCATCACCTCGTCTCTATGATCTTATTTGTCTCAGCAAGAAAGATCTTCAATTTATTTTTTCCTTCTTCAGATATTTCACAGGTACTTCCTTTGTCAGCCAGACATGATTTGCCGATTCGAAGAACCGATATCCATCCACTGCCATCTGCCGGCAGTCAATTTCATAAATGACCGGTCTGCCGTGCCGGCTGCCCACTTTCTTTGCTGTTTCCTTATCTGAAGAAAGATGCACGTAGAGCCGGCTCTTCGGTAGCAGCCCCTGTGCATCAATCGATACAACGTATTTTTCACCTGTCCCATGCCACAGGATATCCGGCGGAGTTTTCTCCTCCAGTTCCACATCTACCGGTATGGAATGTCCCTGATTTGCCCGGATCAATGTATGGTCCTCGTTAAAAGAGTAGCGCTGCTTCTCATCAGTACGGACGATTTCTTCCAGGATTTCCATATCCAGTGTATGGCCTTCCGATTGATTGATGCCGTCAATCAGTTCCCGGACATCAGCCCATCCATGCTCATCAAGGGTAATCCCGATCGTTTCAGGCTTATGGCGAAGGATCAGGGAAATGAACTTGCTTGTATTCTTATTTCTACCGGATCTCCCGCTCCTCATCTATGATCTCCGCCTCCGTATTCTCCTCCACAAAGAGAGAGATGTCATCCATCAGGCTGTCAGCCATCGCATTATGCGGTACGATTGCCGCCACACCGATCACAAGGATCTGGTGTGTGTCCTGCTCATCTACCTCTGCTGCCGAAACATGGTATTTGTTCTGCAGCCTGGCGATCAGGCTTTTCACTATCATTCTCTTTTCTTTCAGGCTGTGAACCCATTCGGCCCGCAGTCTGAAGGTCATTACGGCTATTCTCATATCCCTTGTCAAATGCTTTATACGATACTGTTAACACAAACAGCCCCTTGAATCACATCAACTGACATTAACCTTTTTTCTGCATCAACAGTTATTTTTGAAACCGGGTTTGATATTTTTCTTTTCCCAACTCGCCCATTACAGGAATAAACACCCCCATATTGATCATAAATCTTAAAACAATCTTCTTTTGACCAATACGAATAATTCTTTTTTTTAGTCATAACCAGATTACCTTCTATATTCCATACTGACTTATTCTCTCTTTATCTATGATTCATAGCAGAGTACCACGTCCATAGGAGCGGCTGCACCGCATGGGCGTGGGTGAATGCCGAACAAGATCATTGGTTTTGAATATACTCCTGCACAATCGAAACCGAATTCTCGCTGACAGTCGCAACAAAGTAGCTGTCTGACCAGAACAGCGGCTTCCAGTAGTATTTCTTCAGTACCGTATCACCGTACTGTTTTCTCGCAAACCTGGAAGTCTTGGTCTTGACGATGTTCACAAGTCCCCCGGGTGATATGAACGGATCAGCTTCATAAAGTATATGGATGTGGTCCGGTTCACCGTTCATTTCCAGTATCACCAGTCCCTTTTCCTCAAAGATATCCCTGATCGTCCGATAAACGAGATCCTTCACTGCGCCTGTGAGAACCGGATGGCGGTACTTCGTGACAAGCACCATATGGTACTGCAGCAGGAAGCAGCTGTGACGGTTTTTGTAGTAAGACTGGCCTTTTGATTTACCGTACATATGTTCCGTTTTTCCTTTACAGCCATTTTCAGATACGGTATAATAGTAGCAGAAAATACAGGAAATGGAAAGGAGGGCAGCCATCCGTGTATCTGGCAGAGAGGATCGTCATTACAAAGGATGTCCACAGGCAGTTCTACGAGCTCGCGGACCGCAATGCGCGCCTTGCAAAGCAGCTGTATAACGCGGCCATTTTCCGCCTGCGCCAGACCTTCACCGGATGGGAGAAGGATGTCCGGACGGAGAACGAGAAGGAAGTCTTCCGGGAACTGGATCTTTTGAAGGAGAGGTATCCGAAGCTGAAGGCAGGAAGGGTACTCTCCTATGGCGTGCTGGAGAAGCTGATGCGGGTGACCCGGAATCCGGACTTTTACGCAGGGCTTCCAATGCAGAGCGCGCAGGCAGTTGTGAAGTCGGCAGCCACGGACTTCAGGAACTGGCTTGCGGCAGGAAAGGTATACCGGAAGGATCCGTCTGTTTTCCCGGGCAGGCCCCGGATGCCCGGATACTGCAAAAGTGAGAAGAAGACATATACGATCACGAACCAGGACGCTGTGCTGTATCCGGTATATGAACAGAGGGAAGATGGGAGAGATACGTATGCCGGGATGCAGCTCAAGTTCCCGGGGACAAGGCAGAGGATGCTCCTGCCGCATCTTCCCGGGGACGCGAAACTGAAGGAAGTAAAGGTACGCCCGTATTACGGGAAGTACCTGCTGATCCTCGTCCTTGAAGCCGGGGAGCCGCCTGTGGGAGAAGCAGGTCCTGAGATCGCCGGGATCGACCTGGGGACGGACAACATCGCAGCCATAGTCACAACGGACCATGCGTCCCGTGTGTACAAGGGCGGTGCCGTACTGTCCCGGAACCGGTTATTTCACAAGGAAAAAGCGAAGGCGGCAGCCGTCCTGACAAAGGGGACCTCCCGCAGGCATGTACAGTCGAAGCATCTTGATTTCCTGTCGCAGAAGCATGACTGCTTCGTGCGTGATATGATGCATAAGATCTCGACCGACATCATCCGTTTCTGCAGGGAACATGAAGTCGGGACGATCGTGATCGGGACGAATCCCCTGTGGAAGCAGAAGTCAAAGATGGACGCGGTCAGGAACCAGAACTTTGAAGGTATACCGCACGCAGCTTTGAGGTGGATGATCACATACAAAGCGCAGACGGCGGGGATCCGTGTTGTTCTGCAGGAGGAGTCCTACACATCAAAAGCGGATGTAACAACCCGGGACAGGATGCCCGTATACGGGAAGAAAGGGGAGAAAGAAGCGGTCTTCTCCGGCAAACGGGTCGGCAGGGGACGGTACCGCTGCGCGGACGGATCCCTGATCAACGCAGACTGCAACGGCGCCGCCAATATCCTGAGGAAAGCATTTCCTGATGCCTGGGATGGGACAGATGATTTCCGGTTTCTTGCATATCCGGGATCGGTATCCTTCCGGACATTGAACCGCTCACGGGCAGCGGCATAAAGACCCGTCAAGGTATTCCGAAGGCAGATCGCCAACGGATAGAGGGCTTATGGACGGCCCGGGTATGCACGACCGGCCGCTTAAGACGGCGGTTCGAGAGACGTAAGCGGCACGGCGGCCAAAGATACCATCTCCATAGGATCAGGCGATCGCGTCAGCGGAGCAGACCGCATGGGGATGGAGGTTCATCTGTTTTTGCAATTCCTTTCATCTTGATCCGGTCAGCTGCAGCTCTTGTGCATGCGCCTTCATACCCTCTATGACAATCGCGGCCACCTCTTTGATATCCATCCCAAGCATCTCACAGCCCTGCAGAATCAGCGGGCGGTTGCATTTTGCCGCGAACTTTTTATCCTTCCACTTCTTCATGAAGCTTTTCACTTCCATATCCGTGATGCCGTTCGGACGCATACGCGCCGCTGCCTGCACGATTCCTGTCAGCTCATCAACCGTAAACAGGCTCTTCTCCATCTCCGTTACCGGCTCGACATCCGTACAGATGCCATACCCATGAGAAAGGATGGCCCGGATATCCTCCTCCGGCACGCCAAGCTCACGCAGAGGCTCCTCCGTATGCGCCAGGTGCTCGTCCGGATACTTCTCATAGTCATAGTCATGCAGCCAGCCCACGGCCTCCCAGTGCTCCTGATCCGCCCCGAAATGCTCCGCCATGGCTCCCATCGCCGCTGATACATTGGCGGCATGCAGGATCAGATGATCTTCTGTGACCATCTGTGCATTGATCTCTTTCGCTTTGTCCAGTGTCAGTTTTTCCATATTACATTACCTCACGAAAATGGTTCCTTTCCCGAACGATGAACCTGTATCTCATCTACAATCGCGTTGGCATCCCTCATCTGAAGATAAAATGCGGCAATGTTCGCGATATCCTCCGGCAGACTGACCATATCCGGCGTCAGATCCGGCCTGGTCTGAGCAACCATCGGTGTATATACTCCACCGGGACTGATCAGATGAACCCGTATGTTCTCCTGATACACCTCATTTGCCAGAGATTTCGAAAAACCGGCAAGAGCATGTTTACTGGCAGCGTACGCACTCTGATATGGATACCCCTTATGCGCAACCACCGATGTGATATTGATGATCGTCGCACAGGCGGAGCACCTTAATGCAGGAAGCGATGCCTGACAAAGAAAGTAAGGTGCCCGTGCGTTCAGGTTCATAATACGGTCATAGTCCTCCTCAGTCACTTCCTCGAAACGTTGGTTTTGTGCCGTTCCGGCGCAGTTAATCAGAACATCCAGGCCACCAAATCTCTCTACCGCTGCAGTAGGCAGGCTCCGGACAAATCCACTATCCGTGATGTCTCCCGTACAGGACACAATGTCCACTCCAGTTCCACGCAGCTCACATGCAAGTGTATCAAGCGACTCCTGATTTCTTCCTGTAATCACCATGTTCAGCTTCATGGAGGCAAGCTTCCTGCACACGGCTCTTCCGATTCCTCCCGAAGCACCTGTCACTATCACCGTTTTGCCTTTCCAATTCATACAAGTCCCCTTTCCAACATATCAACGGTATTGTTTTCACTTTGTACCTCTACAAATGACGAGTTGTCTATCTCTCTGCCGCCTTAATCGCACCTTGACAATGAATCCTTACGACACGGTTTGAATCTTTTTCCGCCATTCGCTGCAACTGTTCCAGATACGGCCTGATGAACTCCGGCCTGCGCTTACCCAGAACACGGAAGATCTCCGGCGATTCCATCCTGACCCTGTCGTCTGTATCGCCCAGTAATTCAGCGAAGACGGGCATATATTCCTCATAAATATCAGGCGTGTTCGTAGCGATGTTCTCTGACGCCCAGATAAAACTCAGCCGGACCTTTGGATCCTCATCGGAAGCAAAGCGAAATAAATCTTCCCAAAACGGTTCGATCAGGCGATAGTCGCCGCGCCCGATTCTGCCAAGCGCATTCACCGCCCGTTCCCTCAAAAGCGGTACCGGACTGCTGCAGAAAGCAGCGATATCTGATACCGCATCCTGCACTGACTGGGGATATGCAAGCCCCATTTCGCCAAGAAGCCAAAGAGCTTTTGCCTGTATTTTTACAGAACCATGCGTAAGGAGAGAAGATACATAAGGGATACTGGTTTCCCAATGTTCCCTCTCCTTCGTCAGTGTACCAAGTTCTTTGTATAGTTCCGATTCGTTCACTCCGTCATCTCCATAAAAATGCATTAACCTGTATAGGCATCATCGGCTCCATCGCGTCAGTCACCGGAATCTCGGTGAGAGGGTACGTCGGGAAATCCATTTCATAGAGATTGCCCTTTTTCCGTACCGTCAGAACACCGCTCAGGGTATTGAAGCGGACTTCGCTGCTTTCCGGTTCGCAGAATGTGAGGATCACATACGAAGACGCCAGTGTGGCATGTCCGCACAGCTCAACCTCTGTCCCCGGAGTAAACCAGCGAAGATGATATCCGTTGTCTTCTTTCACGATGAAGGCGGTCTCTGAAAGATTATTCTCCATCGCCAGCTTCATCATGGATTCTTCCGAAGGCCAGCTGTCCATGACACAGACAGCTGCCGGATTGCCTGAAAATGGTTTGTCTGTAAATTTTCCCGTCACCAATGCTCATACCTTCTCTGTTCATCAATACCGCGTATCCGGTCCATTTCTTCTTCCGAAAGTTCGAAATCAAAGATATCATAGTTCTCCGCGATGTGATCCGGATTGCCTGATCCCGGAATTGCAATATACCCGTCCTGCAGATGCCAGTGAAGGATGATCTGGGCTGCAGTCTTTCCGTGATCTTTGGCCAGATCCAGAATCACATCATTTTCAAAGCTTTCCTGTGTATGCCCCCGGCCGCCGAACGGATACCAGGATTCCATTACGATTCCATATTGCTTCACGTAATCACGAAGTTCCGCATTCTGATAGTAGATATGATTCTCGTTCTGAATCACCGCCGGCGTGATCTCCGCGAACGAAAGCACTTCATCAACCTGCTCTTTTGTGTAATAGTTGGAAATACCGATAGAATGAAGTTTTCCGCTCTCCACGGCTTCTTCCATTGCTTTATAAACACCGGCATCATCCGAGCCAGGCTGAT
>Ga0256405_10009537_pt1 | contig 13252 bp, 9 predicted proteins | sample RumenRJG_02DNA_FD_189096 | JGI IMG/M metagenome (GOLD analysis project Ga0256405, IMG submission 189096) | Bovine rumen microbial communities from Lethbridge, Alberta, Canada - RJG_02 | ecosystem: Host-associated > Mammals > Digestive system > Stomach > Rumen | place: Canada: Alberta | collected...
CTGGGCTTCGTCTTCCAGTCGTTCCACCTCATCCCGACGCTCAACGTCCTCGACAACGTGCAGCTGCCGCTCATCTACCGTGGCGTGCGCAGCGGCGAGCGCATCCGACTGGCCAAGGAGGTCATCGAGCGCGTCGGCCTCTCTCACCGCATGAAGCACCGCCCCACGCAGCTCTCCGGCGGACAGTGCCAGCGCGTAGCCATCGCCCGCGCCATCATCGGCAACCCCGAAATCCTGCTGGCCGACGAGCCCACGGGCAACCTCGACTCGAAGATGGGTGCCGAAATCATGGAACTGCTCCACCGCCTGAACCGCGAGGACGGCCGCACCATCGTCATGGTGACCCACAACGAGCAGCAGGCCGCCCAGACCGACCGCATCATCAAGTTCCTCGACGGACGGCAGATTATGTGAAACAACGAATTACGCGAATTTCACGAATTTATTTTGACCACAGATTAAACGGATTACACGGATGATTAAGATCATACGACATGCCTTTGCGCTCATCCGCGAGGACAAACTCTTCTCTGCCATCTACGTCGCGGGCACGGCGGTGGCCATCGCCTCGGCCATGGTCATTGCCATCGTGTTCAATATCCTGCTGGGGGATATTCCGCCAGAGTCGAATCGCTCGCGCACGCTCTACATTACCAACTGCTTCGTCACCGAGTCGGCGGAGAAAAACAATTCCGGTTTCCCTGCAGCCGTATCCACGGAGTGCATCGACTCCGTGTTCCGGCAGATGAAGAGCGTAGAACTGGCTACGGGACTCGCCTATCGCAACTCCCTCGGCATTGCCGACGAAAGTCTGGAGCACCCACAGGCCATCTCAGCCATACCCTGTGACCCTGACTTCTTTCGCCTCTACGACCTCGACTTCATCAGCGGACGGCCTTTCTCTGAAAAGGAGTTCCGCGACGGCGAGCGTGTCTGCGTCGTCTCCGAGCGGCTGGCGAAGAAGTTGGACGGTTCCGACCACTTCGTCATCTACGACCGCGAAGACCATCCGTCATTGCGCATCGTCGGCGTGGTGAAGACGGTGAGTCCGCTGATGATGAATTCCACAGCCGACATCTACCTGCCCTACAAGGCTGATTACAGGGCTGCCCCTGTTGATGAACTGAACCTCGACCAGCTGGCTTACTGCGGATTTCTCGAGGTGCGTGTCCTGCTGCGCGACGGCTACAGCCGCGAGGAGTTCCTCGAAGAACTGGAACCTCTACGCCAGCACTACAATGCTGTGGCTACCCAGCAGATGGGCGAACCCACACGATGGGTGGTCGGCGCCGAAAAGCACTTCTTCAAGAACATACACTTCTTTCACAAAATAAACGACCAAGGTCTCACCGACCAGGCCAAGGAACTCCTGCCGCCCGCTATCCTGATGCTGTTGTTCCTCTTCCTGCCTGCCATCAACCTAAGCGGACTGATGAGCAATCGTATGGAGGCTCGCCGCGCCGAGATGGGCATCCGCAAGGCATTCGGAGCCAAGCGGCGCACACTGCTCAACGAGGTCATTTCCGAGAACCTCGTCTTGACGCTTCTCGGCGGCATCGTTGGCTGGGGGCTTTCGTGGCTTTTTGTCAGCACCGTGTGCGACAGTGCCATCTTCAAGGATATTTTCCAGACCAATACTCTGCCAAGCCCCGAGATAAGCCTCACTATCTGGATGTTCTTCACACCCACGCTTTTTCTCATCGCTTTCCTGTGCTGCGCCGTGCTCAATTTGATGGCCGCGCTATTGCCTGCATGGGCGTCACTCCGTAAACCGATTGTCGAATCCCTAAACCAGAAGAGATGAACCAAACAATAAAGAACTTTTGGGCGCACCGGCGCCAGAACGCGTGGATAATAATTGAGATAGCCCTTGTGGCAGTGCTCAGCTTCCACTTCCTCGACGAATTCGTAGTCACTGCCTATGACACCTACCTATGCCGCCCCGCTGGCGACTTCGAGCGCGACCATCTGCTGGTAGGGGTAGTGGGATTCTACAACCATGCCAAGCCCATTGAACATCCTGTAGTTCTTCCCAATGGCTTCACTGAAACCGACACCACCCGCCTCTCCCCCGAAGAGCGCTTTGCTCTTCAGACCATTGCCAACCTCTACACCATACGCGACCGTGTCCGCGCTCTACCAGAGGTGCAGTACGCCGGACTGATGGACGGCTATGCGGGCGTCGGTCACTACCGCCACTGCAACTATTGCGCCGAGACCGACACTACCCGCCAATGCGGAGCCTACGAAGAGACCTTCCTACTGCATGAGCAGTTCTTCGAAACCCTCGGCATCACACCCGTTGAGGGCAGTCCTGCCGCCGATGTCCTCAGTAACGACTGTCCCACCGACGGTGCCGTCATCACCCGCTCGATGGCTCTTGCCCTCTTCGGCACCGACCAGGCCGTAGGCCGCCGCCTCGTGGAGTATGACTACAGCGACCCTGCCTTGGCCCAAGGTCGGAAAGTAGCTGCCCGCTACACTGTAGCCGCCGTTGTCGAAGATTACCGCTTCCGTCCCAACGAACGCTACAGCTACATCATCCTCGTCCCTCGCACTACTTTGGCCAGCACCAACGCGAAGATGTTCATCCGCCTGCACCCCGAAGCCGATGCCGCCGCCTTCGTCACAAAGATACAGACGAAAGAAACACAACAGGAAATGCAGGTCGGCAACTACGGTCTCGCCCTCGCTATGCCCTACGCCGACTACTTCAACAACAATAGCAGGAGCGACGTAGGCACGGAACTTTCCGTCATGGGCACTTTCATTGCCCTACTCTTGCTCAACGTCATCCTCGGCACACTCGGCACCTTCTGGCTGCAAATCCGCAAACGCACAGAGGACATCGGCATTATGCGTAGCTTCGGAGCTAAACGCTGCAACATCTTCTGGATGCTCTGGCGCGAAGCCGCGCTGTTGACGTTTATTGCCGCCGTTATCGGACAAATCATCTGGTTACAATTCGCCATGAACGTTGGCCTCGCTCACGGCTTCACTATGAGCGGCACTGGTCAGGAAACCGACTGGGTGTCGACCTTCTGGCTGCACTTCCTCATTGTCTGCGCCATCCAGTACCTCCTGCTCCTCGCCATCGTCACCCTCGGCATGGTTGTCCCCACGTTCCGTGCCATGTACAAACGTCCCGTCGAAGCCTTACATCATGAATAGACTGTTCACGTTCTTCCTCGCTTGGTTGCCCCTCGCCGTCTTGGCACAGACGGACACCCTGCGCCTCTCCCTCGACGACTGTATCGCGATGGCCCGCCGCCAGAGCATCGACGCCGCCGTGGCCCTGGGCGAACTGCGGTCGGCCTACTGGCAGTGGCGCAGCTACCGGGCAGATCTGCTGCCGGAAGTGTCGCTGTCGGGAACGGCACCGTCGTGGAACAAGCGCTACAGCTCGTACCAGCAGGCCGACGGTTCGCTGTCGTTCGTGCGCAACGACTACCTCGGACTGGATGGAGCAGTGAACATCACGCAGAAACTGTGGCCCACGGGCGGCACACTCAGCGTGGAGTCGTCGCTCGACTATCTGCACCAGTCGGGCAGCGGCGGGTCGGGCAATCAGTTCATGTCGCTGCCCGTGGCCGTCACCCTCTCGCAGCCACTCTTCAGCGTGAACCACCTGAAGTGGAACCGCCGCATAGAGCCGCTGCGCTACCGCGAGGCGCAGGCGCGATTCCTCACCGAGACGGAGCAGGTTGCCATGCAGGCCATCAGCCTTTACTTCGGTCTGTTGCTGGCCGGCGAACAGGTGAACATTGCCCGCCAGAACCTGCAGACCGCCGAGAAGCTCTACGAGGTGGCGCAGGCCAAGCGCCGCATGGGCACCATCAGCGAGAACGACGTGCTGCAACTGCGCCTCGACGTACTCACCGCCCGCAGTGCCCTGACCAACAGCGAGAGCACCCGGCAGGCCCGCCAGTTCGCCCTGCGCTCGTTCCTCGACGTGGAAGCCCCCATCGCCGCCACCGTTCCCGAAGCGTCGGTCTTGGGTCTCCATCTCGACTACGAGGACGTCCTTGCCCACGCCCTCCAGAATAACGCCCTCGCCACCACCATGCGCCGTCGCCAGATGGAGGCCGACTACGCCGTGGCCTCGGCCCGCGCCAACCGCCAGAGCATCAACCTCTACGCCCAACTGGGCTACACCGGCACGGGCGACAACATTAACAGCGCCTACCGCAACCTGCTGAGCAACGAGGTGGTCTCGGTGGGCATCACCGTGCCGCTGCTCGACTGGGGCAAGCGCAAGGGGCAGCGTCGCCTCGCCGAGAGCAATCGCGACATCATCCAGGGCCAGCTGCGCCAGCAGTCGCAGGACTTCCGCCAGGACATCTTTATCCTGACCGAGCAGTTCAACAACCAGGCTGAGCAACTGCGCATCGCCTGCGAGGCCGACACCATCGCCCACCGCCGCTACCACACCAACGTCGAGACCTTCAAAATCGGCAGTATCTCGACCCTCGAACTCTCCAGCGCCCAGACTGCCAAGGACCAGGCCCGCCAGAACCGCATCCAGCAGCTCTTCAACTACTGGTACTATTACTATCAGCTCCGCAGCATCGCCCTCTGGGACTTCGAGCGTGGCTGCGAACTCACGACAGACGTAGAACGTCTCATTGAACATTGATCATTGAACATTAGATATATGAAGAACGACAATCAGACGATGGACAGGGCGATTCCTGTCAGTGAACAAAGACGGCGCAAACTCCGTCGCATCGCCGTGGCCGTTGCCATCGCGATAGCGGTGCTCGGCGCAGGTGCCTGGCTCGGCACGCAGATGATTCCGACCCTCGACCGCAAAGCGCTCATCATCTCCGAGGTGGACCGCGGCACCATCGACGTCAGCGTCTCGGCTACGGGGCGCATCGTGCCCGCCTTCGAGGAAATCATCGTGTCGCCCATCAGTTCGAAGATTCTTGAGGTCTATGCCCATAGCGGCGACAGCGTGGACGTCGGCACGCCCCTGCTGCGCCTCGACTTGCAATCCGCTGAGACCGACTACTCCAAGGCCCTCGACGAGCGCGAGATACGCCGTCAGCAGACCGCCCAGTTGAAAGCCAACGTGGAGACCCAGCTCAGCGACCGCCGGATGCAGATTGAGGTGAAGGAGATGGAACTCTCGCAACTCGAAGCCCAACTGCGCAACGAACTCTACCTTGACAGCCTCGGTAGCGGAACCCGCGACCGAGTCCGTCAGGCCGAGACGACATTAAAAACCGCCCAAATGCAACTCTCGCAACTGCGTCAGCAGTACCAGAACGAGCAGCGCGTGCGCCAAGCCGACCTCCGTATGCAGCAACTCCAGAACGGCATCTTCGAGAAGGGACTCGACGAGAAGCGCCGCACCCTCGACGACGCCAAGATCCGCTCGCCCCGCCGCGCCACGCTCACCTACATCAACAGCGAGGTCGGCAGCACCATCGGTGCGGGCCAGAAGATTGCCGTGGTCAGCGACCTCACGCACTTCAAGGCTGAGTGCGAAATCTCCGACAGCCACAGCGAGCGCGTCCGCGTCGGCGGTGCCGTCATCCTCCGAATCGGCAAGGAGCGCCTGACGGGTATCATCAACACCGTCACGCCCTTGAGCCAGAGCGGTGCCATCACCTTCACCGTCGTGCCCGACAACATGTCGCACCCTCGCCTTCGTTCCGGCCTCAGAACGGAAGTGTTCGTCATCACCAGCATCAAGGACGACGTGCTCCGCATCCGCAACGGCTCCTTCTACAGTGGCCCCGGCGACTACACCCTCTTCGTCCTCGACGGCAACATGCTCCACCCCCGCCAAGTCCGCCTCGGCGAGTGTAACTACGACTACATCGAGGTCATCAGCGGCCTGGAATCTGGCGAACAAGTCATCGTCAGCGACATGACGAAGTACAAAGGAAAGGAGAAACTGAAGGTGGAATAGGATGACATATATGCAAGGATTAGAGAAACGCGAGCCAATTATGTGCCCCAAAACACATGAAATTCTTAAAATAGTTTAGACTTTCACTCTTGGCGCACAGTTTATGGTTTTTCCGTGGAGTAACCTGCATATTATTTCATAACTTTGCAAACAATTAAACGAAAACGAATATGAACAAGAAAAACATTATCACGATCCTCCTTGCCCTCGTAGCAATGGCGGGGCAGGCAAAGACATTCAAGACCATCAAGAACCCCGTGGCAATGGCCTGCGTGAATGTGGCGAACGGTGAGCTGAAAGCCCGTGAGGTTATATTCAGGGATACGGCGACAACCGTACATTTCACAATGAAGTACTCCAAGGGACAGAGTTTCCAATTTGTCTCATCATCCTATCTCATGGACGAGGACGGCAACCGCTACCCGTTGCACTCTGCCGAGGGACTGAAACTCAACACATGGGTGCAGTCGCCAGAGAGTGGAATCACCGAGTTTACCATGCATTTCGCGCCATTACCGAAGAAGATACAGATATTCGACTTCATCGAGGGTGACGGAACCAGAGCATTCAAACTGTTAGGCATCCACGATAAGAAGGCAAAACTGAAAGTACCTACGATGCAGGAATTGACTGAGGCAAATCCGTGGACAGTACCCGAGGACTGGTTCAAGACCGACACCATCACCGTAAAAGGCCGCATCGAGGGCTACGACGCCGAGCAGTTCGGTTTCACGTCGTTGGAATGCTTTTTCCAGAATGTTTTTGAGAAAGACGATGCAACGCTGGTGCTTGACATCGCGCCCGACGGAACATTCTATAAGAAGTTCCAGGCCGGTTACCCCATCTGTCAGCGGTTCTACACATTGGAGTCGAAGGTGGACTTCGGTGAAATACCATTCTTCGCCCGCCCCGGTGAGACCATCGACATCACCGTACGCAAAGATGCTGGAGACAGGTACGTCTGTGTCTATAACAACGGCAGCAGCAGCGACGCTGCCCGCTGGCTCCGCACACGTGACGAGATTACCGACGTCCTTTTCCCTTTGATGCTCTTCGAAGGCTCTTTTGACGAAGGAAACGTCCTCGCCGACAATATGTGGCAGAACGTGATGTACCGTTTGCAGACCGTGAGTCGCCGCGAGCACTACACGCCTATGGAAATGCAACTGGCTCTGGCCTACATACAGACGCGTTTTGCGTATTATTACATGTCATACGCCGAGAATCGCAGATATGCACTGATGAAACAGCAGCAGGACGAAAGCGCGGAGTGGCAAAACCTCGCCGACGCGAAGAGCTACTATCATCTGCACCGTATTGACTTCGACAATCCCCTGCTCTTCGCCAGCAGCGACTTCCCATATCTGCTCAATCGCATCCAGTATGCCCAACCTGCCATGCGAGCCTTATTCAGCACCGCAGGTCAACAGCGGATGGATAATTACTATGCGGTTTTGCGCGAGATGCTCGGCAGCAAGGACAACACACTGATAGCCCAGCTTTGCTTGTACCAACAGATGTTGACGGAGTCCCGTAGATGGCAGACAGATAAAGAGTCGAAATATGCGATGTTCAGCAACACGTTTACGCATCCCTACGTCAAAGCCAAGGCCGATGAATTCTACTCTCGGACGATGGCACAGACGGAATTGGCAACGCCCATTCCCGACGCGCCGATGGCCGACCTCATCCGCTCACTCTGCGCTAAATATCCAGGCAAGATTCTGATGATAGACTTCTGGGGTATGGGCTGCGGCCCTTGCCGTAGTGCTATTCAGGAAAGCAAGGAACTTCGTGCCGAGATTGCCAAGCGCGATGACGTGAAACTCATATTCATTGCTGGGGAGCACACCACCGAGGGCAGCGATGCCTACAAGAAATACGTGGCTGAGTGGTTGGCCGACGAAGAGACCGTCTGCGTCACCAACGCCGACTTCAGCCGTCTGCAAGAGTTGTTTCGCTTCAATGGCATTCCACACTACGAGACCATCACGCCCGACTGCCGCCGCGTCCGTGACGACCTCCGCATAGATGGATATGACAACTTCGACTACGAATTGACGAGACTGAAGGAAAGGCTGAAATAAAACCGAAATGAATATGAAGCAAACCATCATCACCATCCTGCTTGTCCTCGTCACAATGGCGGGGCAGGCGCAAAGTCCTATTCCCGAATCCATCGTAGATACTTATTGGCGCAATGAGGTAACGGGCGATTGGGAAATTGGATTCACAGAAAGTTGTGCCATCTATGACTGCAAAATATGGCAGTACGGCAATATAAACGAGAAGAATGGAAAAGTTGTTCTTGCGTTGAATAATGGCAACAAGACGCTCGGCGTGACCATTGGAAAACAAGAAGGAGGCAAGTGCAAGATGAGCATTGGCAAGCAGAAAAAACAGACATACAGCCTCATTACCACAAGGACGTTACCCCTCTATCCGCAGCCAGACCAAACGCCGTTTATAGACAACGGCTTTCAGGAAGGCGATTCCGCCACAATCATTGGTTGGATAAAAGACTATCCTGAATCGAAAGGAAAGAGCCTCGCATTTGAAGCAAGGTTCGGAGGATTCGTACCTGGTAGAAGTTCAACCATCAAAGGACAGACCGATACAAACGGGCACTTCACAATAAAGGTTCCCATAGAGAACACCCAAGTGGTATTTGTACACGCGTACAACCATTTCATGGATCCCTGTCTGGAGCCTGGCGATACTATTTTCATTTTGAATGACGACAAGAACGACAAGATGCTCTTTATGGGTAGAAACGCCCGTTTGCAGGATGAAATCTTCGCAGTAAGTGAAGAGTATTTCGCGAAGATGCATGACATGGAGTATAATGATGTTCTTGACGAAAACAGTACTGAGGAACAAATGCGGACTTACGCAAACCTGCGTTTGGAAGTCTACCACAAGAATGAAGCAAAATTGGATTCTGTGTTAGCCCTTCATCCAACGCTCTCGCGCAAGTTTGAGGAATCCGCTCGTATGCTGAACCTTAGCAGAATGCTTAGTGACATATTTGATATGGATGCCAACACAGGACATGAGTTTCCACAAACTGTGATTGACAACATGCTGGCAGAGGTAAGGAAGAATGCACGCAAGCCCTATTCTATGTGGCATGAATTTTACTATTTCCCTTGGATGTATTTGGAGCATGTCATCTTCTCCACGCCCAGGAAATCTAATCCAATCATATTAAATGCAGACTTAGCCCTCCAATTAGAAAAGGAAGGGTGGCTGACGTTAAGCGACGAAAAACGTAAACTTTTAGAAAAGCAAGATATCAAATCGCTTAGGAATGATATTTTAAAAGCATTGAATGAAAAGACAGCAGCAGAAGTGATAGAATGGGAATTCCAGTTGGCAGATTCCATCTTCACCGACCCTGTGCTGCGAGAATGTGCCAAAGCAAACCGTGTCTATGGCATGCTAGATGCAACGAATCGGCCCCTCAACAAATCCTACTTGGAGGCTGCCAACAGGATACAACTGCCTGCCGCCAGGAACGCCATCTTGGCGAAGAACGCGGAATTGACAGCCCTACAGAATAAGCCTATGACATTTACAGGTTTGCGCCCTTCTTCTGATGTAGCCGACATGAGCGACGGTGAGAAGATACTGCGAAAGATTATTGAGCCGTACAAGGGCAAACTGATACTGATGGACTTCTGGGGCACATGGTGCGGCCCTTGTAAAGAGGCTCTTTCGCATAGTCAGGAGGAATACGAACGGCTAAAGGACTTCGGCCTCGTGTATCTGTATTTGGCAAATAATAGCAGCGACGAATCGTGGAAGAATGTCATTAAAATGTACGACGTCACAGGCGATAATGTTGTGCATTACAACCTGCCAGACGAACAGCAGAAGGCCGTCGAGCAGTACCTGAATGTAAATGCTTTCCCCACCTACAAACTCATCGACCGTGAAGGCACCATCCTTGATGCCGATGCCGACCCACGCAACCTCGAGAAATTAGCAAGGTTGTTGGAGCGACTGAAATAAAAACGAAATGATTATGAACAAGCAAACCATCATCACCATCCTGCTCGCCCTCGTCGCAATGGCGGGGCAGGCGCAAAAGCCATTCTTCCGAACGGACTCGGCGTTCATCATCGGAAAGGTTAACGGAATAGCCCCCCAAGCAATGCCTAAGCAGATTATCGTCGCATGGAACAACGCCCTGACCAATAACATGAGGGACAAGACGGTTGATGTGTCTGCCGATGGCGATTTCACATGCCGGATGCAGTTGCATCACCCTGTGCTCAGCAATTTGGTAATCTCCGAGAATAATATGGTGCCGTTTTACCTCATGCCGGGCGAGACGCTGCACATGGAACTGAAACAAGATGCCGACGGCCATTGGACTTGCAATTACGGTGACGGCAGTGCGGCGAAAAAGGTGGAGCGTCTGCTGAAAGCGAACCTCGACTATACCAATGAGTACCGCATGATGATAGCGGACAAGAGTGATTTGAAACGTCACACGGCATTATGCGACAGTCTCATTCGGGCTACGCTCGGGAACATTGAGGCGATGGCCGATGTCCGGCAGTTCACTCCCTATGAGCGACAACTGGCTCAAACGATGGCCACAGGCGCGATTTGCCAAGGCTTCTTGTTCCGACATGGTGAATTATGCCGTGCAGATTTGAACCGCACCTTTACCGACAGCCTGTACAGGGCCGAACTCTGCGCTCCCGAATACTATGCCCCACTGAAATACCTGCCATTGAATGACCCCGTCCTTTTCGTTCCATACCGTTATTCCCCATTAGCAAGAGTCTTGGCAACGACCCCAGTCTGCGCCTTGGCCACTTTCATGTCGTATTATGCCGTAGAAATCCAGCAACTGCGTCAGGCGATGAACAGAATGACGGGCGACGAGGACAATCTGCTGACTCAGATGGCCATGATGCAAATACTGCCAAAAGGACTGACAACAGCTGCCGAAGCATACGTTCATCGCCAGCAAGCACTGGCTGACACGACACTGACGGCAGAAGACCGTGCGGCGTGGGAAGCGTCCCCATACGTGCCGCTCGACACCGTGCGCCATCGTGCGCTCGACGGATTCACGCAGCCCGAACTGCGCAAGGAGGCTGAACGTCTCTTCACCGCCACGTTCGACGAATCCATTGCCTATCCCATCCCCGAAGGTGATGGCAAAGCCTTGCTCGAAAGAATCATCCAGCCCTATCGCGGTAAGTTCGTGCTGATAGACTTCTGGGCGATGTGGTGCGGCCCATGCAAGCAAGCCATAGAAGAAAGTCGTGACCTGCGCCGCCAACTTCAGGACAATCCCGACCTGCGGCTCATCTTCATTGCGCAAGAGGATGCCCCCGAGACCAGCGAAGCCTACAAGCAATATGTCCGTGAAAACCTGCTCGGTGCCGACTGCTATCCCGTCAGCCGCAAGGAACTTGACCAACTGATGGAACTCCTGCGGTTTGGTGGCATTCCTCACTACGTCACCATCTCGCCCGACGGCCAAATCATGCGCAACTCACTAAACTACTTTTCCAACAACTACGATTTGTTCTTGCAACGATTAGGTGAAATGAAAGTAAGTCAGTCAGGAATCAATGAGACAAGATAATTTAGAAACGAGCATGAACAAGCAAACCATCATTGAAAAAGGAAATGAGTGGGGATTAGATGGTTCTTGGAAGAAATTTGTGGGGATTGTCATATTTCGTCGAAATAAGTTTGTGGGGAATGTATTTTGGGGCACAATTAGTTGGAAGAGATTAAAGGAATATAGTTAAATTGAATTAAGGAAGTACGAAAAATCATACTTTTGGTTTGTTGAATCATTATTTCTTCGTATCTTTGCGCCAAAAGTACGATAAATCATACGCTGATGGATATAGGAACAATGATTAAGGAGCGCAGGGCATTGCTGGGAATCTCGCAGCAAGACCTCTCGGATTACTCTGGAGTAGGCATCTCTACAGTCAAGGATTTGGAGCGTGGCGTGGGCAATCCGTCGCTACAGACACTACAGAAGATACTGGATGTGGTGGGTATGGAAATGGTGTTGCAGGTAAAACAAACCGTTAAATAGCATAGAGGATGAGAAAAGTGAATGTGTATTACGGTGAAGTCTATGCTGGACAGCTCGTTGAGTTGTCAAGGGGCAACTATGAGTTCACCTACGATGATGCTTTTCGTGCCGACGGAAGCACCCCTCCTGTGTCTGTCAACTTGCCCAAGAGCCAAAAGGTGTATCACTCAGAGCGCATCTTCCCCGTGTTCACTAATATGTTGCCAGAGGGAGCCAACCGCAGGGCATTGTGCAGAGCAAGGAAGGTGGACGAGAACGATTTTTTCGGTATGCTGGAGATGATTTGCGGCATGGATGCCATCGGGAAGTTTGTACTTAAAAGACCAGAAGAATGAAGACGATAGAAGTTTGCCCATCGACATTGCGACCAGGATTTTCTACCTATTCGCCCCAAGCCGTCAAGGAATTGTTTGACGGTGTGGTGGTTTCGCCCTTTATTGACATCGATTTCGAGAATGAGCGCGACCAGCAGCAGGCGATGGAGAACATGAACAACATGTCAATCTCCGGTGCTCAGGAGAAATTCTCTGCCATCATTGATGACGGGAAAATTCGTCTGACTCATAAAGGCGAACAAGCCACCTATATCCTAAAGCCAGCACCTTTCAACCTGAGTCTCTCCACCCGCAAACAGATTCCTGCCAACGAGCACCTGACTATGCAGATAGCATCTCAGGTCTATGGCATTCGCACCGCCAGCAATGGTCTGTGTTTCAGCAACAGTGGCCAGCCGGTGTATATCACGAAGCGCTTTGACGTGATAAACGGCGTGAAAGAGAGTTCGCAGGAGGACTTTGCCACCGTTCTGCAGATGACGGAGGAAGGCAGCGACAGCAATTTCAAATACCACGGCAACTATGCGCAGATAGCCGATGCCATCCGGCAGTTTGTGCCTGCATGGATGCCACAGATGGAGCAGTTCTTCCGGATGGTAGTGTTTGATTATCTGTTTGCTAACGAGGATGCTCACATGAAGAACTTTTCATTGATAAACAGAAACGGCGAGTATTTCCTGGCTCCTGCATACGATCTTATCAATACCTGCATCCATATCCAAAGTGGCAGCGACCTGGGACTGATGGACGGGCTTTCACCAGATATTGAGAAAAGCGATGTGTATGACAGAACGTTGCATCCCTGCAGGCTGGACTTTGAACGATTCGCGGAAAGAATCGGATTGCCGAAGAAACGTGCTGCCTCCGTGCTCGATATGTTTATGGAGATTCCACAAGAGACATACGCACTCATCGACC
>Ga0256405_10009538_pt1 | contig 13250 bp, 10 predicted proteins | sample RumenRJG_02DNA_FD_189096 | JGI IMG/M metagenome (GOLD analysis project Ga0256405, IMG submission 189096) | Bovine rumen microbial communities from Lethbridge, Alberta, Canada - RJG_02 | ecosystem: Host-associated > Mammals > Digestive system > Stomach > Rumen | place: Canada: Alberta...
CCGACGGCCGCGACGTGATCATCATCGTGCCGACGATCGACATGAAGGGCAACTACAACATCGGCGACACCGTCCACTTCACCTTCGACGGCAAGGTCGCCCACGTCTTCTCCAAGGAGACCGACAAAAACCTCGAGTTCTGAGCATAGGCGTATAAACGAAAAAGACGGCCCCCACCGGGGCCGTCTTTTCAGACTGTAGACAAACCTATGCGGCCAAGCTTGGACACGCATGGGGGGATTGTGAAGGGGGGATTCATTTAGTTAAGGATACAAATAACCGAAACTCACGCTTACGATACTTCCAAATATTATTTTGGAGGTATATCCCATGAAAACGCAGAAATCCTTTTATGAACTGAACGGTGGAACTTACACGCCGGTTGGCGAGGTGCTCATTCCGAACCTTACCATCGCGGAAGCCGAACCGCTGTCCATTGGCAAGTATGGCCGGATGCGGAAGCGCTATCTGAGGGAGCATCGACCGGTTCTGTACAATAACTTGCTCATGACAGGCAAGCTGGATCAGCATCTGGCTGAGATTGACAAGACTTGTGAGGAGCGGATAGAGTTGCTTACCCGGCAGATGGTAAAGAGAGAGTGTGTGACTGAAACGCTCAAGGCCACCGATCAGATGGAGTGGGTTCGTCGCATGAACAGCATTAACAATCGTGCGGAAGAGGTCGTACTGCACGAGCTCGTCTACTGCTGAGGAGGTGCGAGGATGCTGATTTTGGAAGGCCTTTACCTCGGCGATGTTCGCCCCAGCGAGCGCAGCTTCAAGCGCAACAGCCAGTATGCGAAAGCTCTGGATGACCTCGTAAAGGCCGGAGACGAACTGACTAACACGCTCACCGAAAAGCAGAAAGAAATGTTCGAGGCCTATATGACCGCCCAGCGGGAGGTCAACGCGCTCACGGATTGCGAGACCTTTATTTTCTCTTTCCGGCTGGCAGCCAAGATCAGGATCGATGTGCTGACAGACGGACAAATGCGGGAAATCTGATACTTTAGAAAGAGCAAGCCCAGAGGCAGTAAAATACCACGCCTCTGGGCTTTTGATAAATGTGCTTCTCTTAATTGAAATGTAAAATGCGTTGAGAAAAAAGTTTATTGGTTTTGAACGAGTATTGTGGCGATCTCATGCGATTTTATGGAGAGCAGTATGTACGTGTCTCTGCTTAAACGGAGCTTGATATCGCAATCTGTTTCAGCTTGGTTCAATAGAACAATTGCCATAGTCCCATCAGCGTTTTCAAACGCTGTCGCTTCAATCTTGGAGCAGCATCGGGATAGGCCAATTTTCACTGCGCCGGGTAGGATATAGCGGCTAAAGTGGCCGAGATAGTAATACGATCCCTTTTTCTCAATATCTCCATCTGAAGTACGCATAATGGGCGCTTCACAGAAGTTGCCTACATGATTGGGTCCGCCTCTTTCGTCAAGAAGCAAATTCCAGTCAATACTGGCGTTCGTTCCCGCATTGAGGTTACCGATGATGTCATGCGCATACATTTCCGCCTTTTCCTGATCGGTCATGCCATCAAATCGACTGTACTCCACGCATCCCTCTGTAAAGAACAGGTTAAGGTTGGGATACCTTCGGTGCGCCAGTTCAACTGCTTCAAAATGATCCCCTGAATACCAGTGAAAGGCTGCGCCAGAAACAACTTTCAGACATTGCTCCTGTTTAAAGCTGCGCTCCAATCGATCAAGCAACTGATCTTTGTTGTGATCCCATATCAGGATTTCGGTGGAATCAGTGCCTTCCGCTTCGAGCGCAGGCTCCAGATACTGAGCAGCGAATAGGCCTTCCTCTTCTGCACTATAAATGCAGGAGTCCCACTTTTGTACGGCGTCTGGCTCGTTTTGTACACTCAGCCACTGGACAGCCACGCCTGCTTTCCGATATTCCGCTACGTATCGAGCCATACATTTTGCCCAAAGCTCACGGTATTCTGATCGCAGCTTGCCGCCATGATTCATTTCACCATTGGTCTTCATAAATGCGGGCGGGCTCCACGGGCTTAAAAGCAAACGGATGCTTTCTCCTGCGACTTCCCCAGCGGCTCGAATCATCGGGATCATATACTGATGATCCCTCCCCATATTAAAGCTTGTAAGTGCGGTGTCCTCTGGGTCTTCTATACAGCTATAGTTCCCCAGAGAAAAATCACAGCTTCCGATGTGCGCTCTACCCAATGTGTACCGAAGGCCGTCTGAGCCAAAATATGCGTTGAGGAGAGCTGCCCTGCTTTCTTCGGTAAGACTTTGCCAAGTGTAAGCTGCAGCTTCGGTAAATGCGCCGCCAAAGCCCAAAAACACTTGATCCTTATACTGCGGATATAGGCAGACAGCGTTATTCTCTATGAATCCATGCTGGATCTCTACTTCGCTCTCTTCCCAGAATTGCTTTTGCGCCAGGTTTGTTTTAATTTGAGTAACTTTCATTGAATCCTTTCCCCTTTATCCAAACATGAAGTTCTTTCACATCCCCGGCGCGAACTCGTCGAGCAACTACCCCCGGGAGCCTTTCATACTCAAACTGTTCTTTGGCTCCATCTGCATACTGAAGACTATATCGCGTAATGTGATAGTGCTCTGGTATAAGATGGGTTACGCCGGAAAGATGGTATGTCAGTTTTGTAACCCCAAGAAACATAGCAGATAGTGTTCCGTCTTCCGGAATCAGATAGGATGGGATCGCAGGCTGAAGCGACAACTCCAACTGACCTTCCGTCAAGCGAAAAGGCTTTTTCCCGAATAGCATCTGCTGCCAAATGGAGATGAACTCCGCTGTGCTCCCAGAAAGCCGAGCTACATACCCACGACCGTGGATTCCCATATCCGTTGCGGCCGACGACGCGATAAAGCTGGAGTTTTCTGTAGTGCTCCGTCCATAGCTTTCCGCATTGAGAAACGGGATCGCCATGGTGTGAAAATCCCTGAAGAACACATCGTAACTTCCACTCTCCAGCAAGGCCAACAAGTATTTATATCCCATGTGAACCCAGATGGATTCATTTTCCAACCATCCGGGGCTAAAGGCACGGATACGTCCGATCTCATAACTTGTTGAGGCAAACGACTGGCAGATTTTATACATGGACAATTTCCTGTCATACAGGTCGCTGTTATGCACAGCACAAATCTGTCTGCTGCGATCACATTCCGGCTGTTTTGTCTTCAGCCAACGCGCAGGGCCTTCAAGAAACAGGGGCAGAGTATTCCGCTTGAGTTTTGTTGGAAGAAAACCCGTGTCTGTTTCCTTCCACTCTAAAACATCATAATAGTAATACGTGGGACAGATACCGTTATTCACTGACACCGCTGTCTGCAGAGCATCAGCAAGGGCATTTCTCAGTTTCTTGAGTTTGGAGACTACCTCTCTGTCATCCAAAACAATATCTCTACCGCACAGTCCGGAATAAACCGCTTGGCGATAATGGTCCCGGATGCGGTTTCTTTCCAACCACTTCTCTACTTCGTTATCTCCTCTGATGCAGTTTTCACAGGCGCATTGCAACAGGCCCGCAATCTCCTGTTTCAGCTCAATTCTTCCTGCCCTTTGATCGAGCTTTTCAATGGAAAACTCCAGCAGCCGTAAAAGCTCGCAGGCATCTGCTACGCTGGAACCCAGCAGGCCTGGAAGACCGTTGGCAGCATCACACCAGCCGGGCTTTCCGCCTTCCATCTCGATTCCCACACCGGACGCATCCAAGGTCAAATACTTTATCGCGCACAGGAGCAGAAGTTTCTCCATTAAAGAACTGCGGATTTCTTCGCCGGCTTTTCCGCACATCCATTTCTCTGCTCCGGTATGCGGTTCTATGCAATGGTATTGCCTGAGACCGCTGTTTGTCAAGCTATACCGTTCCTCCTGCGGCTTTACAACAGCTTGCGGCGTGAACCAACGGAAAGATTCATCTTTGAAGAGGAGTTGCTCTTCACGATCCGGGAAAACAGCCAGATAGCTCTCCACAAGATCTAACAGATAAGTCCAATGGTCGCACCAATATCCCTCTTTCAATTCTGCGTTGTATTCTGGCAGTGAACTGGCTAATGCATCCTCAAGGAAAGCATCGAGATTAACACCCCAGACTTCTGCTTTCATTGCCAGGCCCCCAACAGTGAAGGTTCCCTCCAAAGCCGAAACCGCTTCTGGTGGGAGAGAAGGCCACTTTGCGACAAAGGATGGTAGTTCACGAATTCGATAAGTAACAGGCTGGACTTCTAACGGGTTATACCCGTCAATCTGCAGCAGCTCAAAAAACTGATGGATATTAGAATCTCCCACAGGCGGACAAAGCCAGACATCGTTTCGGCGGTTCTGGCATATATCTCGAAAGTTCCCATTGCCCTGGCTGAGGTATTCCGGCGCCATATAAAAATCGTTGTATTCCCGTTCCGGGTCTCCATGTTTTCTGGAATAGGTATAGGTGACGTGTTTGCCATATCGTACCGGTTGCCCGCCGCGCATAACGTTGTCGATTTGGTTTTGCAGGACATAAGCATCAAACACCGGATCTGATGTATGACATACGGCTGGCCCCCCAACTTCTTTCGCCAGGCTCCGCGCCTCAATGAGCTTGCTCTCGAACCATTCAGGTGTTTGAATCCTGTGTAAAAGGCTGTCCAGCAAATCGGCGGACGGAGATTGCCCATATAGCTCATAGAGCATAAGGCTCTCCTCTCGTTTTAGCTTGCCATGCCATGCGACAAAGCAGCAAGGGAAGAGATTGCTTGCAATCTGGTCAGTTTCTTTTATTCCTGCAAGCCCTTCGTTAAAAAAACGTATTGGATATTGGAGAGACGTGTCCCAGGCAAAAACTGACTCTGGCCGAACGATTATCGGCAAAACGGTGCCCCGATCATCCATTGCCCGACAGAAGTTGAAACCCTCTACGGCTGTAACCTTGGCGCCGTCCGCCATGCTGGCACGAACACGGAAGAGCGGGCAGCCGGAATTATGCTTTTCAACCTGCATCCACGCTTTGCTCAAATTAGCCTCGTTTTTCAGGTGGGCATTGTCAACGCCGTAAGGAACCAGTGCTGCCATGCCATCCAACACTTCCACTGGCAGCTCTTTCTGGCTTTTATTCTCAAGCTCAACCAGGCGACAAAGACCGCCCAAAGGCTCCCCGGGAAGAATAAAATAATGAACATTTACTGAAACTCCGCATCCGTTCCAACTGATATGGAGGACATTTGGCTCAACTCGCATGGTCCCACTTCCATCAGCAAAGGGTTCGAACCTTGCCGCATCTGTACGAACAAAAGTGCGATAGCCCATGCGGCTTACTTGTTGATAGGCAGTGTGAGCCGCAGTAAACTCCATGATCGCATGGTTTTTGTCTTGGACGCCAAAACTACAAACCGCCTGGCCGCGGTTATTATAATTACACCATGCGGGAACGCCGTATTTTCCGGCTATTCCGGGCAAAAAGCTGGAAAATGCAGAACAGCGGCCGTAATTTGAAAGCACAAATTGGCCGCTGCTATTAAATCGGTAATCAGACATGAGGTGTCTCCTCTCCCAAAAGACGAATACTCTCGATCGATATGCTGTCTCCTTCACAGCATAGCCACAGGAGATTGCCATCCTGCTGCAGGTGCAGAATATCAGGGTGATCGGCACAAACGCGGATAGCGCCAAGCTCTTTTCTGTCGATCTGGTATGCGATCCGATCGCCTCGGCGAAGACGAACCAGCAGCTTTTGCTCCTCCGGCTGCGGCTCTCCGCCATAGCGCCGCCAATCGACAGGCCCGCAATGCCCATCCGCAAAAAGGATCGTCGCCTTGCTGTTCATTCGAAAAACTGCGCCACGTATTCTCTGGCTCTGGATCATTTCTGCGTCAAATGCAGCTGCGGGAATCGTCAGTGGGGCGCGGCGCAAAAGTGCATGAATGACTTCGGGATGGTATTCCGTTGAATTGATGCCGTCCAGAAAGGCATCGAAGATTTCTCTAGCCTCCCATTGGCTTAGTATGTTTTTCCCGTCAATGTAATCAATCAGGCGCTGCCATTCTGCTGGCTCCTCGAAGGTTGCCGGAGAATTTGGAACGCTCATTTTTTTGTAGCACCAAAAGCACCAACCGATGCCGAGACGCTCATAGAGCGGGAATATGTATGTATACCATTCCAGATTGTTCTCTCCACCCTCGCCCATCCAGAGGGGAAGATTCAGGCGGCGAGAGACCGTCAAAAAAGGAGCCAGGCTTTCTTCGTCTGGATCGCTCCAATATTTGTGGAACTGCAAAACGATATTGTCGCCAAGTTCTCCAGGCGACAGCATATCAAAGGCGGAAAAATCCGTTGCCCAATGCAAGCCTTCCAGAATGATAATATGCTGCTGATCAATCAAGCGAATTTCTTGAATCAGCTTCCGATACAAGGGCAGGAGCCGGCTATTGTATTCGTTGTTCCATTTCGGCAACGGCTCGTTAAGAAGATCATAGCCTCCGATTGCAGGCTCAGTATGATATCGACCCGCAAGCAGCCGCCACATTTCGATCAAGATATCCTGATTACACTGCTCCATGAAAAGCTCCGGCATGTCCCGTTCGCTGTCATCGATGTTTTGACCTGTTTGCCCTCCGGGCGCTGCGTGCATGTCAAGAAATAGATAGATCCGGTACTTTTTGCACCACCGCAGACAGCGATCCACATAGGAGACGCCTCTCTGGTCGAAAGAGACCGCATTACCTTCAACACGAAATAAATGGCGGGCGTTCAGCGCCAGGCGGACGGAGTTTAGGCCTTGCGCGGCAATCCAGGCAATATCTTCTTCTGTGATATAGCTGTCATAATACCGAGTCCAAAAGCTCTCGGCATATTCTGCCCCGCATATTGTCTGGATTAACGCTTCCATGCGCCTGGGGCGGTCGCATTTGGTGTATAGCTTCCACATATATCCCTCGGGCAGGAGCCAACCGCCCAGCCCCATCCCACGGAGCTGAAGCGGTTGGTTGCCGCAGAATATTTGCTGTCCTTGCGTATGCAGGTAATTCATACTTATCCTTTCACGGCGCCATCGGAAATGCCTTTCAAAATCTGCTTCTGGAAAAATGCATAGAAGATGATCACAGGTAAAGCAGCCAGAATCAGGGCACTCAGAATTGCGGTCCAATCACTGCTGTATTGTCCAAACAGTGTGTTTGTTGACAGCAGCAGTGTGTATTTTTTGTTGTCTGAGATCACAATCAAAGGCAGAAGAAAATCGTTCCAAATCCAGAGCACATTAGTGATGCAGACAGTCGCTGTGATGGGTTTAAGAAGCGGAAGAATAATGATGAAAAAGGTCTGAAGTGAACTGCAGCCGTCAATGCTGGCCGCCTCCTCCAGTTCAACTGGAATGCCCTTAACAAAACCGTGGTAAAGGAAGATTGCCATGCTGACGCCTAGGCCAGCGTAGACCAGGGAAAGCCCAAGAAGCGAATTCTTGATTTTGAGCATCAGAGTGACCCGATAGAGAGGGATCATGATGGAACTGAATGGAATGAGCATGGAGAAGATAAACAGTTTCAGCAAAAAGCGTGATAGACGTGTTTTTGTTCTGCACAATTTCCATCCGGCCAGAGCTGAAAAAAGAATGATCAATGTTACACCGACTCCGGCCAGGATCACAGTATTGATTAGGCTACGCCAATAGTGCATTTTGTCAAAGGTGCGCCCGTAGTTTTCAAAATGAAGCTCGGTCGGAAGGCTGATAACACTGGTAAGAAGCTGCCCGTTCGTTTTGAAGGAATTCATCAGCGCCATTAGCAATGGAAACAGCGTAAACAGCGCAGCGATAGTCAAAAAACTGTAGATCAGGATATCCGAAAGGATCATTTTCTTTTTCATAGCTCTTGCTCCTTGCTGCTGGTCACTTTCAGCTGGATCATGGTTATGATCAGAACTATAACGAACAGGACCGTGGATTTTGCTGTGGCATATCCATAGCGGATATTCCCCTTAAATGCTTCTTCGTATATGTTGATCGCCACAGATTGTGTGGCCCGCCCTGGGCCGCCGCCAGTCAGAGCATATATCACATCAAAGACCTGGAAGCCTGCATTAAGAGTCCAGAAAACACAGATGGTAATGGCGTGAGTAATCAAAGGAAGAACAATTTTCCAAAAGTTTTTCCATGCATTTGCACCGTCAATAGAGGCTGCTTCCTTCAGCTCGCTGGGCACACCCTGCAGTGCAGCCATGTAGATGATCATCAGATAACCGATCGCACCCCATGAAGCCACGATAATAATGGCAATGAAGGAGTAGCGCGGGTCGCCGATCCATGATTTGTCGAGGAATTTCCATCCCCAGTCATCTGCGAGATAATACAGAACCTTTGTAAAAATAAACATCCACATATAGCCGCCGATGACCATACTGATCATGTTGGGCATGTAGAAAATAGTGCGGAACAGTCCCTTCGCTCTCCTGCGACTTTCAATTGCTACCGCAAGGCCAAGGGCGATTACATTCGTCACGATTACCATGACGATCACATACTTGCTTGTGAAGAGCATGGCGTTCCAATAATAGGTGTCATGGAAGATCTCCACAAAGTTCTTCAGCCCGATAAAATCGTAGCTTTTGTTTAACCCATTCCAGTTCGTGAGCGAATACAGAATTCCTGTAACAGCAGGGAAAAGTTTGAAAACAATATAAACAGTCAGAGCGGGAAGGCAGAACAGAAGCAGCGAGCGGTTCGGGCGCTTTTCATTAGCCACGAGAGTACCCCCTTTTCAGCAAAACGGAGATAAAGATAAAAAGAGAAAAGGGAGGGTAGGATTCCTCCTGCCCTCCCTAAAAGCGGTTATTAGCTTAATGCGTTGGCATCCTGGAAAGCTTTGTCCAAGCGCTCCACGATTTGATCAACTGTTACAGAGCCGACATAGTATTCCTGAAGCAAGCGTCCCTGTTCATCCGTAACAGAGGACGGAAGCACCAAATCCTGATAGGCGCGACCGGCTGCAACGAAAGCGGAAGCATCTTCAACCCAGGAGAACGCCTCATAGTTATGAACAGTGGCAAGGGGGTTAAAGGAGCATGCCTGGAACAAAGCAGAAGAGTCATTTGCGTCCAGAACATAATTTGCAAACTTCAGCGCCAGATCCAGCTCTTTGCTCTCGGGATAGACCGCAAGGGTAGTAGAGGTAGATAGATTCACACGAGTGCAGCCGGGGTCCTCGTTGATCGGCAGCGCGAATACGCCAAGCTGCATGTCGGGGTTAGTGGTCATGATGGTGTTGGAAGCCCAGGTGCCCTGAACAAACATTGCAGCCTTACCGAGAGCAAAGTCAGCCGCGCCAGCTTCGGAGCCTTCTTCCATCGCGCGATCAGTACCGTGAGCCATAATCAGGTCGATAACATCAAAAATCTCTCGGACTTCGTCATAGGAACCTTCATTGGCATACATACGATCCAGCCAGTCAGTCAGCTTACCGGAGACAATGTCGCCCAGCGTCAGACCGGTCATCAGCTGGGGCACCCACTGTTCCTGGAAAGCAAGCATGAACGGCGTGTAACCGTGCTCTTCCAGCGTAGCGCAAATTGCCTCAAGATCGCTCAGCGTATCGGGCGCTTTCAGACCGCACTCTTCAAAAATCGCTTTGTTGTAGAGGACACCCCAAGCCTGGCTCTCAATGGGAACGGCCATCAGATGACCATCAACACTGCAGGTATCTTTTACATTTTCGTAGATGACATCTGCAAGCGGCTGATCGGAGAGATCGTACAGGTTGCCAGCTTTATTATAGGTTCCGATGTTGTTGCAGTGCAGGGTGTAGAGATCGGGAGCATCATCACCGGTCAGACGGGCCTGAAGGATGCTCTCGTACTGATCGCTGCTGGGCATCTCGAGATTGACTGTGACCTTGATATTCTCTTCGGCCAGCATTTTTGCCTCGAACTGCTTGCAGTAGGTTTCCCACTGATCCATGTACTGGGGGAAGCTCATCATAATGTTGAGCTCTGCCACACGAGGTTCTTCCTTGGAAGCGCCTGTGTTCTCGACAGGTGTGCTGCCGGTGTTGTCATTTGTGCTTGCAGCAGGAGTGCTGGTTTGGGTATTGCCACAGGCCGCGAGGGCCAGAACCATGCACAGTGCAAGAAGCAGCGCCATTAGCTTTTTCATGTTTTTCCTCCTCAAAGTAGTATGGTTTTGCTGTTGGTGTCATCATTATAGGGAGGATTGGAGAAAAAAACATTTTCTCTTACTAACCAGTTTCGTTGTCATTTTTTAATCTGTCCCGAACCTCACCAGGTGTTTTCCCATAATACTTTTTGAAGGTTTTATAAAAATGCGCCTGATCCAGATAACCAACCATTGCGCCGACCTCTTTGAGCGGGGCATGGTACTCGGTTATCAGCTTATAGGCATGATTCATCCGCAACGCTGTGATATACTCAGAGAAGCCTTCCCCCTTTGCCTGCTTGAAGGCTTTACTTAAATACTCTTTCGTCACATAAAATCGGTCTGCGGTCTCTTCCAGAGAGACTCCTCTGGTATAGTTCTTCTGAATATATTGACAAACAGTCTCTATATCAAGACGTGTCCGTGCCTTTTGCTGCGTTAGGATCTGTTCGCTGGCTGTCCGGTATAGTTCCTCCAAAAAATGTATCATATCGGGCAATGTGTTCTCCCTGCTGAATACAAACACCGTGTTTTTCCCGCGAAAGACCTCCTGTTTGTTGCTCCCCATCTCTTGGATATACCGTTCTAATGGGAGCAGCAGCGAGTAATAAATTGCCATCAGAATTGCAGGGGTTGGGTTTTCACTTTCGTTTTTCTGAATCGCCTTGCTCATCTGCTCAAAATATGCGTGAAGAAGAGCCTGATTGCCGGATCCAAGAGATGCCTGTATTTTTCGACTCAGAGTATTGTATTCCTTTTCCCACCCTTCCGCAAAGAAGCCTGCCATCATTTGCGCTGACTCATCCGCTCTTGCGTTCTTCTTTAGCTCTTCTGCACAGCGCGCCAGAAGATCGTTCAACTCCTGCGGCTTAATTGGCTTCAGGAGGTAGTCCTTCACACCTAATGTCAGCGCAGTTCTGACGTAGGTGAAGTCGTCGTACCCGCTGATAACAATCACACAGGCTCCTTGTCCTTTTTCCTGCAATTGCAGCAGCATATCCAGTCCGCTCAGTCTCGGCATACGCACATCCGTTATTATCACATCCGGGTGAACCTCGTCAATTAGCAGCAACCCGGTTTCTCCGTCTGCTGCTTCGCCGACAACCTCCATCTGATGCTGCTCCCAATTACCAAGATTTCGTATGACGCCGCGAGTCCACGGTTCATCGTCGATAATAACAACCTTATACACGGAGATCACTCCTTCACGCGTCAGTCGCTTTTGTATGTACTGTAACTGTTGTGCCGAGATTCTCAGTGCTATTAATAATTAAGCCGCACTTTTCTCCAGGATAACGAAGCCGAATTCGAGCCTGGATATTCCCTAGGCCGATGTGCGACCCGGTTTGCAGAGCTTTCTCTGAATCCTCCTCCAATGCAGAGCGGATTTCCTGTAAACGAGCAGGTGAAAAGCCAAGACCATTATCATGGACTTCGATGAACAAATCTCCATTTTCCCTTCGACTGCTTATCTGAATCTCCCAACTGCCGGGTTTGTCCAGTAATCCATGTTCAAAGCTGTTTTCCACAAGAGGTTGTAAAATCAGCTTTGGAATCAGGCAGTTTTTCGTGTCCTCCGCAATTATTTGTGAAAATTGTATTCTTCCCCCGAAGCGTTCATTCTGAATCATAATATAGCTTTCCAGATGACCCAGTTCTTCACTAAGCGGAACCATTTCCTTGGAGAAGTTAAGCGAATACCGCAGCAGGTCGCTAAGTGCCACCGTCATGTTGTAGATAGATGGGGCTTGGCTCTCTAAAGCCATACCGCCAATTACCTGCAACGTGTTATACATGAAATGTGGATTGATCTGCGCTTGCAAAGCGCGTATCTGGGCATTGCGTTTTTCAATTTTGCTCTGGTATTGCTGTGTAATCAGCTCCTTGTTGCGAGAAATCATTTGGTCAAAACTCTCCTGGAGGATACCGATTTCGTCTTCTCGATCTTCGGCAAAGCTTCCTGAGAACTCATTGATCGTCAAGGTTTTCATATCGCCTGATAACTTCCGGATGGGGTTGCTGATCGTTTTTGAATATATGATCGAGCAAATTAGAGACGCAAAAATGCCTATTATTGCGACCAATACGCAAACTAACAAGGTTGGCCGCAAAGCCTCAACCAACGTTTGGTTGGATACCGTCAGAATGAGGAACATTTTTCCGCCATTGATGGGACGATAAAACCAGAATCGCCCGTTTGCATACGCCTCAGTGCGGTTTTTACTGATCAAATCCTCTTTGATTTCCAGCACTCTTTCATTGCTGATTTCCCAGTCTCCGCCCAAATCCGACTCAATCCACATGTTCTCATCGTTGAAAAGCAGGATCGTCTCATCGTTTTCTGTTTCGATTTCATTGAGGAGATGCTGAAGCTGATAAGGCCGATAGTGGATGACAGCCAGTGCAAGCTCTCGGTTGTCTTCAAAGCGAACAATCCTGTGTGCAGCCAGTATTTCATTCCCTTCTCTGAAATAAACTAGGTTTGTTTGCGAACTGGGATCTCTTTCCCGCCAGAAATCCAAACGCGAAGCGGTTTCTTCCAGCTTCGCGCCGGATCGTTCCGCAATAAGGACAGTGCCTCCAGATAGATTAAACAGCTCAATAGAGTTGATTGCACTGTCCATGCTGATAATAGAATTCATCACGGAAATGAGTCTCCATCTCGCGGAATAGTCCAGAGTTCCACCTGGAACGCACCAGATCAGAATGTCTTCTTTTACTTCCTTATTTATTTCAAACTCGTAAAAACTGCTGGTAGACCCCCCGCTTTCTATTGTCAAGCGATCTTGTAACCAGTTGCTGCTCATACGACGATCATAAATTAACTGATCTCGCATAGTTTTGTAGGTGATGCTCAACGCAACTGTTGAAACTAAAATAATAGGAATTAAGGTAAATGCAAGCATACTGAGCAGTATTTTCTTGCGAATAGGCATATTTTTTAATGACATGGCTTATTCTCCCTCGCAATTCTATTGATATTATACCATACCAAGATGTTGCGTATTGCGGCGGCCAGCGGCCGCTGATGCGGATCTAAACGGCCGCGATGCGGCCTGGCGGCCGGCCTAATTGTGGTGTTGAAGTAGTCTGTTAATTCTTCATAATGGTGTTATCCGTTTTG
>Ga0256405_10009540_pt1 | contig 13250 bp, 15 predicted proteins | sample RumenRJG_02DNA_FD_189096 | JGI IMG/M metagenome (GOLD analysis project Ga0256405, IMG submission 189096) | Bovine rumen microbial communities from Lethbridge, Alberta, Canada - RJG_02 | ecosystem: Host-associated > Mammals > Digestive system > Stomach > Rumen | place: Canada: Alberta...
CCTGCCATAAAACGCACCATTTCGCCCCTGGCCATTTTGGCGTAAACACCCTTCTGAACGACTTTATTGCCTTCAAGTTCACCAAAGACGCAGGTAATATACCGGTCACCCAGCTGCAGATATTTCTCAATGCATTTTGAGTACTCTTTCGAAGCAAGATTGATGACAGTCCTGCTGTCACCGATCACTTCCCGATAAAGGCTGTCTCCCCAGAAATCATACAAGTTCTTATGACCACCTACAGCAGCCTTCGCCTGCATTTCCAGCCGATATGGCACAACGCCATCCATCGGTTTCACCACGCCATAGAAACCAGACAAAATCCGCAGATGTTCCTGCACATAATCGTATTGGCCATCCTCAAAGACTGCCGGGGCCATGTAAGTATATTGGATACCGTCATATGCCAGTAGCGCCGGCGTCAGATTATTCTGAAGATCCATATGCGCAAATCGCTCGGCGTTCTGCCGGGCGATCTTGTCGTTGCAAACCCAAAGCTTTTTCTGTTCTTCATAAGACAGACTCTGGATCCATTTCATCAGGACTTTCGTCCTGTCCATAAATACCGGAAACTCTTTGCAGGCAAAAGAATCTGTATCCACCCGCATCTGCTTTGCCGGGGAGATAATGATTCTCATTCCAGTTCTCCGAGCATCTGGGCCGGATTATCAGCTGCCTTAACCTTATCAAAAGCCTTTACGATAATACCGTTCTCATCAATCAGGTAGGTCGTCCGGACAACACCCATGCTGACCTTGCCGTAGTTCTTCTTCTCCTTCCAGACATCGTAAGCCTGAATCACTTCCTTCTCCGGATCAGAAAGAAGTGTGAAGGGCAGGCCGTATTTTTCCTCAAATTTCTTGTGGGATGCTATGCTGTCCTTGCTTACGCCAAGAACGACCGCGCCTTTCTCCCGGAACTGTGGATACAGATCTCCGAACGCACAGGCCTGCTTCGTGCAGCCGGCAGTCATGTCCTTTGGGTAAAAATACAGAATTACCTTCTGACCCTGATAATCTGCAAGCCTTCTCATTTCTCCGTTCTGGTCCGGCAGGGTAAATGCCGGAGCTTTTGTTCCAATCTCTAACATTTTTTCTCCATTTCTTGATCCGTGTTTCAATATTTATTCTGCAGAAACTTCTCGACGAATTCTTTCTTTAATACTATCAAGTTCACGCTGAAGTTCTATAACATATTCAGAACATACGTCCTTATATAAGCCTCGACTATAACCTTCTTCTATTTTCATTTCAAGGGTTACATCATTATGAAGACATAGTTTGACAAGTTTTGAAAAGACCTCTTTCAATTCTCCCTGGCATGAATCACTATTCAAATTCACTCGACACTCATCATCTTCGAATGCAAAAGAAAGAATATCATCATCGGTATTCTCGGCAAACAGTTTAACTTCAAGAATTATTTGATTCATAGATATCCTTCCTTTCATAAAAGGCATCCCGGCTACCTTCAAGAGATTTTAAGCTTTCTTCAGCCCAATTTAACACGTCATTCTCATCATTTATATTGACTAATCGATCTGAAAACGGATTACCTATGTACGTTGTATATATTCCATTGCTGTGCGTGCGATATATTGATGTATACGGAAGTGTTCTTACACCGATATTAGCATTATGGGTCGCCACAACAACGAACTTGTGTCGTTTTGATAAATTCACAAGTATTGGTCGGATCGTTGTATCTATATAAGAGTTCCCCATACCTAATTCAGGTTCATCCAGGAAATACGCATCCGCATCCTCCATTATTGCTCTCTGAAGAAGCAACATCCCCTTTTCGCCATTTGAAGGCGAGTATAATTCCCCGGTATTGTTTATAATTTGCTTCGATCTTCCAACAAAGGGCAAAACAGAGGTAATATTGTCTTCCGAACAAATATCATTGAGGTTTTGCACCTGGTCTGCTATGTCAACATTAAATATATTCTGTTTGATATACTCAAGGATTGCTTTTACCTCACGCAGTTTTCGTATGCCAATTCTAAATTCCTCCTTTCGGGATTCTGCACAGAGCATCCGGAATTTAGTATTGATATATATGTCTCCCTTTTCATCCAGAGTTCCTACTTTTTCCCGACTATTAGACTCATCAACAGACAACGCCCTCAGTATAGTATTAACGATCTTAAGCAGTTTTAATCGGCCTTCCACAAAACCTGTCAACCCTGTAGTTGATGGCTTAGAAACTGAATTTGTACTTTTGTCAGCAATTTCCTTTATTGTGTTTAAGGTATAATTCACAAGATGAATCACTTGCTCTGCAATTAAATCCTCAAAGCGATGCTGGTAGATACTTTCCTTTAGTCTTCTTAATAATGCTCTTAATTGATCACTCTCTTCCTGGCTCAAATATTCTTCAAGCTGTATGTTAAGTATACTCGGGAAGATATTGTCTATCGTCTCTTTATCAGCCTTATGAAGCTCTTCTTTTACATTTTCTATACTCGGTAAGGCAGATGCTCTTGTTATTCGCATTCGTGATTTGTTTGCATTATTGCCGTCCGTTTTCTTCCAGTTCAGATAATTATTAAAATGGGTCGGACTCGCATCTACCCAATTCCTAATATCATTAAACTCGTTTTCGCAATCCCTTACCCCCATTACAGACAGCTCTGGTTCTATACCAGAAATACGCAGAAGTGCTTTAAAATCATCATCTCTCTCAGATGCAACATACCTTACACATTTATATCCATTTGCCCTCATACTTTCGAATAAACTACTGACTATTTCGGTTTTACCGGTTCCCTTCTGACCAAAGATAACATTCATATCTGCATAGATTCGAATCGGGAGATCCACTCCCACAGCTGGATGGGCAATTAAATTTTTGCTATCCTTCTTATTCAGTAAAGTCTGAACAACCGTTTCATTCCTTTTCGACAATAAGCAAAACTGTTCAAAACTGTCCACGGGGAGTTTTAATTCAGAGAAACTACAGTCTTCATAATGATTCCAATCTTTAACATCACTTCCGACCAGCACATTATATCGATAGTTCACAAAAACACTCATGGAACTTTCATTTGCAGTTTCTTTGAATACCCTATGCGGGTCTTGAATTATTTCATCCAACTTTTCTGCATCTTCTAAAGGAATTGCCGGTTTCTTTTGATGAAAATGTGCGATGTAAATTGCATCATGATCCTTGAACGCAGCATATATTTCATCAAGAGTATGTGTACAATCATTCAAGTTGTCTCCCCTGAAAAGATTATCAACACTTGCAGAAAAGCCTAACGCTTCTTTAGGATTTACAACAACAATCAAGTGCCACCTCTTAGATCCTGGCTCCAAGACATCAATCTCTACGCCAGGCCAAACTTGACACGTATTGATTACAGCTGCCATCAAACATTTATATTGCTCAAGATCAAATGCATTGTGGTTTGTGATTGCAACAATTTTAATATCTGCATTTTCAATTTTAGATTTAAATAGCTCAGGTGTTACATTTCTCCCTCGTCCATCACCCTTTTTGATGGCTTTTGTGTGACAATGAAGATCTATTTTCATCCTATCCCTCACAAGCCGGCACACGGCCAGCCTTATATATCATTGTAAAAAAGGCTATTAAAACAGCTCACTTAAATGGTTCAAGATACTTTATCAGCTTTCCGGTCATTTCTGCATACTCTATCTCTGACCGTGTGCTTTCACCAATATATCCTCCAACGTTGATTACAAAAATCTCATCTGACATATCAATCTTAGCTTTATGCATGTCATCCAACATAGCTTTTGTTACGGTCAACGTACCCTCGTCCATATTTTCCCACACTTCATTGTCACCGGAATGGCCGAACAACCCTACACTGATTACAATATTGCCTTCCAGCGTCAATCGCTTCTGTGCTTCCAGGAACTGGTCTTTAAATCGGGTACTCCCGCACAGCGTGATGACCTTATATTTTCTCATTTTGCGTATTTCCTTGCTTACTCATCCTTGGTCTTAATATATTTACCGGACTTGATCCTGGCATCCTTTGGTTTCTCTGCGTCATCAGGAATGCCCCAGGTGCTCCCTATACGGATAACACCAGCAATGCGATCCTGATTACAGAGAATCTGGACACGCCTTTCAGATATTCCCCATTTATCTGCCGCTTCCTTCGATGACAAGTATTTCATCTGAACCTCCAAAGTTTTTCTGATAGTTCCAAATAATCAGTCATCTTATACTATAATCGTTTTGCCGAATAAAGTCAATTTGAATAGAGACCGTATCACTACGGCCTCTTAACATAGTTTCATAAAACATAGGTTTAAACACTTTTAATGAGTTATCCTTTCACACCACCGCAAACTGTGTCCGCCGCGCCTGCCCTGGTGCTGGCATAAAGATGTTCTTCTTCGGCAGATCCTCCATCACAAACTCACAAAGCTCGTCTTTTCCATAGCTATCACACTGCACCAACCGGTTGGCCTGATTCATAATCATCTGCTCAAAATAGTTCCGTACCGCCCGGGCATTGCCGAAATTTCGTGTCCGCTTTGAAGCCTCCGTCTCGAAGTGGCTCCTGACAGCACGCAGCACATTGCGGGACGGGATGATTTCATTATCTCGGCAGAAAAACTCAAATATCTCTGTGAGCTCTTCTCCGGAATAATCCGGAAACTGAATGACAAATGGGAACCGGGAACGAAAGCCGGGATTGGAATCCAGGAATTCCTGCATCAGTGCCGGGTATCCTGACGCGATGACCGCAATATCATCCCTGTTGTCTTCCATAAGTTTTAATAGAGTTTCTACTGCCTCTTGCCCGAAGCCTCCACCATCCTCATTGGTCAGGGAGTACGCTTCATCAATGAACAGGACTCCACCCTTTGCTCTTTCAAATACCTCTTTGACCAGAACAGCGGTATGACCCACGTATTTGCCCACCAGATCAGCACGGCCAACTTCTACAAGGTGTCCCTTTGATAGAAGCCCGGACTCTTTATACACTTTGCCCAGAATTCTGGCAATCGTTGTCTTCCCTGTGCCAGGATTGCCGGTAAACACCATATGCAGTGTTATTGCTGGACGCCGGACATTTAGTTGATGGCATCTTCTCCGAACCTGAAGAACGTTGACCATAGTTCTGACCTGCTGCTTTACTTCTTGCAGACCGATCAGTGCATCCATTTCCTCCATGGCAGAGGATAATCTTTCAGAAGGACCTTGTTCAGTATCTTCATCTGGAAGATCAGAGCCGTCACCGGGATCCTTTACCAAATCCGCAGTCTGCAGTAATTCTGAAATAGGATTTGAGTCTTCATCTCCCCCGTTTCCAGAGATAATTCTGCAAAGTGCTTCCTCTAATCCCTTGATTGCAGGATCGTCCTCTGGCTTATGGATCAGCCTATCAACCTCTACAGCGGATTTTATGATTTCTTTTGCATCGCTGCTGATAGGCTCCAATGGATCAAAATCTACTCTTTCACCAAGGGTTTTCTCGATCAGCTGAATGCACCCCGCACTGTAGCGATAATACCGAACGATTTCTTCAAGAGACGTATGCTCCTGCTCCTTAATGTAACCAAGCGCCAAATAACAGAGAGTCTGCACATACACTGACGAAATCTTATTACCGCCCACCTGTTTATCCAGGAGGATAAAGTAAGGAAGCAGGGCACAGATTTGTGGCAGATTCGATTCGGTAACTTTCTTTCTTGCCAGTTCAATAGCCAGTTCCCCAAAATCATACCCGAAGCAGTCATTGATATAATGGCGACAGTCGGGGCTGATCTGTTTTTCTTTATCTGTCAGGCGAAGCAGAAAAAGCAGGATATCTGTTTTGATTGCTCCACGCAGACCCTCTTCCGGATTGACAAATGGAATGTTGTTCCCGATACCTTTTGCGTCAAGATTATCGGCCATCTCATACACGCTCTGCATAACTTCTTTCATTTTATCCGTATATGTGGTTTCCATGAATGTCACCGCCTCTCAGTTCATTTCCATAACCTTATCCAGATATGCTTTCCGCTTCTCTGGCTTCAGGTTCTCGTAGGTGTAAAGAAAGAGCTTCAACATAATTTCATTTGCGCTTTTTCGACCGCAGAACCGAATCTTTGCGAAATCCTCTCGCCGGTCAACATCGTTCACGACAGAATTGATGGTGCTATACCCGGCACGGCGAAGACAGTTATAGGACCGTACTGACAATTCCAGGGAATCGATATCTTCATCCATCGCCGCCATACCCTGATATACAGTAAAGCGAAAAATCCCATCCCGGTCACAAAACCAGTCCACGAATGCCTCGTTTTCAATTTTTTCTGATATCATCTCCCGCGTAAAATTCATATGTCACAGCCCCCTTCATTTGATAGCGCAATCATAACACTACCGAAGGTGGCCGTGGTCGCCTGCCATGCGACATGCCAAGACAGCAAAACGACCGGCTTTTGCGCCGGTCGCTCTGTCGGATTAGTTTAAATACCAGATTATTGGATTCCAATATTTTCACTCTTGAAGGAACAGTCCTCTCTCTGCAAGAGAACGTTTTATCTCCAGCCGATTGCTTAATCCAAGATACCTACTTTGTTTTAGCTCTGATTCTGTAAGAGAGCACAAATCCTCAACTGTGTATACACCCATCCTATGAAGGCAATCTATAGTACGCATTGATAACTGTAATACGCGTATATTCCTTTGCATCAGATTAGGAACTGGATCTATCACAGCTACTTCTGAAACGGCATTTCTTATCTGAAGATCTGTGCAGCTAGATGAATGCTCATCACTCTCTGGAGATTCCGCATCTGAGGACAAGGATTCTATATACGGTATTATCTCAGCAATACAGTTTTGATTTAGATTGCGTATTTTTTGTAGCGATTCTATAGATACACCCTTTAATTCCTCAAGATCTTCATAACCTGCTTTCATTAGACAGGCTTTAGATCTTGCAGAAATATTCATCTCTCTGATTTTCATATAAACACCATTAGATAATATTTGGTACAATATCCATAGTTTCGTTAAAACCCTCTATCATGCATATAGCCCCTTAAAGTATCGAGGTAAATGTTTAAATCTCTACGTTCATTATAAGTTACACCTCCATCAGCCTCGACAAGAACACTTCCAATTCGCTCAAACATACTTACAAAAAGTTCGGGCAATGTTACTTCTCTGGTTTCACCAGTTACACGTAACAGCTTATACTCCGCTTCAACAGCTATTTTTAAAGAAATAGGAACCGTTGACTCAAATGCGGTGGAATATATATTATTGTTCTTTATGGACTCGACAATATCGCTTGCGTTATCGCCGTATCCTGTTACTACTTGAAAAACTGTCACTTCATTTGCATCGATCCTCCCATCAGCAGCCGAAAGATACATCAAGTATTGAGCGACATCCATCCGCAGAATATCTCGTAACTTAATGGAACTTGACGGGCTTTCTATTACCCCCTTTTCCTCCAAGGTGTCAAAGAGTCCAGACATAGACTCAAATTCGGTTTTTGCGAGTTTTAGCACTTGATAATTCATGATGCCTCCTTTGTAATAAAAAATGTTTATCTGTTGCATAGAAAATGCCTCAGAAAGGGTTCTTTTCTTCTAACCTACAGAAAATATATCCTGCATGTATTCGCAGCGTCGTTAATTGTCTGTTGCCCTGTAATCTGGTTTATGCCTGCATCAACATACTGCTGCAGCGCATAGTTCGTCACTTCATCCGCAATGTCTCTTGCTTTCAGCTTTCCGGCAAGTTTAAAATATACCATTCTGGAGCCATTCTTAACCTGCCTTGAGATGTAATCTCGAAGCAGTTTCTTGGAAGTAAAAATCAGTCCCTCCTGTTCAAAGAAACCATATTTCTTTTCCGTGCATCTGGGAAATCCCGTGGAATATACGTGATCTTTGCGGATCTGTGAATCCGTAACATTATAATAGTCAAAGGAAACAGCGTCTGCAGTTCCTACGCCTATATCAAAGGTAATATCCAAATGACAGGGAGTTCCGCCGACATTGACGATATTCCAACTATGATCTGTCATCTTGCCTGTTTCATCTGCAGCCTCCCCAAAAAGAACAATACACCGGACGTCAACCGCATTCAGCAACACCTTGGCTGCCTTTGCGATTCCTTCGCATTGTGCCTTTTGATGGGCGAAAACACCAATAATGTTATGTGCAGCGATAAACCTGGAAACATCTTTGACATTGGCCCCACCATAATCGTAGGTAATCTTCTGGCACATATAGTCATGTACCTTGCGCACCTTTTCCAGATCGCTTCCCTCGGTCAGCTTCAGTTTATATATGATTGCATTGGCTGCATCCTGTATTTTCTGATTGTAAGATGCCACGTTCTCTTGTGAAAAGAAATACTGCGGAATCACCGCATAATTGCCATTTGCGTCCTGCGCCAGATCCATGCGGGACTGGTTCAAAAAGTACAGTAAAGGATTGTCATCCAAAATAGCCTGAATGATGCGTAGATACGACTTCGCATCATCATTTTCAAAGGCAGATACCGGTATGACATCTTTATGTGCCATGCATCCCTGGTATATTTCTCTATATATCTGCTTTTCGTTGTCCGGAAGTTTCCCATAAAAATATCGGTCAACGATCACGTTCTTCACCTCTTGCTATGTTCCACACTATCTGTCACTACCAGACTGTACACCGGCACCATCATAATCTGTAAGCCGCCCAGTACTTCCACACCATTCACAGGTAAAATAATCACCTGATATAATCTGGCAATTCAGCTTTTTACAGCTATCGCATACTACAAATACTTTTACTCCACAATATGGGCATCCATTGTATTCTGCCGTATGTCCCAAATTGCCTTTCAGGATGGTAGCATCGTATCCTTCTCTTTTAGCGGAATCCGCTGAAATTGGAAAAGCCCAAGTGCAGTTCCAGCCTCCCTGAGCTTTCTCCATTCTGACACCATATATCTTCTTGGATTCTCCACATTTACAAAGTGCAATACGAGCTTCCGGTTCCCGATTGATCTTAACAAAACCCGTTTCCCGGACGTTTTCGTTCATTGAAGCCTCCCAAGTTATTGAACATAAACAAGAACCAGCGTGATGTCGTCTCCACAGCCCAGAACACTGGTTTCCTCGAGCCATTTCCCCAGATTGCCGCAGACAGTCTCAAATCCATGTTCTGCTATCATGTCATAGTAGTCCCGGCAGGTCTTCTGATGGTCTTCTTCCGTCACGTAGCTGTTGACAAAACCATCCGTAGAAAGCATATACAGATATGGAGTACCAGCCTCCTCATCCTTTCTGCGGATCACAGAGACCGCCGATCTCCATGCGTCCAGTTTGGACAGTGAATGTGTTTCCGTTCCAAGGATCTTTTCGGTCTCTACTACTGGTGAAATCGTATCTTTATCGACCAGTACAATATCGCCGTCCCCAATCTGAAAAGCAAAGATGAACGTTTTCGTGATCAAGAGCCCCAGCAGAGTAGTCCCATAAAGACGGTATACCTCTTTCCATTTGACGGAACCGTCTTCATCCAGAGGCTTCTCCTCCTTCGATTTATTAAAAGACTCTCGCACCCGGCGCTGCCATTCCTCGCAGATTTCCTGTGAGAACCGAAGTGCTCCATCCCTGTTGAGGTAGGTCACAAGATCGTCCAATGCATCAGCATAGTTCTGCATGTAATTGCCCATTACAGAGCAAAAAACATTCACAGCAATCGTCGATCCATTTTTGCTTTTCGGGCTTTTTTCACTTCCGTGGCCATCTGCAACAGCCACAATCGAAAGATCCGGAGAGATTTCTTCAATCCTGAAACTATCCTGGCACGGCATTCCGCTTCTTACGTGGGAAGCTCCCTTAACGCTTTTTCCATATATCAAACGTGCCATTCGCTTTCTCCTTTACCAAACTGCACCCTCATCAAAATCATCCGGATTCGGAATGTTATTCATATCCAGAATGAGCGGCGCACCACCACCATTACCGCCATCCGCAAACGGATCTCCGGCAGATGCACTTCCACTGTCACCAACAGGGGCAGACTGAACCGGCTTGCTGGCAGGTGCAGAAACCATGGATGCTGTTGTGGATGCCCACTTAATCATCTTTGTAAGCGCTGTCGCGTTATTGGCCTGCAAAACCAGCTCTTTGTTACCAGTGAAATCCACCAAGACTTCATCATCCGCATCCTGACCGATAGAAATCGCAATTTTCACTGCCTTCCGGAACCAAGGCATGGTCTTCAGCTTATCAAGTCCCTTTTTGTAGTCGTCTGTGGGCTGTCCATCAGATAAGAGAACCAGTACTGGCGGAAGGGCGCGGGAAGGCATGGGCGGAATGGAAAGCTGTGCTGCAAGTAGTTCGAATGCCTTTCCCATATCCGTAACACCATTTGCGTCCAGATCGTCCCATGCATAATTCTCGACCGGAACCGGATTGGGTGTCAGCCACGTGGCCCCTGTCGAAAAGCTGAGTGTCCGAACAAGCAGCTGAGCATTCGGATTATTCTCTGCGGCCGAAGCCATCTCCGGAATACAGGTCTGGATTGCATTATTGACTGTTCCAATCTTTTCTCCGTACATTGAGCCGGAGCAGTCTACCATCCAGAAAAAGTGCAACGGTCTGCTGGCAAGTTCTCCACCGGGTCTTCTTAATTCTTCCATCACTTGTACCTCCTTGTACCTGGATTCTCTTTATTATCTGAATTCACCAACTGCATCGGTGAAATAAATTTTGACTCCTGCTGCGATACCGGCAGTCCGGCCAACCTCAATTGGAATCTGCGTGCCATCCGCCTTTTCATAGGTCCAGTTCACTTTATCTTCATTCCGTATGCCCCAAAGGTTAGGATTCTTCGGATTCTGAACCACCGATCCAACATAAGTATTCATGTCGTAATCGCCATAAACATGATGGTGTGTGAGTCTGGAATTCTGGTTCAGAAGCACCACATTCTTTCCTATCACAATCTTCACCGGTACCTGCATGGTATTCTGGCAATTCCAGCAGGTATGTGCTGCTCCAGATTTCTCAAGATCCATATCGTAGAAGACTCTAGCCCCACACTTTGGACACTGCATCGTCCCACTCATCATATTGGCGAACAGATCCATCCACTGCAGCTCCGTAATCCGCTTATTAGGGGACGTCAGGCCTTCCGTGAACGCCTTTGTAAACATCTGTCGAAGTTTTTCAGGATAAATCGGCCAGTAGATCAATGCGTTGTCCTGATACCCTTTTACCGGACGATTGGTCTTGTTATTCGGGTCAAAGATAAACACCGGATTGGTTCCGTAGAGCTTCACCCGGGCTGCCATATCCATACACTTAATACTTGCTTCCAGCTTTCCATCCAGCGGATGGTTCACCATGAAGAGATAGAATAGCAATACGGACAGAGAATACAAGTCTGTGTTTCGGGAAGGCTTCGCCTCTCCACGTACAATTTCCGGAGCCATAAAACCAGGAGTCCCCAGAATGTCTCCCGGCTTGCTTCCTTCAAAAGAAACGTTGTCGTTATCGCAGATCAGGACATCACCGGTATTCTCATCAAAGAACAGGTTTCCAAAGGAGATATCCTGGTACTTAGCTCCCATCGCATGAAGCTTCTGATATCCTTTTGCCGCATTATAGGCTGTTCTGCAGAGTGTATAAAATGTCGGCTGCGCCTTATTCTTCATCAAGTCTACAATGCTTTTGTAATTCTTCGGCCTCAATGTCATGATATAGCCGAACACCTCACTCTGCTGCGGTGCAACAAGTTCCATGGGCCAAAGAAAGGATTTATCCGGACTTCCTTTGGCAATGATCGTCTCAAGCGATTTCTTCTGCCGTGACGTTGCACTTCCCTTAAAATACCACTTCATGGCATAATGACTGCCACCGGATTCCACATCATAAACCTCACCCTGTCCGCCGGCACCAAGCAGGCTTTTCACTGTATATTTTGTGCCACTCTCCGAAGTGAGTATGGTTCCTGTCTTTAACTCGCCATCCATCAGTATGAACTCCTCCTCTGTTTGATCAGCTGAATCGTCTGGTTCACAACAGCTCCATCCTGGAGCAGCAATGTATAGGACTTATTTCCAAATTGAAGCTCTATCCCATTACTGTAGGGGACGAATGCCGTCAGATATTTAAAGCTTTTATCGAACCCGTTTTCCTTTGCCTGGAAAATGATTCTCTGATTGGTTATATAGAGAACGCCCGCATGAAAAACATTCTCCTGCCTTTCTATCGGCTTCCCCCGGCCATAATTCACACGGTTTCCCTTAAACAGTCCCGGTGTACTCAGACCGATATGTTCATACGTCTTAGTGGTCTTCACTTCCATATTCATCGCTTTGTCAATGAAGTGAATTCTTTCGCCCTTCTTCGGAAAGATTGTATCGGCGTTCAGAATTGGAAGGCGGCCCGCCATGATTTCCTGTTTTGCCGCAGCCGGCAAGATACTGGTAACCGTCGGCAGCTGCTTGTTGCCGAACAGTGCATCAAAGAATCCCATGCTCTCCTCCTTCCTGATCCATAATACATTGATTTTTTGCCTGCATTGTCGCATAGCAGGCGACGTACTTTATTCCGACTTTGCCGGTTCTTCAGGCAAACAATAGAGTTGATCTGCTTCTTCCTGTATACTCAGCTCAAGAGTCGAAACCGTTTTATCTACAGCCGCTATCTTTTCTAAATAAGCCTGTTCTGCCTGCGCTATCATCGGCTCAGTTTCTGCTATTTTTTGGACAGCATCCTCAATTATTGCCTTTTGGTTTTTCTTTTCTCCAAACTTAAACAAACCTAATGTTGACAGTATTCTTTCCGCCTGCTCTTTTCGGGCATTTTGTTCGTCAATCAGTTTGCGGATCGAACCGATTGCAGCCTCTCTCTCTTTTGCAGCCTGCTCCTTAAACGCTTCCTTCTCATGATCAATCCGTGTTTGTATATAAGTATCTCTCTCAGTCCGAATACGTTCACATTCTGATTGCCAATCTTTGTATGCCTTTTGATATTGCTGAACAGCTCTTTGATGTTCTTCCTCTCGGCGGCGTTGTTCTGCTTCTGCTGCCTCTCGAGCTTCTTCTTCCTGGCGACGGCGCTCTTCCTCTGCCTTCCGGCGGGCTTCTTCCTCCTGGCGACGGCGCTCTTCCTCTGCCTTCCGGCGGGCTTCTTCCTCCTGGCGAAGACGCTCTTCCTCTGCTTTCCGGCGGGCTTCTTCCTCCTGGCGGCGCTCCTCTTCTGCCTTCCGGCGGGCTTCTTCCTCCTGGCGGCGCTCCTCTTCCGCTTTCCG
>Ga0256405_10009541_pt1 | contig 13250 bp, 14 predicted proteins | sample RumenRJG_02DNA_FD_189096 | JGI IMG/M metagenome (GOLD analysis project Ga0256405, IMG submission 189096) | Bovine rumen microbial communities from Lethbridge, Alberta, Canada - RJG_02 | ecosystem: Host-associated > Mammals > Digestive system > Stomach > Rumen | place: Canada: Alberta...
GCCACACCAATTTAGTCATCCAACCTTATCAGAGTTATTGTACGCGAGCTCATCGCAAGGCGATTCGCCTTCTACATCTTGCGATCAAAACCCATATAGATAGCTTTATAGAAAGAAAACAGTATTACGTCCCGTTTCCGGGCTCTTCACTTTCCCGTCAGGGCGTCGAGCAGGGCGGCGCATCCCTCGACGATGTCCCGCCATGCCGCTTCAAAATCCCCGGAAAACCAGGGATCGGCGATGTCCCGCGGACGATTTGACCAGTCCAGCAGGCGGCGGATTCTGTTGTCGGGATCCCCGCCCGTGATGCGCTTCATGTACCGCAGGTTCATCTCCTCCATGCCGATGAGCAGATCCCACCGGTTATAATCCTCTCTTGTCATCTGCCTCGCTCGCTTGTCCCCGCAGTCCAGCCCGTTGGCCTCGAGGATCCTCCGCGCAGGAGGGTACACCGGATTGCCCGTGCCGTCCCCGCGGATCTCCTCGCCGCTGGTGGCCGCGGAGGCGATTTCAAACCGGTCCTCCAGTCCTGCCCGCTTCACCATGTCCTTCATGATGAACTCCGCCATGGGGGAGCGGCAGATGTTGCCCCAGCAGACGAAGAGAATCCGGATCCTCCCGCCGCCGTATTCGGTGTTCGTCATATCCGCATCCCGCCTCCGTCAGACTGTGTCCCGGTCCTCTCCCCCGGATCGCAGAGTCCGTCGATCCAGGCGAACAGCTCGTCGAGGTCGTAGTCCCCGCTGTGCGGCAGGCCCCAGGGGAGGAGGAAATCGACGTCGTATCCCTTCTTCTTCAGAAGAAGGGACAGGATCAGGGGAATGGCCGGCGACGTATCCCGGTCCCAGGTCCCGTGCCGGATCCGCCAGTGAGGGGCCGTGTCTGCTTTCCCGATATAAAGCGTCGGATTGAGCATCCTTACAAGGGCGCCGTCCGCATCCCCGCTCCCCTCGCGCGCGGAGGAAAAGGCCGTGAAGTGCTTCCCGCCGAACTCGTCGTTCTCCGGCGAGGACAGGTCCAGCGCGTCGAAGGCCGGAGGGACCTTCATCCGCCCGATTGCATGGACGTAGGAGGGCCAGTCGATCCCCTCGATCCGCCCGTTCCTGCGGATCAGAAAACCGCAGTCCCGGACCCGCGCCGCCATCATGCCGGTCCTCTCCGACGCGCCGGTCTCCTCCTCGAGCCTTGCGGACCGGACCACCTCCGAAGCGGCATATTCGAGGAAGCTGCCTTCCCCGTTGTCCGCGAGGGTCAGGGGCGCGCCGTTCCCGTCCTCCAGTCCGAGGCTGTTGACATAGGCCGGGAACAGCTTTCCCAGAGCGGCGGATACCTCCTTCTGCTCCGGCGTGAGCACGCAGTCCTCCTGCCTCCGCTCGATCCCGCGGTCCGTATGCAGGATGCGCATCCTCCTGTACTCCGTCTCCCTGCCGAACGTCCATTCATAGGCGGTGTCCGCGTTCTCGAGATTGTGGATCGGGCAGTAGCAGTTGGCCGCGAAGACGTCGTCCCGCTCCTGTGCAGCGCCTATTTCCTTCAGGTACGGCTCGTAGTCCGGATGGTTTCCCGCCGCTCCCGCCAGCGCGGACAACGCTCCTCCGGCGCTGGTGCCGCTTGTGACGATGCGGTCCGTGTCGCCGGGGATCCTTTTCCCGTTGTACCGGAGGAACCGGACGGCGGCCTTCATATCGACGATCAGAGCCGGAGCGCGTCCGTTCTCCGAATTTCTTCCGCGGATCCCGGGGCATGCGGCCACATATCCGTGCTTCAGCGCGGCGGACAGCACGTCGGGCCCGAACCGGGGGCCGTCCGGCTCCATCGCGGGGCCTTCCATATAGCCGCCCACGGTATTCGGGCAGAAGATCGGCGCGGTGCGGGACGTATATCTGCCCACCGAGCCGCCGTGGAAATAAGCCTCCGGCGCGTACAGATTGAGCCGCTCCACGGGAGAGTGGGGATGCTCGCAGTAGGGGATCCCCTCCCACGCGCGGACGGGGACCCCGTCCACCGTCAGTACCCGATACGCTGTTTCATCCAATATAAGACTCATAACACACCCTCCTGTCATCTAAAGACTGTCCGTTCCCACAGCCCGACTCCGGCACAACGGACGGGATCCGATCCGCTCTCCTCCTGGCCGTCCGGTCATCCCGTCTTCTCCACGGCATCGAATCTTCCGGCGAAGCGGACCTCGGGGAACGCCTCCATGGCTCGGAGTAGCTTGTCGGGAATACCGCCCTCGTCCTCCACCTCGAGGATGTAGTTGTAGGTCCCCAGCGCGCTGCCCTCCGGCCGGTCGTGGATCGTCACAAGCTCGCATCCGGATTTGTGGACCGCCACGATGATGTCGTCGATGCGCCCGGCTTCGCACGAGGCCACGAATACCGCCCGGGTCCCTCCCTCTTCCTCCTGTCCGGCGGCGGTCAGGACGTAGAAGCGGGTCTTGTTGGCGTCGGTGATCTGCACGTTCTCCGCCAACACGTCGAGACCGTAGAGAGCGGCGGCTCCGGGTGCGGCAACCGCGGCGATGGATTTATCCCCGGTCTCGGCCACATAGCTGGCCGCGGCGGCTGTGCTGGCCATTTCCTGTGTGACGGCGTCGGGCAGAAACTGCTCCCTCCACGCCGCGCTCTGGGCGATTCCCTGGGCGTGGGAGCAGACCGTCCGGATGTCCTCCAGCGAGGCTCCGGGAACGCCCATCAGGGTCTGGCTGATGGGAAGGATGACCTCGCCCGCCACCCGGACCGCTTCCTCCCCGATCAGGGCGTCCACATAGCCGGTCACCGCGCCGCCCAGCGTGTTCTCCTGGGGGATCACGGCGTAATCCGCTTCTCCGTTCACTACGTCCCCAATAGCCTCCGCGACGGTCTCCTGAGGCTGAAACACGCCGGCGGGGAAGAAGAACTGCGCCGCCTCCTCCGTATAGGTCCCGGCCGGGCCGAGATAGCTGACCCTCGCGGCCTCCGCCCTCACGGAAAGGTCCCCTTCTTCTCCGCCGTTTCCGGTCCCGCATCCCGCCGTCAGGACCAGCATGAATGCGGCGGTCAGCGCGGCGGCGGCTTTCATTGCTTTACGCATATCCAAATACCTCTGAATCAGGAGTTTTCCGGCAGCATGGAGGGATTTTCTCCGATCCGTTCTGCCCGGTCTTCGCGCCGTCAGCGGTTGTACCGGATGACGGCCGAAATGAGCAGGGCCGTTCCCGCGGCAAGTCCCGCGGTCATCGGGATGAAGATTCGGGCCGACGGGCTGAACAGCGCGCCGATCCCGGACAGGCAGAACCCGATCCCCGTCACGATCATTCCGATCCCGGAGAGCGCGCAGTACGCCGGCTTATCCTCCTCCTTCACCTTATCGCAGTGCCAGCGGATGATGAGGTCCAGCCTCCTCTTTTTCCAGATCTGCCATCCGAGCGCGGCAAACAGGCATCCCAGCGCCAGAAACAGGACGCAGACAAGGATCATCCATGCAAAATCGCTCATCTTGTCCTCCCCCGGTCAGTCCGCGAACCGCACCGCGCCGAAATCGGCTTCTTCCCGTTTATGGGGCTCCGCGGATCCGGCAGGCATGCCGAGGGCGAGGATTCCCACTGTGCGGAACCGCTCCTCCAGTCCGAGGATGCGGCGCACGTTCTCCTCCGCTTCGGCGCCCTCCGGATCCCGGCGCAGACGGATCTGGACCCAGCAGCTTCCGAGTCCCTCCTCAGCCGCCGCCAGATGCATGCAGGTCAGGGCGATGGAGCAGTCCTCGATCCAGGTGTCCGCCCGCTCAGCGTCCGCCGACACGACCACAGCCGCGCCCGCGTCCCTGAGAAACGCGCCGCCCGCCGCCTTCGCGCAGGACAGAGCTTCGAGGACGGACTTATCCCGGACGACGGTGAAGCGGCAGGGCTTGAGATTCCGGCTCGTGGGGGCCAGCAGTCCGGCGGTGAGGATCTCCCGGAGCGTCTCCTCCGGAATCGGCGCGTCGGCATACCGGCGGACGCTCCGGCGGTTCAACAGGATTTCGGTCAGAAACATTTACGTCCTCCTTTACAGAATGGAAAAACAGGATTTCCACGGTGAGTTCAAAAAGGTCTCTGCCCATCCGGAGAGGAATTCCCGGTGCTCCGGACGGATCAGAAAGAAATAATACCTCTGCGATACCGGAACAAACTTCAGCCCCAGCCCGGTCATACCCCGAAATTCCGGTTTTTCACATATCTCCCGGAACTGATTGCTGTAGAAAAGATTTTTTTCACGGGCCTTATGCTGATACCAGATCACACTGGTGCCATTCCGGCAGTAGTCCGCGATTTCTTTGAGGGTCACATACTTGTTTGCCCGGATGGTCCTCTCAGCCGACTTCACCATGAGGCCGTTGTCGGGATCCAGAAAAACAAGGTCCCTCCCCGCCAGACATCCGAGCGCTTCCGAATGCCACCTCCCCCGGACGGCCACCCTGTCCGCGGCTCCTCTGAAATCAAGCGGTTCATGATAAAACGCCGCTTCGAGGAGACCCGCCTGTTCCAGCGCCGAAACGGAGCGATTGTCCGTGCTCACGATCTTCTGCAGGCTGAAAAACAATTCTTCGTCGAGGGAGCGGTATGAATCATCCAGCAGATACGCGGTAAAGCGTCCGTCGCCGTTGTGATGTTCATCCGGCGTCAGGTACCAGTTCACTCCGATGCTCAGCCCCGTCCGGCTCAGACTCCGCAGAAGCCCGAGCTTTCCATAATCTCCGATGTCCCCCGCGTAGCGGTTCTGCATAAACTCCTCCCGATGAACCGGAACAGCGGGACGCGCTCATGCTCTCTGTCAGGGTCCTTGCTTCCGGTATTCGTTCATCCTATTATATCATGCTCCCGTCCCCTCCGTCAACAAGCATCCGGGAATTTGTGAAGCGCGGGGTCCGGATTGAAAAAACAGGCCGCAGGACGGAGCCGGACGAAGCGGACATCCATCAGCCGGGCCCGCCTGCTGAACATGATATTGAAAAAAGGAGTGAAACAGCATGAAGACAAGAAGAACGCTCGCCCTCCTCATGGCCGGGATCCTGACGGCATCCGCGCTTGCGATCGGCGCATCGGCGGCTGACGCAGGCACGGACATGGCCCCCGAAGCAGGCATCGCGCAGGAGGAAACGATCCGCGAGAAGAAGACGAAGAAATCCGCCGACAGCACAGCCGAAGACAGTACGGTCAAAGGAAAAAAGGCGAAGAAGTCCGCTGACAGTGCGTCCGAGGACGGTACCGTTACGGAGAAGAAAGCAAAGAAGTCCTCCGACAGCACGTCCGAAACCGGAACGGCCAAAAAGAAGCCCGGCAAAAAAGGCTCGAAAACCGCCGAGCCGGAGGGCGTGATCGGAAAGGACGCCGCGAAGGAAGCCGCCCTTGCCGACGCCGCCGTCGAAGCCGAAGGGCACGTCCGCGGGCGGTACGCCGAAAAGGATGGAACCGGAATCTACAAGGTCACCTTCAAATCGGGCGGTCAGCGGTACAAGTACCGGATCGACGCCGTGACCGGAGGGGTCCTCGACAAGAGCGTCACGGAGACAACCGAATAAACGCACAGCCCCCGCAGCACCGAGCAGATCGGAACCCGCGGGGGCTCCTGCATTCGGGAAATCCCTGCCGTCCGCGGAGAGAGGAGCTTTTCGCCGACTTCTCCGGGAAACAGGTGGAAAGCTGTATGAATCAATGCTCCGCCCTCACCGTCCCCGCCGTACGGATTCCGCGCCGCCGCTTGACAACCTCCGGCGGGGCATGATATAATGCATGCAGCCGTTTATCACGCGGAAGACCGTGACCCCGGCGGCGGGCAGAGCTCCGGGCATTCCGTCCGCTTCGGAGCGAGGATGGATTCTTATGGCAAAAAACGCAAACGACACCTGCACGAAAATCATCCGGGCGGCGTGGGAGCTGTTCTACGAAAACGGCTACGACGACACCACCGTGGACGACATCGTGGCCCGTTCGGGGACCTCGAAGGGCTCGTTCTATCACTATTTTTCCGGAAAGGACGCGCTGCTCGGGTCCCTGTCCACCCTCTTCGACGATCAGTACAGGGTCCTGGGCGAAGCACTCGATCCGGCCATGAACAGCTTCGACAAGCTGATCCTTCTGAACAGGGAGCTGTTCTTCATGATCGAAAACTCCGTCTCGCTGGAGCTGTTGACCCGGATGCTCTCCACACAGCTGACCACGTCCAGCGAACGGCATCTTCTTGACAGGAGCCGCTTCTATTTCAAGCTCCTGCGCCGGATCTGCACGGAGGGCCAGCAGAGGGGAGAGCTGCGGGACGACATCCCCGTCACGGAGATGATCCGCTCCTACGCCCTGCTGGAACGGGCCCTGATGTACGACTGGTGCATCTGCGGCGGGACCTATTCCCTCTCCCAGGACGCCTCCGTCCAGCTCCCGCGGTATCTGGCGTATCTGAAAAAATAATTTCCATCTATGAAGATCCGTACAGACTCCGGTCCGGTGCGGATTTTCCTTTGTCCGCGCGGTTTTTCCGGGATCCGTTCCGCCGGGATTCCGGACTTTCGTACAGACCGCGGTTCATATTGCGTTCTCTACCCTTGTGTGCTATACTGTCGATATTCGCAGAGCAAAGGGGACTATGTTATGAGCACGCAGTATATTCTGATGATGGCCGCCATGGCGGTCTATCTGATCGGCATGATCGTTCTCGGGGTCCTGTTCTCCGGGAAAAACCGTTCCGCCGCGGACTTCTATCTCGGCGGCCGGAAGCTGGGACCTCTCGTCACCGCCATGAGCGCGGAGGCCTCGGACATGAGCTCGTGGCTGCTCATGGGACTTCCGGGCGTCGCGCTGGCCACCGGCCTTCCGGAAGCCTTCTGGACCGCGCTCGGACTGGGCATCGGCACCTACGTCAACTGGCTGGTGACCGCCGGGCGGATCCGCCGGTATTCCCAGAAGCTGGGCGCGGTGACGATCCCGGATTTCTTCTCCCGACGGTATCACGACAAAGGGCATGTCCTCTCCCTGATCGCCGCCCTGGTCATCATCGTCTTCTTCATCCCCTATGTGGCGTCCGGCTTCAACGCCTGCGGAACGCTGTTCTCCTCGCTCTTCGGCGTTGACTATTTCAAGGCCATGCTGATTTCCGCCGTCGTCATTCTGGCCTACACATCCCTCGGCGGGTTCCTTGCGGCCTCCACCTCCGACCTGATCCAGTCCGTCGTCATGACCGGCGCGCTGATCGTCGTGGTGGCCTTCGGCGTATCCTCGGCGGGCGGCTGGTCAAAGGTTGCGGAGAACGCGGCGTCCCTGCCCGGCTATCTGAATCTGACACAGGGCTACGACGCTTCGACAGGCACGGCGGCCTCCTATCCTCCTCTGGTCATCCTCTCCACCATGGCGTGGGGCCTCGGGTATTTCGGCATGCCCCATATCCTGCTCCGCTTCATGGCCATCAGGGACGCGAAAAAGCTGTCCCTGTCCCGCCGCGTCGCCACCGTCTGGGTCTTCATTGCCATGGGCGTCGCCATACTCATCGGCGTGGTGGGCAGCGCCATGATCGCGAACGGCTCCATAGCCCCGCTTTCCTCCGGCAATTCCCAGAGGATCATCATCAAGATCGCGGAGCTTTTGGGCTCCCACGGAGCAGCGGCGGCTCTGACGGCGGGCGTGATCCTCTCCGGCATCCTGGCGGCCACCATGTCCACCGCCGATTCCCAGCTTCTCGCCGCGGCCTCCAGCGTCACCCAGGATCTGCTGGGGGACACCTTCCGGGTGAAGCTCTCCGACAAAGCGTCCATGATCATCGCCCGCGCCGCCGTTCTCGTCATCGGAATCGTCGCGATCATCTGGGCCAGAGCGGAGGGGAGTGTTTTCACCATCGTCTCCTTTGCCTGGGCGGGCTTCGGCGCGGCCTTCGGACCGACCATGCTTCTGGCGCTGTTCTGGAAGCGGAGCACCAGGGCCGGAGCGGTCTCGGGCATGCTGGCGGGCGGCGTCATGGTGTTCGTCTGGAAGTACCTGGTCCGGCCTCTCGGCGGGATCCTCGACATCTACGAGCTTCTTCCGGCGTTCCTCTGCGGCATCCTCGTCAACGTGCTGGTCAGTCTTGCGACGCAGAAGGCCGAGGCGGACGCCCTTGCCCGGATCGAAACGGAATTCGAGTCCGCGGCGGCCGGGGAATGAGGAGTCCCGCTCCGTCCCGCGCCATAACCGGCAGCCCTGACGGAGACGCGCGGCATCTGAAGCAGGTCCATGAATCACAGTACAGCCATAAAAACCGGGCGGACAGCTTTTCTCTGCGGTCCGTCCGTGTTTTCGTTCTGTGCCGGGGCCGGAGCATTCTCCCCGGTCCGCGGCTCCTTCGCTCCATCCCTGCTTATACTAATTCCACGGGCTGTCGCATTAACTCCTCAAATTGGAGAAATGCGACAGCCTTTTTGTGGTTCAAACGGTTTTGTCCTTCTTTTTCTCCTTTATCGAGGAGAAAAAGAAGCAAAAAGAGGAACTCTTTTGACGTCCTGGGTGTTCCGACCTCTGCGGAGGTCGGCTCAGGGCTCCGCCCTAAGAACCCGCGACCTTTTGTAAAAGGTCGATCAAAACTTTGAAATTGTTTTGCGACAGCCTTTTTGACTAAAGCGGTCTCTTGATGAAACAACGGTGACTGATGAGGGGGAACCAATGGCTGTTAATCGCTGTGCTGCGGCTCAATGAAGCGACTGCGTATCATGCGTTCCCCCTCATCCGACCCTGACGGGCCACCTTCCCCGCCCCGGGGGGAAGGCTGACAGAGTGAAGCGGAACTTCAATATAAAGCGGTTTCCGTGGAATCATTTCCTGATGACCGATACTCTATAACAACCGTTTTGCACCAGTTTTCACTGCCCATGCGTGAGCGGTCTGCCGCGTGAATTCCTGAAAACGGATGAATGCGACGGCCCTCAGTCTAAATCCATGATTTTGTATTATTTGTCCTTCTTCCAGATCTTCAGCTTCACGCTCGTGAAGACCAGAACAACCACCGCGATCAGATCCAGTACGCCGAGGGTTCGGGTCAGCGCGTCAGGCAGCTCAATTTCCGCAAGGCTGCAGCCGGTCAGGACGATCGTAACACAGGCAATCACCAACAGACTGACCGCCCATGCGTCTCTGCAGGATTTCATCGTGTGCACCTCCTGTTTATTCTTCAAACCGCCTGTACCCGGCATTCAGATCGACGACGTTCCGCAGCTCCCGTCCGTTCACGAACCGGTCCAGATTGTCCGCCGCGATCCCGACGATCCGCTCCACGGTTTCCGGAAGATGATCCCCGCCGGAGATGTGGGGCGTGATGAGGATATTTTTGGCACTCCAGAGAGGATGGTCGGCGGGCAGGGGCTCCGGATCCGTCACATCCACCGACGCACCCGCCAGACGGCCGCTGTTCAGAGCGTCAGCAAGGGCAAAGGAATCCACGGACGAGCCGCGCCCGACGTTGAGAAAATACGCGCCCTCCTTCATGGCGGCGAAGGCGTCCCGGTCGTAGAGACGGTGGGTCTCCCGCGTTCCGGGCAGACAGGAGGCCACCACGTCCGCATCCCGCAGGCAGTCCGTGAAGCGATCCGGCTGATACAGGGCGTCGAGGTAGTCCGGCTTCAGCGCCTTGTGGCGGCGGATCCCGGTCACATGACTGCCCAGCGCGTGCATCCTCCTGGCAAATTCCCCGCCGATGTCGCCCAGTCCCACCACCAGCGTCCGGGCGTTCCAGACGGAGGAAACCGGACCGCGGTCCCGCCAGACATGCTCCGCCTGATTCTCCGCGTATGCGCCGAGGTTCTTCATCAGGAACAGAAGACACGCCACCATGTGCTCCGAAATGGCCAGTCCGTAAGCGCCGGAGGCGTTTGTGAGCACCGCTCCCCCGGGAAGCACGCCCGGCTCCGTGTAACCGTCGGCTCCGGCGGATCCCAGCTGGATCCATTTGAGGTTCCGGGCTCCCGTCAATCGCTTCGGCGGCAGATTGCCGATCACGGCGTCGGCTGTGGAGAGCAGCTCGTCCGTCACCTCGCGGGAGGGCAGGAAGAGCAGGTCCGCGTCCCCGGCTGAGGAGAGGAGCCTTTGCTTCCGGGTTTCGTTCATGCGCATGGTGACGAGAATTATCATGATCATCCTCCCAAAGGAATCGCGGGACAGTTCTCAGCGGACGGCGGTACTCCGTTCCCTCTTATCCGCGCGGAGCATCCGCTTCCGGCACAGCTCCAGGATCCGGAGATAGAACGCCCCGCACAGCAGGAGCAGGACGAGCAGCGCAAGGATCCACCAGACGCATCCCATGAACGGAAGCTCCCTCGAGAACCCGAAGGCTCCTGCCGGACTTCCCCAGTTCAGGAAAAAGTATGGGTAGTTGATTCCCGGGGCAAATTCCCGGCCGAGCGCGTAGCCGATCCCCGCGTAGGCCGCGTAGACGAGAGGCGGAACGGTCACCCACGGGATCCTGCTCTTCGCGATTTCCCCGTAAACGCCCGTGACGAAGAAATCCGCCACTGAGCAGATCGGAACGACGACGTGGGTGAGGATGTTCGCGGGAGTCCAGGCCGCGCCGCCCATGGTGGGAGCGAGAACGAAGCAGAACACCATGCCGGTCAGCGTGATCGACACGGCTCCGACGAATTTCACGGTGTACCAGCGGTCCGGAAGCGGCTTCTCCCGCGTCAGCATCCGGAATCCGACCGCGGAGATGACCGCCAGCGCCAGGTTGGACTGGATGGTGAAATACATAAAGACGCTTCCGCCGCCCATGAAGGCCTCCCGACCTGCAATCGCGCTGAGGATCGTGCCGAGAACGGCGGAAACGATGACGACGGATTTCAGAACAAGCGAGGTGATTTTGCGTTCCCGGCTCATGACAGGACCCTCCGATTCGGAAAGACGGACCATCACAGACCGCGCTTCAGATAATCGCGGATGAGCGAACCGTACCAGGTTGTCGGGGTGCCGTCAAAATCGGAGATCAGGCAGGGGCCGGCCTGCGGATGGAAATCCCACGCCGTGAGGTGGTACCCGTGCGCGTCAATCCACGAGAGCAGACGGGGCGTCCATTCTGCGGCGGGCAGGCATTGCTTCCCTTCTCTCGGCTTCGCGTCGTCGCCGTAATGCCCGCATTCGCCGATCAGCACGGGACAGTGCGACGCGGCTTCTCCCACGTCGGCATCCCAGTCGAGGGGCTTCCACGGGTAGACATGGGAGTCGAACACGATGTTCCCGCTCGCTTCAAGGAGCGCGTCATAATCCTCGAATCCCTTGAACGTATAGCCCCAGTCCAGGCCTCCCAGCACGCAGAGATTCTCCGCGCCCGTCTCCCGCACCGCCCGGAGCAGCGTGCGCATCCCGGCCGCCTCCCAGACCGCGCCGTCCGCCTCGGTGACCGTTCCGCCGTCCAGCCAGACGCTCCAGTCCACGTCGTGCGGCTCGTTGTACAGCCCGAAGAGGACGTTCCCGCATTCTCCGTACCGCGCCGCCGCGTCCCGCCAGAACAGGACGGAATTCCGGTCCGGCATCTTCTGCTGACCGCTTCGGACCGCTCTGTCTCCACGGTCGTTCCAGTGCAGATCGAGGATCAGACAGCATCCGCGCTCCGCCAGCTCCCGTATGATCCGGTCGACGAGAGCCCGGTACCGCTCCGCGCCGTCGGGTTCCTTCTGCTCCGGACACCAGCCGAACCAGCGATCCTGCGAGACGGGCAGACGGATGATGTTCGCCCCCCATTCGTCCGCCGCCAGACATGCCGCCCGAAGGACGGATCCGTTTCCGGCGTCCCATTCCAGTCCCGCGCAGTTCACGCCGCGCAGAAGGACTTCCTCTCCCCGTTCGTTTTGGATTTTCGTCCCCGTCGTGTGCAGCTTCATGATCGTACCCTCCGCAGATCGAGCTTTGTTCGGAAAGAGTATAGCAGATACATATTACTAAAATATGAACAGTTGAACAAAAATAATCTTCCGACAGCCGCCGAAACGCTCTGAACCGCCGTCCGGGCCGGGATGACGGAGGGAAGCCGTGACGCGGTATGGGATTTCGCGGCCTCACGGGATCCGTCGGCGGCGGACTTCAGGTCATCTCGCTTCTTCCGTCGGCATAGAGACGGATCTCGCCCACGCCGTCCGACCGCTTCACGCGCATCTCGAAAAAGTGCGCCGTGGTCTCGATCACCGGGCGCGTTTCGACTCCTGCGGCGGCGCAGAGGGCGTCCACGTCCGTGCTGTAGCGACCATGCTCGCGGTAATACGCGCGCTGCTCCTCAAACAGGCAGTACAGATCGAAGCGGAGCCGCTCGTCCTCCGGGATCGGGTATTCCTCGCCGTTTTCCGTAAAGAAGAGAAAGCCCCAGTACTGCGGCCGGTGAATGTCGATCACACCGGTGGGCGCCCATACCCAGTTGTCCTCCAGAAGGGGCCTGCCGTCGGGACCGAGGACCTTTCCGTACGTCCCGTCCCGGACCTCCGTGGTCCACTGCACCCTTGAAAAATTCAGCCGCCAGTAGTCCCCCGGCACGGGAACACGGTCCGACGCCTCCTTCAGGGAGCGCATGGGCATTCTGATCTCCACGCTCCATTTCCGGTTGTCCGCGTTCGGGTCGTTCAGCTTTCCGTCGATGAAGACGGCGGTCTCAAGGCCCTTGATGTCAAAGGAATCGATGGCCTTGCCGCCGTCCCGGTAGGCCTTGGTCAAAAGCAGGTCCCACACGGTATTCATCGCGTTCATCTCAAACTCGACGTACCTCTGCGTGTCCGAATCCGGGTCGATGAACACCTCGAAATCGTTGTCCCGGAAGATGACGTCGTCCCGTTCGGCGACGCTGGCCCAGATCTCGTCTCCCGTGAGCTCCGCGGCCAGATAGAGCGCCTCGTCGTCCCACGCGGCCTTGGCCCGGGTCGGAAAACGGGGCGTCTTCCCACACTCCGGGCCCTCGATGTCCGCGAAGGGCTCCGTAAAGGGAATATCGGCCCAGAAGGGCTTGTCCAGGCGTCCGTCGAGGACGAGCGGCATATGCGCCCTGCGGCAGTAATAGACCGGCGGGCGGAAGGGATAGTGTTTCATGGGATCTCCTTTGTTATTGTAAAGAATGGCCGGCACAGTTCACGGCGGGGTATGGGATGCGGAGATGGCAGAAGAGCGCGGTGCATCGCCGCACCCTGATACTATAGCAATACTCAGAATTAGCTGCACTATGCCCAACAATTAGTTTTTGATCGAACTTTTTCCAAAAAGTTCGTGGGGTGTCGGGGCAACGCCCTGACCCGACCTCCGCAGAGGT
>Ga0256405_10009542_pt1 | contig 13249 bp, 10 predicted proteins | sample RumenRJG_02DNA_FD_189096 | JGI IMG/M metagenome (GOLD analysis project Ga0256405, IMG submission 189096) | Bovine rumen microbial communities from Lethbridge, Alberta, Canada - RJG_02 | ecosystem: Host-associated > Mammals > Digestive system > Stomach > Rumen | place: Canada: Alberta...
GTGATGTGCCAAATCTTTTGTAAACGTGTCGCACCATCGATATCCGCGGCTTCATATTGATCTTGCGGGATACCCGCCATAGTAGCGAGATAGATAATGCTACCCCATCCAGCTTCTTTCCATATATCAGATGCAAATATCATGCCAAAGAAGAAGCCTTTATCTAATAGGAAGTTAGTTCTACTACCTCCCATGGCCTCCACTAAGGAGTTAACCGCACCATTATAGGCAAATAAGGAGAAGACGAAACCAGAGACAACAACCCATGATAAGAAGTGTGGAAAGGTAACAATGGTTTGAATAGTCTTTTTAGCTTTAATCATTCTTAATTCATTAAGTAATAACGCAATGATGACCGCTCCTAAGAAGGAGATGACAATCTTCACTGAACCAACGATTAATGTATTTCTGAAAGCTAACCAGAATTTAGGTTCTTCAAAGACGGCTAAGAAGTTATTAAAGCCGACGAATGATGAACCAAAGATACCGACTTTAGGATTAAATTTTTGGAACGCCATTAAGACGCCATACATTGGGACATAACAGAAAACAATATAGAAAATTATCGCTGGGATAATCATCATGATTAAAAACTTACTACGATTTAATCTAGCGCCTAATTTTCTAAATGGATTGTTACGTACCGCAATCGTTGTTAATTCCATAATCGTTATCTTTCGTATTTGAGAATGTAATCAATCACTGTATCAATATCAGTGAATAATAACTCTGTAACTGTATCCGCGCCACCGGCATAGATGGCGATACGTCCAGTTTTAGCGTCGGTTAAGCATGAAACAGGGAATAAGACATTTGGCACATAACCACTTGTTTCATAAATCTTTTCTGGAGCGAGTAAGAAGTTACCGCATCTATGTAATACTTTGCTTGGATCGTCTCTATCAACAATCGCCGCACCGATGGAATAAACTAAACCTGAACAAGTGAGATTAGCGCCATGGAAGAACACTAACCATCCTAAATCACATTCAATAGGGGTTGGTCCCGCACCAATCTTAGTGCCGCACCACCATTCATATCCTCTTTCCATGACATGTCTATGTTTGCCCCAATATTCCATATCTTTACTATAAGATAGGAAGATATCACCAAACTGAGTATGACCAGAGTCACTTGGACGAGAGAACATTGCGTATTCCCCATTAATCTTTCTTGGGAATAAGACACCATTTCTATTAAATGGGAGGAATGGATTATCCACTAGTTCAAAGTCTTTAAAATCTTTTGTTTTACCAATGCCTAATGTTGGACCATGGTTAGAAGTACAGAAGATGATATAGTATATACCTTCTAATTCCACGAGTCTTGGATCATAAGCATATTCTAATTTAATTGGTTTTCCTTCTTTATCATGGAAAACGATTGGATCTATTTCAAAATCAAAATGGATACCATCTTTAGAATGTCCCACGAATAAGAATGGGATACCGTTTTTCGTGTCCGCTCTAAAGACACCAATGAATTCATCTTTATATGCCATCACTGCGCTATTAAAGACTCTAGAAGCATTTGGGAATGGATTCATCGAGATAATAGGATTTTGAGAATATCTCCATAAAGGAGAATCACATCCTTCTGGACGCTTCTCATAAGGCATATTAGCTAATTCTTTTCCATAGATTTGATGTTTCATAATTAATACCTACTTTTTAATTTCTGCGTTTGATTCTCTTTCAACAAAGTCACATCTAATGACGATTTGAGAATAAGGGATTTGGTGTGACTTAATTGAATTAGCCACGTATTTTGCTACTTCCTCACCAATCTCTTGGCGCGGAATGTTAAATGTTGATAATCTTGGAGTCATAAAGTCTCCAGTCCTGATGTTATCGAAACCGATAACAGAGATATCTTCAGGCACCTTTTTACCTAATCTATTAATTGTTTTAATAGCGTTTAAGGCGATGATGTCATTCGCACACACTATCGCCGTAATTGGTTGATTATTTAATGCATCAATGAGCATTTGCTCATCAGCGTAATTCTTTTTGTCATTATTAAAGATAATTGAACATGGTTTATTGACTTCTTTTTTGTGGTTTTCCATGGCCGCCATATAGCCTTCATGTCTTTCTCTAAAGGATAAGCTATGTGAATCACTACCATAGAAGGCAATATTGGTATGCCCTTGTTGGATTAAGCGTTGGACCGCTAAGTATGTGGAATCATAGTTAGAGAACTTAAACTGAGTGGCTTCACTATGGAATGTTTTTGGATCCACGATGACGATTGGTTTACCTTTAGCCACTAGTGTATCCATGATTTGCTTTGGGGCAACATGGATGATGATAAAAGCACTAACGGATGATTCTTTTAACTTTTTAAGAAGGCCATCATCAATCTTGTCTTCTTCAAAAGTGAGATATTCGACGATTAAATTGCTTCTAGATAAGGTGGAAGATATCGCAGTAATAATTGGCTGCCAGAAATCTTCTTTGAATAAAATACGGCTAGAGCCAATTAAAAGGACACGGTTAGAAGCAACCTTATGCACTTTTAATTTAGAAGTGTCATAACCGAGTTCTGTGGCTTTTCTAATAATCTTTTCTCTCGTGGCATCAGAGACATTGTTCTTGCCTCCTAACGCTCTAGAGACTAAACCCTTAGTAACACCACACTCTATAGCAATTTGTTCTAAAGTTGGTTTTTTCATATTCTTATTATCTTTAATTTATTATTAATTAATATACGAGTATAGGAGGGGTATTAATTACCCCTCCAAATACGCGTTCTACGCACTTAGCGTGTTATTGATTGCTTAAGACTGCACCGACATTAACACCAGCGGCTAAATCACCGGTGACTTCAGTGACAGTAAATGTAACTTTGCCCATAGGATTTACTGAATATGTACCAGTAATGTTGCCCATAGAAGTTGTAACTGTGAGTAATTGATCGGCTCCACTCATTGCCATTGTATATGTACCAGCAAGGTTACCACCTAATGCTTCATTATTTAATGTGATAACACCATTTTGACCAAAGGTCATGGTTGCGGCACCGGCAGTAATATTACCGTTTAAGACTAAGCCTTCTTTAGCGAAGTAGTTCATTTCTGGACTTTCGTAATCGTTATAGTAGAAAGCTTTATCAACATTGAGGAAACCTGTAGCGGACTTAGTCGCCATATAGATACCATAGCCATAATATGTCTTAGAGGCATCTAAATTGAGTGTATATAATGTCCAATCACTATTAGCAGGAATTGTGAGTTCAACAGATTTTCTGCTGGAATCACCTTGAGTGCTTGGTTCAACTTTTTGAATGTGATAGGCATAGAGCTTAATACTAACTGCATTTGCATTGGCGTTCTTTAAGTAGATACCGAGTTTATTGAAGCCTTTATGACCAACGGCTGTACCATCGGCTAAGCCCCATTGTAAGTATCTCATATTGCCCGCTGAGGAGAACTTCATCTTAAGGGATTGGCTACCATCAGCAGCTGTTGTCTTATCGAGTTGTAATTGATCACCATTACCACCCATTAAGGACCAACCATTACCACCGATTGGGGAAAGGTTAGATGAACCACCTGTGTAGTAGTCACAGTGATAAGCACCACGAGCACCACTAACTTGGCTGAGATCTTTATTACCTTGATAGTACATCTTACCATCGGATTCATATGTTTCAGCGTTATCAGCGTATTCAATCATGTTGAAGTTGAGATTGTTAAGAGCGCCAGCAATAGTACCTGTGCCATTAACAGATTTGAAATTGATAGCGTTGTCTTCGATTGTACCGACATATTGGACATCACCTAATGTCATTGTGACTTCGTCTTTGACAATTGTGTATGTACCATTAATGTTCATCGCCATACCTGGAGCGGCTAATGTGACAGCGTTATCTTTACCAATTGTTAATTGGGCATTGATGAGGCCAGCAACTTTACCGATATAGGTCATGCCAGGAGTTAAGACTTTGTCTTCTTCTGGAGGAATTGGTGCAACATATGTCGCATATGGATTAGCGGTATAGACTTCGACGTCATCGATATATAAATATGCTTCGTTTGTGGCTAAGTCATAGTTCTTTTCGATGTTAATCATAAAGCCATAGTATGTGAGTTCAGGATTCAAATCGATTTCGAAGTGTTTCCATTGACCGATAGCTTCTGTTTGTTCAAAGGTTTGAGTTTTAACATAGCTGTCTTTTGTTTGAAGAGTTGGCTTTGATTGTGAATACATAGAAACCTTGAATTGTTTAACCAAACCATTTGTCTTGGCCCAGAAACTGAACTTAGAACCACGGAAGTTATTTTGTTCTGCTGTACCATCGAATAAGCCCCATTGCATATATCTAAATGCAATTGTCTTTGAATGCTTTAAGCAGAGATAGTTCTTACTGCCGTTATGGCCACCATTATCACTCTTCATCTTGAGTTGGCTACCATCGCCGCCTAATAATGACCAGCCATTGCCACCCCATGGAGAGGAGTTGCCTTCACCAGCATAGTATTCAGAATAGTAAGCACCACGAGCACCACTTCTTTGGTCCGCTGGGTTGTCTTTGTAATAAGCCTTACCATCGGATGTATACTGTTCGTAATTATCAACGACTTGAACAGCGTTGAGATCAACACCAGTAACTGCTTCTGCGAAAGCACCACCAGCTTCGACGAACTTCATGGATTGACCACCGTTCTTTAATTGTGCTTTATAAACTAATGTGGCACCGTTATCGGCTGAGGTGAATGTCATATTCTTATTAGCGTCAATAGCAACGTTACCTGGAATTTGTTGTGGTGTTTCCATATCGATAACTGTTGCTGTGGCTGCACCATTAGCACCTAATTCGACTTTAACGGTATTACCATTGTTTAATAAGCCAGTATATCTTGTGTATTGACCCATTGTTTCGACTTCGGATTTAGCCGCTGGTTCATCAATTGTGACAAAGCGGATATTATCGGCGAAAGCGAAGTATGGAAGATTACCATCATTCTTACCTTGGACAAAGAAGCCAACGTCAGTGATGTAATTAACAATGTCATCAACGTGAGCACCAATCAAGTCAGCGGCTGTTTGAATGGTTTGACCAGCTTGTTGCCATAATTGCCATTCACTAGCGGCAAGTGGAATTGTGTATTCAACATATTCGTTTGATGTTGGTTTGAATTCATATGTGAAGGATGGTTCTTGGACTTGGCCCATGATTGTGGCCTTACCTTTTAAGATGACCTTCACAGTATTGAGTGTTGGAATTTGTAAATTGAATTTAATAGCGTTAGCGGATTTTGCAAATGCACCGACTTCGTTATGTTTAAGGAATCTGAAACCTGTGCCATTTTCCCAACCATCAAATCTAAGGGCTTTATTGCCTTGAGCGGCTTTACTGCCAACAGAAACGGCAGCAGATGTTTCGCCCCAAGCAGTTGTGTATGCTTCAACTTTCCAAGCATCCGCCATATCAGCGTTACTTTCGTAGCCTTCGAAGTTATCGATGACTTGTTCAGCGGCATATTCTGCAAAGACCGCGGTGAATGTTGTATCAGCATTAATTGGTTGAGTTAAATCTTTATCCCAGCCTTTAAATCTGTACTTGACTGCATTAGCGTCAGGCGCTTTAGTTGGTGTTTCACCGGTATAAGAAGCGGTTTGACCTTCTTCTACTTCACCAGTTTGAACTTCAACACCGTCGACAACGAATTTAACAGTGAACTTTTTATTAGCCACTGTGACTTTGAATGATGTGGTAACACCTTTATAAGTGACAACGACTTCTTTTTCGCCCACTTGATCTAAGACTGTGCCATTAGCAGGATCGGTTGTGTAGCTATGGACCGCTCTACTAGTACCATCAGAGAAAGTAGCGTTGACCACAATACCTGTTAAGTCTAATTTGTCGCCACGAGTATAAGCTGTTTTAACATTTTCAAGGTTGACGGAAATGCTAACTGCAGTTGGGGCAACAGAACTGGAACTGCTACTAGATGAGCTAGCAGGAGATGATGTAGAGGATGAGCTTGAACTACTTGGTTTACTAGTATCAGAAGAACTACTTGGTTTACTTTCACTACTACTTGATGAGCTAGTGCTAGGTTCTACTGTTGAAGAAGTATCAGCTGATCCAGAGCTTGGATTATTACTACTTGATGGAGTGGTACCTGGATTACAAGCACCTAAAACCATGCCCATAGTCATAGCAAGCGTTAGAAAAGCAATTTTTTTCTTATTATTCATAAGATTTTCCTTCCTTGCATTATGCAAATATGTAAGGGAGTTTTTCACTCCTTGACAATTGCATTATAATGCACTGAAAAATGGTTATTAAAGTAAAAACTGATAAACTTTAGGATGTTTTTTGTAAACTTTTAGAAATGTTTACTAAATCTTATAAACATTAATATATCTAATAATGATAAATAAAGAATAAATATAAATAGAATTAATCTATATTAAGGATAAATAAAAAGCCACTAGTAAACTTTTTAATTTTTATGTTTATTTAAGGGCTTTAGATAATCTCTTTAATAACCGCTTTTAGCTCTTCAGCCATTCTTTCATGAGCGGTCACATAAGCATGGTTACTGATTGCGGTATTATCCCCGTTAAATCTATGGATATATAAATTCTTATATAAAGGTTTTAGATATTCATATGTTTCTTCATATAAATAGTAGGCGTTTTCTTCCTTTAAAGTGCCATAAACCATTAATATTTTTAGATCTTTATTATTTCTTAATTCATAATCAATGAGAGCTTGATATTGTCTTATAAAATAATTGATTCTTGTATCTCTTAAGTTTTTATCTTCTTGGATATAGGAATTATCATTACAGCCTAATGAAATAATTAAGATATCTTCTTTAAGGACATCTTGATTATCAACATTTGAATTTACTTTGACTTTATCAATAAAATCGATAATGCCAATATTCTTAGGATCAGTATAACTAGAGAAAGTTAAACCCCATCCAGAAGCGGAAAATATATCCATTTCCATATCTAATTCATATAAAGCGTGATAAACAAAATCCAGAACGGAATCAGAAGTATGGATAGAGGCAAATTCGTTATGACCTAAAATGCCAAAGCCCGCCACTGTTGAATCTCCATACACTTTGACTTTTTTATAATAGACATGGTCATAACGATATAGCTCACCGTTAACAATAATATCCTTAATAGCGAGAGCGTTATCATTAGCCTCATTAGCCTTAATAATATCGATATAATGAATACTTTTTCCTTTAAACTTATATTGATAAACACCACTTTCATTTAAGACTTTTATCTTATTTTCATAATCTCTATCAATGATGATATAAAAATATCCTGGAGAAGGAATATGTTCTAAATAAATAGTAAAAGCATCTCCATTCATTTTAAAAGATAAAGAAGAGCCACCATTATAGAGATAAAGGATGTTATCTTTAAAAAGATATCGTCCGTTAATATGAGTATTAAACAAATCTATCATCAAATTCATTGTATCTTGTATAAGTGAAAGCGCAATTGAAATACGCGCTGTTTACTAAAATATATAAAAGTTTACAAAAACATTGATTATTATATAAGTGTATGAAAAACTTTATAAAATTATTCCTATTATCCCCAATAGCGTTTTCCGCTATGGGATGTAACAACACACCAAAAGAACCTAAGCCTGTTGATGTTGTCGTTATCTCTGGTCAAAGTAATGCGGTTGGTTGTACCCATATTAAATGTTTAAAAAGAAGTATGGGTTCAGCAAAAGAATCTGAATATATGAAAGGGTATCCAGACATCCAAATAGCCTATGACTGTTGGACAAAAGATGTTAGAGAAGATAATAGTTCCTATTTCTACTCGCAAAATAAGTCCAAAGATAATGACTTTGTTAAAGTAATGTTAGGTCAAGGCAATAGCCAAGCAACATTTGGTCCTGAAATCGGTATCGCTGAAAGAATGCATGAAAAATACGCAGGTAAATTATTCTTAATTAAATATGCCTGTGGTGCTTCTAACTTAAAAGATGACTGGGCAAAAAGAAATTCCCCAATGTATAACAGATTCATTGAATATGTGAAATCACAAATGGATAACTTAAAAGGTAAGGGATACGCCCCTACTATTAAGGCCTTCTGTTGGATGCAAGGTGAAGGTGATTCCTATCCTGGCTATTATGATGAATACTATGACAATTTAAAAGAATTCGTTGGTAATGTTAGAGCAGACCTTAAGGAACTCTCTGGTAATAAAGATATGGCATTTATCGATGCTGGTATCAATAACTCCCCGCAGTGGCAGTATTACCGTAAAGTAAACGAGGCTAAAGAACAGTTCGCTAACGACAGTGAAAATAACTTCTATATCGACACTATTGCAGCGGGTATGCATACAGATCAAGAACCATTTGGAGAAGTTGATACCGCTCACTACGATACAGAATCACAAGTCTTACTAGGAAACTTATTCGCCGAACAATTTGAAAAGTTCTTGGATCCAGTTGAGTAGAAAAATAGGAAGCCAAATCATCAACGGCTTCCTTTTTCTTATCTAATTGTTAACGGAATTATCTTATTAACACTACTACCTAGTGCTAGTTTTGCTTCTCTTATATCAATATCAGTTTGAAGATTTAAAAAATAGTTTTCGCTAAGGCCAAATAGCTTGCCTAACTTAATAGATGTTTCAGCGGTTATCTTACGTCTATCATGAAGGATATCTTGTATACGAGAAACAGGAACATCTATTTCTTTCGCTAGACGGTAGGCGGAAAGAGAATATGGAACCATGAATTCTTCTTTTAATATTTCGCTAATTTTTGGTGTTTCGATATGTTTCATAACGTGACCTCATGGTAATTATATACCTGTGTCACGTGTATATCAATAAACCCACATTGAGCAATTATTTCTTAGATACACGTTCTTCTGGAAGATGTATTGTATATCCTTTGGATGAACGAGCAAAAGCAATAGCGGGATAATAGGCCCCACCATTCCATTTTGGATCATGCTCGGCATTTATGATGTCATAGGCAACGACATACTCACCATATTCGGTTGTAAATGTATCAGTAAATGTAATAACGTCTGAATCCTTTGAATAGAAATCATATTTATCAGATAAAAAGTCTTTGACGGTTCCTATTTCGACAAGAGTGCTAATCCATGTTTGATTATAATTCTCATCAACGATTGCAATACTTCTAGCAATAGTAAATGAATCTAAAGCTTCATAAATAGTGCGATACTGCGGAGCGTGTCTTGCGGTGACTGAAATAGTTAGCTCATCATCCTGATATCTTTTAGCGTCAACCCAAATAGCCACTGGATAAAGAGTCGAGTGTAAAGAATACACTTCGTCCTTATTGATACAGCCAGTTAAAGTAAGTAATGATACTAAAAGCAATATTCCTTTTTTCATAGCAATATCAATTATATAAAAAAGAAAGATGCCGTCAATTAATTACGGCATCTATTTCTTTATGCATCCGCAGGAATCATCATTTCCTTAATGACGTCTAGTTCACTTTGTTTAACACCTTTATCCAATAAGAACTTAGTGGCTTTTTCTTGATATGTTTTGCCTTCTTGTTCTTTGATGAGCTTTGGATAACTATTCTCAATTGTGCTTCTACTACGTTTTCCGCCGATATTAGCGAAGTTTGAGAATAAGTAGTCTCTCCATAGGTGTTCTTCTTTTACGCCTAACATGGCGTTTATTAGGTGGGCTACATATCCTGTTCTATCAGTGCCTATTGAGCAGTGAAAGAATAAAGGATAGTTATCTTTATTACCTAAGATAGAAAATACCTTTCTTAAAGAAGCGTCATTATCTTCTCCACCGACATAGTCTTGATTGTAGTCCATTGGACATTGATAGTATTTAACACTGTTACCTAGTACACTTGTCCCTTCTTTTAAACCACCAACTTCATTATTATCAGTTCTTCTTAAATCTATTTCGGTTTTAACTTTCATGGTATTAAGCATGGTGTTAATACCTCTATCTGAGATTCTGACACTGACTTCTTCTTCATCGTCGTCATTAAGTTTACTAGTGCGGTATATAACACCTTGGTTAAGTGTTTTATTACCTTCTATTGGGTATCCCCCTAAGTCTCTTGCGTTAGTGACACCAGAGATATACATATTTCTAATGATCTCACTAGAAGTAGTAAAGCTATCTTCATAGATGATGTCGTCTTCTTCAGTATCAACATAGAAATAATATGTTGTACCGATCTTTAAGTTATTAAATGACACTCTATTTCTTGTTACATGAGTGGCCACACTATTAAGGTAGCCTCTGTTCTCTGATAGATAGACTGTGCAGTCTTGATACTTCTCATCCCACGTGAATGTAATATCTTGTGGTCTAGATAATTCTTCCGCGCCTCTAACATAGAGGTTGATATCATCAAGTGGTCCATTAAGGAACACTCTTTGTACCGCGGTATGTATTTGCATTTTCCCTTCTTCTTCGGGAGGCACAACAAAAGCAACTTCGTTGCCTTTACATGATGTCAAAATCAAAGACGCCAAAATGGTTGGAACGACCAATTTCCTTAAAATATTCATAATCTTTCTCTCTGTTTACGAATATATCAAAACGCTAATTAATCTGCAAATTGAAATTAGTAAACTTTCTAGAATGTATCAAGAATAATTATCTATCTAATAGGTAACAATAATAATTATATAAAGGCTGGCCTTCTTCAAAGACAACTGTTTGATAACCGTTAAATTCGCCGTTGCTATTATTGCTATATCCTGTCAATTGACGGACATGGAAATTATTATCAATAAGTTCATAACCTGTTTTATGTTCAGTTGTACCAGAAATAGGAACACTGATAATGTATCTACCATTAGGGATGATAACATGTTCACCAGTAATCTGTTCTCTATAGATGTTTGTCGCGCCTTCTATCTCATTATTACAAAGTAGGTACGATACTATAGTATCAGTACCTTCTTTGTACTGCACGCCTTCAACTTTTAGGTTGTATAAATAAGAAGGCGAAATGGCGCTGATCATTAAATTAAAACCAGTATTGCCATCTCTTAGTACATAGGTAACCGCTACTACAGCTTGAATTGGGTCATCTTCAAAACCATCTAATTCCATTTGATGTTCCACGATATGTTTAAGGTTATTATCTACCTTTTGATAATCAGTGGTATCAATAGCGGATGATATTGAAGATGTATTTTTATTAAATGGACCACAGCCCTTAAAATAGCAAATAAGAAATACCACTCCAACAATAATGTCTATAGCGACAAATGCCGCTAATATCTTTTTGATAAGTGATTTCTTATTTTCTTTGTTGTTATCGGAATTATTTTTAGCCATGCATATATATTAAGCAAAAGTATAACAATATTAAAGAAAAAGGTGGATAGAGTTTTTTACTCTTGTCCACCTATTTACTAGATTTTTATGGGTTAAATAACAAATGCAAAATAGTAAGGGAGATATACTATATTTTTTTCGACCTTGATGTCACCCTCATGAAGAACGATTGATTTTCCAATTTTATCAGAAAACATTTCTTTAACTTTTTTTAAGGATTCAATGCTATTTGAATCGCTTGATTTTACCTCGACAAGATTAACTTTATTGTTTCTTCTTATAAGGAAGTCAATCTCCGCTTCTGTTTTTTTAGTCTCTTTATTCACTTTTTTATAATAAAAAACTTTTTCTCCACTGCTTCTAATAGCCTGGGCAACAATATTTTCTATCAACATTCCTTCATTGATGTGGAGTTTATCAAATAAAATGGCCTTATATAGTTCATTTTCTAGATAATCTTTATTTTTAAAAGCCAAAGAAACCAATAAGCCTGTATCCATCAAATAGCATTTAAAATAAGGATCAATTGTAGAAAGATTAAATGCTGTTGAAATTTCACTAACATTTTCAGACATATTAATTATCATTGCATCATTAAGCCATCCTAGAGGACCTTTGTAATCCCTGATTCTTGCATTAGGATCAACATGGGACAAAACAAATTTCTTATCGTGTTTAGATAATTCAGAAGGGATGTGCCAAAAGATATTTTTCAATGTTTCAGAATTCTCTTCTTCTTGTTCATCCATGTCTCCTTCATATAGTGTCAATATTTGCTGTTTAGCAAAATCTACTTCGCCAAAATCTTTGGTTTTAACATAAGTGAAAACAGCTTGTGGCATGCCACCCACTAACATATATGTTCTAAATAATTTTTTAATCGCATTATGCGATGATGTAAGCGGCTTAAGCGAATCATAATGTTTTCTAATAATATCAAACGTAAATTCGTCATTTATCGCCCAAAGAAACTCTTCAAAATCTAAAGGATAAACATCAAGCGGATATTCTTCTGATGGAATTAATATCTTTTTTGATTTTTTCTTAATGGACGCTAGGGAACCGGTTTCAATATAATCGTATCTTTTGTCTTCTAATAATGTTTTAAGCGCTTGGCGGGCTTCTGGGAATAATTGGATTTCATCTAAAATAATAAGCGATTCTCTTTTGTATAATTTTGTTTTGTAATGAACTTGAAGCTTTTCAAATAAATCGTCAAGATCTTCTAAAGAATTAACAAACAAGTCTTTTATTTCTTTTGGAGCTTTATCAAATCTAATTTCTATATATGATTTGTATTTGTCTAACCCTAGTCTATTTGCAAGAGTGGACTTGCCAACACGTCTAGGACCTCTTAAAAATAGAGCATAATTAGGCGCTCTTTTTTCTTTCCACTCAACCATTTTGTCGTATATTTTTCTTTTAAATTCAATTTCAGGCATTTCCATAAGACGAGTTCCTTTCACATTTGCGCCTAGTTTTTACAATTGAATTTTCACATTTGCGCCACTAAAAATCAATACTTATTTTCACAATTGCGCTAAATAATCAATATATTTGCATATTTTTCGATAGTAAAATAATTCATGTCTATATATCACTTATATTATACTCTTTTAGCTGCCATTTTGGTTATACCAAAAATAGTATGAAGAGGCCTAGATAAATGATATATGGGTATGAAAAGGGGCTTCGAATAAAGCCCTAATATTCAACTTTTTCTATTTAATAAAATGGGTAAACTTGGTTTCTTCCTTTTCAGGATAACCATATTTCAATCTAGCATCTCTTATAGCTTTCATTAAGAAGACCATATTACGGGCCACTATACGAGCATTTTGCATACCCTCTTCATCATTTTCTATTTGGCCTTGTTCTCTACCAAAGCCATTATTCCAATATCTACCTGATGCGATAGGCATCTGGTTGATAGTGAA
>Ga0256405_10009543_pt1 | contig 13247 bp, 13 predicted proteins | sample RumenRJG_02DNA_FD_189096 | JGI IMG/M metagenome (GOLD analysis project Ga0256405, IMG submission 189096) | Bovine rumen microbial communities from Lethbridge, Alberta, Canada - RJG_02 | ecosystem: Host-associated > Mammals > Digestive system > Stomach > Rumen | place: Canada: Alberta...
CTCCTAAGCGGTAGGTCGGGTGTTCGAGTCACCTCACGGACGCGATTTCGAGCGGAATTTCGTTAGCAAAACGCCTTTGGTGTTAGCAAAACGAGGTTCCGCTTTTGTTAGCAGGAAGCCCTTCTCGCGAGGGGCTTTTTTGCTTCCTGCTCACAACGGTTAGCAAAATCCTTCATTCTGCTCACATTTTTCGGCCATTTGCTAACAGCCCAAATTTTGGGTTTTCCTGCTCACCCCGGCGTAAGGTCTGCTCACAGCGGGGCTGCACCCGTAAATACCCTTCTGGAAGCTGTAATGCAGGTGAAGTTCCGCTGGATTCCTCCGTGAAGGATTCTTTTCAGAGATTCTCTGCTCACAGCAGTTAGCAAAAACCGCTCACAGGAAGGATCTTTATTGCTAACCGGCCTTAAGCCGTGCCCTTTGTGAGCAGTTCCGGATATGTAAAAACCGGCAGAGGATCCTCTGGGAGGAAGCCTGCCGGTCCTTAAAGGGGAAATATGCCATGAACCTGTGATATGTCAGATAGAATGAAGAGGCTGAAGATTATTGCTTGCTGCCCGGATTCAGCATGGCGGTCAGGGTTTTGAGCATCGCCGCAGTTTCCGGGTTGGAAAGCATCTTCAGGAGTGTTGCCATGTCGGCTGCCGGTTCAACGGAGGCGGTATCGGCAACGGCCGGTGCTGGTGCAGGCGCTTCCGGTATATGACCTTTGCCGGCATAGAAGTGTTCTTCAAAGAGCCGGGCATTGTTCCTCCGGTCATCATCAAGGATATGCGAATATACCTCGGTAACCATGGAAGTCTGGGCATGCCCGGAGTCACCCTGGACAGCTTTAACATCGCCGCCGTTCAGTTTCAGTTTATAAGTGATACTGGAATGGCGCAGGCTGTGGAATACGACCTTCGGAAGATCATGTTCTTCGATCAGCTTTGTAAATTTCTCCTGAATCACCGAGGATTCCCGGGGAGTCCCGGCAGATCCGCAGATGACCAGATTGTAATCGTAGTATTCATCTCCGAGAGCATCCCTTGCGTAATCCTGCTCTTTTTTGAAATCCACAAGCATCTGTGCAACCGTGCGCGGCAGGAAGACCTTGCGGACACTGCTTTGTGTCTTCGGAGCTTTCAGAACCATGACGGTTACGGTTCTCTTATTCTGTGAGGGGAAGATTCGGATTACGTCCTTCTGTTCCAGTGCATTCAGTGCATCCTTTCGCACACGCTGCATTTCCTTATTGATGGTGATGCTGGCATATCCGGACGCGATGGATTCATCAGAGATGTCTACGCAATCCCAGGTCAGCCCAAGCAGCTCGCCGATGCGGAGGGAACAGGAAAAGGCCAGGTTGATGCAGAGCCTCAGCTGTTCATCTTCGCAGACCTCCAGCGCATGGAACAGGTCTTCTGCGGTCCAGATGGCCCGTTCTTCCTGCTTATGTTTCGGGACATTTGCCAGCATAGCCGGATTTTTCTCAACCAGTTCCCATTTGAGGGCCTGGTTAAAGCAGTTCCGGAGTATCTTATGGATCTCCCGGACGTTTGAGGTCGTGCAGAATTCATTTTTGGCCTTGCCGGTCATAGGATTCGGCACAGCCTTTGTTTTCAGGACCTGCTGATAGTACTTCTCCAGCACCCTTGGCGTGACGTCCTTGATCTTCATGTCTCCAAGCAGAGGTCTCACATAGTTGTCTATAGTGGAGACATTGCTGCTGTATGTAGATAAGGCCCAGGTATTCTTGCCATACAGGTTGATATATTCTGTCAGCAGCTCGTTCATGGTCTTGCACTGCGGGATCACAAAGGTCCCGATGCGCTCTTTATATTCGATTTCCTTCTGGCGGGTTCGCGCTTCGGTCATCGTTTTATAGGATTCCCATTTCTGTCGTTTATTGCCGTCGGCGTCGATATATCGGTAAACGACGCAGTAGCTGTTGTTTCTTTTCTTGATGGATGCCATCGCTTATTCCTCCGTTTCATGGGTTTTCAAAAGAAAGTCTTCGAATGCCGTGCGCGGGATCCGGATCAGTTTTTTCCCTGACCGCACCACCGGGAAGCGGTTCTTCCGTATCCACTTGAGGATCCGGCCGTGTTCAACGCCTGCCAGAAGGGCAGCTTCATCAACCGTCAGATACTCCGGATTGGAGCTGACAGCCTTCGGAGATGCTTTTTTCGCCCTTTTGGGAGATGACTTCAGGCAGTCTGCGTAATGGATATTGGCCGCCTCCGGGTGGCCGGCACGGTCTTCCGGCTTCAGATATTCCGTCTGTCCCGCATACCAGATGTCAAAGCTCCGGTTCAAGATCCGTTTTTTGCCGGCAAGCTCGATGACCTGCAGTGTTTTGCGGCCCCGCTCGCTGCGCATGATCTCATAAACGGTTTTGCGAGGAACATCCAGAAGCCTCGCCATCTCCGGCATTGTCATGGAGTGTCGCTCCAGCTCAGCATCCTTCTCCTGGTCCTCCAGCGTCCGGTATTTGGACTGGGAGGCGTACCATTTTTCAAAGGCGTCCCTTGGAACTCGCTTCCAATAGTCCACCAGGATAGTGGGCAGTTCATATCGGTTGATGATGTAGTAGGCTACATCTTCAGAAACACCGAGCATCTTTCCCATATCCTGAGCGGAATAGGATTCCTGACGGAGCTTTTCGCCCGGCGGCTCCCCGGTGACCTTGCGGTATTTTACCTGTCCGGCATACCAGTTTTCGAAGCTTTCGATGACCACGCGCATTTTGCCGGAGACGAGGACGGTATCGAAGTATTCCTTATGGACCAGCCAGTAGGATTCCACTTTCTTCAGTCCCAGGAGCCGCCCCATTTCCCGGACGGACATGGTCTTTTTCTGTTTCGTTTCCATGTGTCGTCTTCCTTTCTTTATGTAAGATTTCAGCCAGGCTTTTTCAGCCTGGCTGAATCATAGCGGCTCTTTGCTGAAACTTTTAGGATGTCGATTCGGTAAATGTCTGGGAATGACATCCTTGACAGGCGATGCATCCCGGATCACTGTTTGTCCAGCCAGTCGTCGAAGCTTTTTCTGGAGATCCTGTATCCGGTCCGCCCGAGCTTAAAGTAGCGGAATTGATTCGTTTTCAGCAGGTCATAGACCGTTGTCCTGCCGCACATCAATATATTCTGAAGGTCTTCTACGGTATAGCAGCGCTTCTCCGGGGCAATCGGAACCGCGCCTTCCGGGAAGTCAGATGCTTCCGGGACATCGTATATTTCACATGCTTCCATCATGTTTTTATATCCTCGCTTTCCTTACGGTGCTTCCACGCACTCCGGGATCTCCATGCCAAATTCAATCAGCATGGCAGCCTCTACAGCTTTCATCTGCTCCTTGTTGATCTTTCCAAGGTACCTGCGGATCCGCTGTTTATCGATCGGCTTAGGTTGTTCTATGACAGCCATAGATGTGGCATTAAGCCCCCGGACGTTTTCCAATAATACATGCGTCGGAAGGTCCAGCCTTTTCAGCTGCGTTGTGACCGGCGCAACAACCATGGTGGGACTGAAGAAGTTTCCGATGTCGTTTTGCAGGACCAGACCGGGTCTGACGCCGCCTTGTTCAGACCCTACGACCGGGTCAAAATCGACAAGATAGATATCCCCGCGCCGGTAGATCCAGTTCTTCGCCGAAGAAGGATCCCTGCGGGGCTTTTCGGCCTCATTGATCATCGTCATGTGCTTGTCCTCCTCAATATTTGATCGGCAGCGCCGTCTTGATACTGGCGCCGTTATAGATACGGACGACCTGCGCTAAATACTTTTTATAACCGCCCAGGGCATCCCCCATGGCCCGGCCGTCACGGTAAATGGTCAGCGGGTCCTTCTTGCGGCACTGACGGATCAGGCGTTTTCTGTCGTATTCCTCCCAGTAGAGATCCACGAAAGCGCACATGGCCGTAACAGTTTCGGAACGGAGTGCATCAGGATCACCGTCCCAGGCTTCCAGTAGAATGCTGAGGGCTTCCTTATATTTCTCTGGTCCGAGGCGGGAGAATTCCTTAAAGGCCGTGGCCACGCAGGCCAGGCGGTTCCGTCCGCGCTTCTGGCTCATATCAAGAACCGCGCCGGTTTCCTCTGTTACCTCAATAAACTTGAGGACAACCTGGTCCTCACCAAAGGCCTTCGCCCGCAGTTCCGGACCGGCGCCCAGGTCTCTGGAAAAACCGGTCTGCTGTGCAAAGAGCAATGCCTCTTCCTTTTCTGTCATTCCGAAGTAAACCTTGCAGAGGATCGGAAGCGGCTTGCCGCCGTTCCGGTGGACCCTGGCGGCGATGGTGTGCTGGCCGTCAAAGACGAAATAGCGGCCGTCGCGGTAGCTGACTTTCGGCTCGTTGGCGATCCGTTCATCAAAGTTAAGGGAGATCTTCGTGATCTGGTCGGGTTCCTGCCGGCGCTGGTAAGTGTTGCGGGGAACCTCCAGCTGGTCGCTGTCGATCATCATTTCCTTATAGGGCTTTACGTAAGTTGGTACTGCGTTCTCTTTCAACATGTTTTCCATCACTTATTTATCCTCCTTGATGTGATTCAGGTATTCTATGCCTTTGGCCGCCAGTGCCCGGACCTGCGTCCGGCATTCCTCCAGCGAAGCGTTCGGCTGGTTTACGGTTAAGCAGAAGTCCCAGCGAAAGATCATTCCTTCCAGGGCGTCCGCAAGTTCCGCGATAATGGTCTCGATCGGGGTATCCCGGTTCTTGCGGTCCGGACTGCTGGCCATGCTTTCCGAGATGGCGAGAGCGGATGTGGGCCGGTCGGTATTGGAAGCATCTTCCATATCCTCTGATTGAACCGGCGTTTCATCCGGCTCCGGCTTCTTCTTTTTGGGAGAAGGGCGTGGCTTGCGAAGGTCTTCGGCAAGCTGCGGCCTTTCATCCGGTGCCGCTCTTGCAATAGCAGTCACGCTTTTTTCGGGAACCTTTAAGGTGCCGGAAAGGATTTCGTTGCGGATTCCCGGGATAATTGCATCAGCAGCATCAAGGCCCCTTGTAAACTGATCCGCCCTGTGAACGAAACTGCCGGTGACATTGTTTTCCTTCGCAACTTTCTCCCGGGTGGTTGATGGTGCCTGAGGGCCGTAATGTTCATTTTGAACATTACGGTGAAACTTGCCGGTTTTATCCCTCGGCTGTCCTCTGGAGCTTTCACCCCTCGCAGCTTTTTCCGCTTCGTACTGCTTGCCAATCAAATACTTCTTTTGTTCATCTGTCAGATTTCTGCGGCCGAGCTGGTTCCGGCAGATCCAGATAATTGCCTCATACCGGTCAGCAAATTCCTTCTCATGAGTCGTAAAGCTGATTTCCGGATGGGCTTGTATGACCTTGTATCGGTTATGGCCGTCCACGATCACGCCGTTCCAGACGATGAGGGGATTTAAGACGGTGCCTTCCGCCAGGATATTGGCTTCCAGCTGTTCGAATTCCTCAGGTGTCAACGGCGGGATCTTTTCGGCAAACTCCGGATCGATTTTCAAATCCATCAAATCCATCGTAAGTGTCCCTCCTTTATGTCTGTTTGGTTCCTGTGGAACCTATGTAAAGCGGACCGGCAAAGCTTAGCCTCACGGCCCGCTGTTATCTCTGTGTTATGGTGTTCCCGCATTTGTCCCAGACACCCCCGGATGGCAGGACGGATATGTCCCGCCGGGAAGTCATTCAGGTGCCTGTCTGCTGCACAGGTGCTCATCGGGCGTTACCCCGCCCCGCCTTCTTTGTGGCCGGGCCGCGAATTACGGAAGTCTCATTGTCTGTGTGATAGATCTTAGCTGTACAGGGAAGACAGTTCCCCGCTTACAGGCCGGTTTCGCGCTCGGACCTTCCGGCCGTCATGGCGCTTGCCGCTGATGTGGCTCCTTATCACACGTTCGTACCTGAATGAATGTGCACTATTGAGTTATCATGGTGCATCCCCTTCCGGGGTCGTAACGGCACCGCCGTTACGATTATCAGTTTAGCCGTGAAATGGACATTTGAAATTGATCCCGTGGCGCACGTTCAGGTGATCCCGTGGCGCACATTGCCCGGTTTCAGGCAGAAAACTCACAGTTCATTGATGATTGCCGTGAGCTCCGTAAGCGCTGAGAGCATCCGCACCCTGGCGTCAGAAGAAATGACAGGCGTCCCTTTCAGAAGATAGTCCGTACTCACATCCAGAAGCTGTGAAATATCGATCAGCAGGTCGATGGAGCAGGCCTTGGCTCCCTTTTCCAGACGGTTTACATGCAGCCGGTCCACGCCAAGCATCTCGGCCAGTCGTTCCTGTGTGAGGCCTTTTCTGTTCCTAGCCTCTTTCATCCGTTTTCCAAATTCTTTCGGGTCAAAATACATCCCTGGTCCTTTCCGCCTGCTGCGGTGAGCAAAGGATGCATAGACAGGATGCGGGCCGGTCCTTAGCGCCTGAAAGCGGGTGCATTAAAGAAGGGTACCGATGCCGGTTCTATCGGGATCTCCGATAAATCCTGCATATGTATCCTCAGCCCTTAATGCATGTCAGGCTTTCGATATTTTGTTGGTTCGGTGGAATCGGGCGATGTGCCTTTGTTTCCTTGAACTGTTGAGACCAGTGTATCCGGAAGAAGGGATTTTAAGAATCAACGGAGCATGGCCCGTTTCAGCCGGAAACGGGCGTTTCAGAGGTGTTTCCGGGAAGGGTCGGGTGCGGGAATCCGCATGGGATAAGGCTTAGAAGGGGGTTCATGATTCATGGCCCCCTACAGAGATTTTTCATCTGAATGAGAAAATCAGGCATAAAAAATGACTGCAGGACATTTGCAGTCTTGCAGTCATCTGTAATGATAGCGTTCTTAATTCAGTTCGCCACTCTTATTCCATTCTCATCATATCCTTCCACCAGGTTGGTCAGCGGCTGTGCCCCGGCCTCTACCAGCAGGCGGTTTACGACCGGCAATGGCTGCAGATACCACTGGGTCAGGGCGTATTCATAGAGCTTCATATCCACCGACTTCAGCAGCTTCGACGGACTGATGCGGATATATCGTCTGCTGGTTTCCGGCGGCAGGTGCAGTGCGATGCAGACGGCGACGATCTCCTGGATCGGGAACATGATATCCGCCTTGTTCCGCATGTTTTTAATCGTATGGTCCGAAAGGCCGGTGGCCTCGGCCAGAGCGCCGACGGTCACTTTCCGAGCATCCATCAGTTCTACGGTGTAGTCGTTGAAGTTCTTCTCAAACTTCGCCTCCTCTCGCATCTGCATTTCCATCTGTTTCCTGAGCTGCAGGCCGGCTTCCGTGGTGACGGCTTCCCCATTCGCACCGACGTACTTTACCTGTTTCCGGCCTTTACCCTGGCCGGTGGTCTTCAGCAGGACGCCGTTGACGAAGCGTTCAATGATGTTGCTGTACTCCTCCCGGAAGACAAGGCAGCATTCCCCCATGTGTTCCCGGGCATAGGTCCGCAGGTGCGGCCGGTGGAACTGGTCGAAGAAGAGATATTTTCTGTCATTCCGGCAGTATACCCCGTTTTCCGGGACGTACAGATAGAGTCCGGTGTTCAGAACCTGGCGGAAATCCGCGTTCCGCAGATATTCCTTTAGGGCGTCTGCTTCACTGATGGTATAGGTCTCGTGCTCGGACAGCGTTGAGAGATACGACGGCACCAGGTTCCCATTGGCGGTTCTGAGAATCCCGCGCACTTCGTTGTATCCGAAATCCAGAAGCCGGGATCTGGCCATGGTCTTGGTGGTACCGTAAAACTCGGCCATCTCATCTACCAGGCGCCGCATGTTGGCGAGGTTGCGGAGACCACCGTAATAGGCCAGAAGGCGCTCTGCATGGGCTTTGCCGGTACTCTCCGGAATCATCAGATACCGGGGGAATGTATTTGCCTGTATTTCCATCCGCTCCATGGGCGTCGTGCGGTCCTGGGTCGAATTTTCCCTGTACCGCTTGCACATATAGGAGCAGTAATCATGGCCGTGTGTCTTTTGAAGCAGGAAGAAGTACATTCCCAGATAATAATGGGTCGCCTCGTGGGCCAGTGTAGAGTTCTTCATACTGCGGGAATCCCGGACCTCCAGGTTCAGCACAATGGTCCCGGGATTGATATCCTGCCGGCGGACGTTCCCGGTCTTTTCATCCAGCACTTCCGCCGTACCGAAACCGAAGAAGTATTCACCGAGGGCGCCGTTTTCCGGAAATGCGCCATAGTACAGCGAGAGGTTCATTTCCCGGATCCAGGCTTCCGGATCCACTGGGACATCCGCTGCGAAGGTCCCCGGAAGGTAGCGGATGCGGATATAACGGCTGAGCTGTTCATAATCTTCCGCGCCCATGACAGGAAGCAGATATCTGTCAACGGGCAGGGAGTTAGGATAAAGGGAACGGATGCTGCGATTTTCATCCAGAACCACACCTTCGAAATGGCATTCCAGATGGCAGGGACGCAGATCAAAGGAATATCGCAGACGCAGCTGCAGATTCAGTTTATAACTGTTACGGAAAGCGGCAGAGATCCGGCGGACTTCCTCAAGCCGTATCTTTGCTTCCAAAGCGATATCGACCTTGAAATCCGCGACCGGCTGTCCAAAAACAGACTCCGGCCGTATGATCCGCAGCTCATTGACCCAGATGCGGTCAACGGACCACTCATCTGAAGTTGTCTTGAATTCCTCCGGATGCTCTCCGATATATGTTTTCAGGTCATCTTCAAAGCTCCGATGATACACTTTCGTGATCACATCGATAACAGTATAGGGCCGGAAGGATTCATCCAGCCTGGTCCGGTAGAGTTCTTCCCTTTCCTGTTCCGTCAGGTCCTTTTTCGGAACAAAGGCATGGGGGCTTTGTGTGATGGCAGCTTCTTTCACCTCATAATGCTCCTTCCTGCGGCAGGTGAGCGCCGCATATCATCTCGGTGGTCTATCTTCATAGGTGGGAATCGGATAGTTGAAATATAACACAGCAAAACGCGATTGTAAAGCTAAAAATCGCTTTACAATCGCATATTTATGTGATAAGATACGATCAAAGGATTATCCTTATATGGAAAGGAAGGTGTAAACCTATGCCGCGGCGAAGTATAGATCGTTCCACTTCCGGAACAGGAACCGTAATTGATATGAAGACAGGAAAGCCGGTAGAAAAGCCCACGCTTCCCATCGTCTGCGAGAGAGTACGCTTCTACAGGGAACGGATGGGAATCGAGCAGAAGGAACTGGCAAGGATGATCGGCGTAACCGGCAATGCAGTCTCTAACTGGGAGAACGGCAGGGGACGCCCCGACCTGAACCTGATCCCGGCTCTTTGTGAAGCGCTGCACATCACGATGTACGAATTATTTGATGTGGAGGATCCGACGGAGCAGCTGACCGCCGGAGAACAGATGCATATCGAACAGTACCGGGAACTGACGCCGGGGCATAAGACGGCTGTGGATCAGCTCATGGATACACTGGTGAAAGTACAGATCGCTGAAAATGCCCCGCTCATTCGGAGACTCACCTATTATTCCCGGTCCCTGGCCGCTGGCTTCGGCGATCCGACCGAGTTTGAAGATGAGGGCGAGCCCATCTGGCTGTACGCCTCCAGGGAAGTGGACCGCGCCGACTGCGTATTTACCGTCAACGGCAACAGTATGGAACCGAAGTTCCATAACGGCGATATGGTCCTGGTGTCCCGTATCCCGGATGCCCCGGACCTGCAGCCCGGCGAGATCGGGGCCTTCATTACCGGCAACGAGACCTATATCAAGGTTTATCAGGAGGACGGCCTGCATTCTCTGAATCCGGATTACAAACCGATGCACTTTAATGATGCGGACCGTGTCTACCTGATCGGCCGCGTCATGGGGATTCTTGATCCGGAGCAGGTCGCTTCGGAAGCTGATGTGAATAAGTACCAGATGCTGCATCCGGAAGATCACTGATTTTCCGGATCCCTTCTGGTCTTCGTAAGACATGGAAGGGAGGCAGGACAGATGGAAATTTTCCCGCAGCGGACCTATATCTGCATCGATCTCAAGTCCTATTACGCCTCCGTGGAATGTGTCTACCGTGGACTGGATCCGCTGAAAGCAAATCTGCTGGTGGCGGACGAGAACCGGTCTGACCAGACCATCTGTCTGGCAGTCTCCCCTTCCCTGAAGGCAATAGGCGTTCCGTCCCGGCCCCGGCTGTTTGAAGCGAAATGGGCGATCCGCAAGTACGAGCGGGAACATAACACAAAGGTCGAGTACATCACTGCTGTTCCGCGCATGGCGGAATATGAGCGCATCTCCGCCCAGATCTACGGCATCTACCTGCGTTACGTCGCACCGGAGGATGTCCATGTATATTCCATCGACGAATGTTTTATCGACTGGTATTTGCCCCTTTGTTTTAGTCTACTAATAGCATATCACACTTCAAAAATTTTTCCATACAATTCTCGCCAGCTTGGGACATTTTGTCCCAAAGTGGCCCAGCCATCGACATCCTTGTTTGCATATATGGGCGGAGTTATAATATTGGTAGGAGGACAACCCATCAACTTTTACAGGAGGTAGCTGCTTATGATCGTTCTGAAAGTCCTTGCCGCCCCCTTTGTGGTGGTGCTCACCGTTCTGGCCGCCGTGGTGTCGTTTCTGTTCTGTATGGCAACTGCGGTTTTCGTTGTAGCCTGTGTGGTGCTGACCCTGCTTGCCGTGGCCCTGTTCATTAGCGGCCAGACGCTGGGCGGGATCGTGTTCCTTATCCTTGCGTTTCTGATCTCTCCCTATGGCATTCCAGCCATTGCGGAGTGGCTGGTGGATAAGCTGCACAATCTCAACTTTGCTCTGCGGGGCTTCATCACAGGCTGATACTTCGGGACAATTTGTCCCAAGGTAGCATGACGGCGGCTGAACCCAGCCGCCGTTTTTCATACAGGAAGGAGGGCTGCCTACGGCAACGACCTATCTCAAAAAACACAAAATCAGCAAGGGAGAAACTATCGCGCAATCGCTGAAGGATCGGTTTGAATACGGACAAAACCCGGACAAGACACAGGGCGGCGAGTTAATTTCTTCCTATGCCTGCGACCACATGACCGCCGATGCGGAGTTCCTGTTAAGCAAGGCAAAGTACCGGGCCGTCACGGGCCGGGAGCAGCGCCGGGATGCCGATGTGCTGTGCTATCAGATCCGGCAGGCGTTCAAGCCCGGAGAGATCACCCCGGAGGAGGCCAACCGTATCGGCTACGAAACGGCGATGCGCTGGACGAAGGGCAAGTATGCCTTTTTTGTTGCCACCCACACAGACCGCCAGCATATCCATAACCACATTTACTACAATTCCACTTCGCTGGATCATACCCGGAAGTTCCGGGATTTCATCGGCTCGGCCCGCGCTGTGCGGCGGCTCTCTGACCGGGTATGTCTGGAAAATGACCTGTCCGTGATCCTCAACCCCAAGCTCCATAGCAAGGGCCGCTTTCTCCACTATGGGGCATGGCTGGGAGCCGAGCGCCAGCCCTCGTATAAAGAAAGGCTGCGCCTTGCCATCAACGATGCCCTTGCAAAAGGCCCCGCCGATTTTGCCAACTTTCTGCGGCTCATGGAGGAGTCCGGGTATGCGGTCAAGCATGGGCGCGGCGGTGTGATCTCGTTCCTCGTTCCCGGACAGGAACGGGCAACACGGCTCCGGGCATCCACACTTGGGGACGGATACGATTCCGAGGACATCCGGGCCGTGATTGCCGGGAAACGGCCTATCCCGCAGATCTACGGTGCGGCGGCTCCCGCGCCCAGGAGCGTTAATCTCATTGTGGATATACAGGAGCGTTTGCGCTCCGGCAAAGGCCCGGCCTATGAACGGTGGGCCAAGGTATATAACCTCAAACAGATGGCGGCGGCCCTCATGTTTTTGCAGGAGCACCAGCTCACCGAATATGACCAGCTTGCCGCACAAGCTGACGGGGCGGCCCAGCGGTTTCATGCTCTGGCCGGGGAGCTGCGTCAGACCGAGGCTGACCTTTCCAAAACCTCCGCGCTGATGGAGGCCGTGGTGCAATACGCCAAGTCCCGGCCTGTGTTTGAGGGGTACAAGGCGGCCCGGTATAGCAAGAAATATCTGGCTGAGCATGGCCCGGAGCTGGCCGACTACCGGGCAGCGAAGGCGGCGCTCAATGAGTTGCTGGACGGTGAAAAGCTCCCGAAGATGGACGCGCTAAAAGAAAAGCGCCGCAAACTTGCGGCGCGGAAAAAGGCCCTCTATGCCGAGTACCGGGCGGCCCAGCAGGAAATGCGGGAGGCCGTGGCGGTCAAGGCGAATATCGATCATCTGCTCGGCCTGTCGGACGAGCGCAAAAATAAGGAACAGGAGCGATAAGCGACGGTGACGCAGACAACAGACTTTGGGACAACTTGTCCCAAAGAGCCGGGTTTGGGGAGGCTCCCCAACAAGCGTTTTTGCAGCCACCACGGGATGCAAAAATAGCAAGTGTGGCTACACTTGCCCTGCTTGCCATTTGTGCGCTCCTCTCAAAATAGCGCAAAACGTCTTGACCGATTCGGTTATTTATGTTACACTGTATACAAATAACCGATTCGGTTATTTGAAGGAGCAGAATAGTAATGGAAAAATTTTTAGCGCTTTCACATGAGAAACAGGCAACAATCCGTAATGCGGCGCTTGCCTGTTTCGCAAGACATGGATATGAAAAAACGTCAATCAATGATATTGCGGTGACTGCTGGTATCTCAAAAGCGTCAATCTTTCAGTATTTTGGCAATAAGCAGACACTCTATCGGTATTTGCTTGACTTCTGCATAGCTCAAATGAAACAAGCCTACGATGCAGACGCATTGGAGAAAAATACGGATTTCTTTGACCGTGTATGGGAAGCCAGTGTAATGAAAGTGGGGAACTTGAAAAAGCATCCGCATATTGCATCATTTATCGCAAGTGCGGCAACAGAGTCAATATCGGAATTGAAAGACAATATACTTTCTACAACAGATGAAAAATTTATAGAAACGCTGGTCCTGTATGAAGAAGATTGCCAGAAATTCAAACGTCCGGAGGATGCAAAGTTGCTGTTGCAGATGCTTATGACGCTTGCATGGGGTATGTCTGTTCAGTTGGAAAGTGGAGTGGATTATGACAGCATGATGAAAGAGTTTCGAAACATCCTAGATATGTTGAAACACAACTTTTACAAGGAGGAATATTTGCCATGAGCAAGCCGGTAATTGTCCTAAACGAACTTACAAAAAGCTATGGAAAACATCGAGGAATTGAAAACATTAGCTTTACTGTTGAACAAGGCGAGGT
>Ga0256405_10009544_pt1 | contig 13245 bp, 1 predicted proteins | sample RumenRJG_02DNA_FD_189096 | JGI IMG/M metagenome (GOLD analysis project Ga0256405, IMG submission 189096) | Bovine rumen microbial communities from Lethbridge, Alberta, Canada - RJG_02 | ecosystem: Host-associated > Mammals > Digestive system > Stomach > Rumen | place: Canada: Alberta | collected...
ATAATTTCATATTGGGGATTGGGGATTGGGGATTGGGGATTGGGGATTGGGGATTGGGCCCAATCCCCAATCCCCAATCCCCAATCCCCAATCCCCAATCCCCAAATAATTAATAATTTATCGACAATTCAAATTTATTATTAATTTAATTAATTAAATAAATTAATTATTTTAATTTATTTAATTAAATTAACAATTATTTAATATTAACAACATGAATCAATCAGATGAACACTCATCCTCTTCTTTCTTTCTTCTCAGTCTACAACCTCTAAAGCAATGAGTAACTCTTTCAGGACTACCACAACATATCTCTTCTGTTTCAGAAGAAGAAGAAGAAGAAGAAGAAGAATTTTTTCTTATTTCCCCATAAATTATTTGCTTAACATCATCAAATAAATATTCATTGCTATTTTTATTTAAATATTTATATAGGTAAATAATTTGATTAATTTTTAAATCCATTGACTTTAATTCATTTAAATTTTCTTCAAATTCATTATTATTATATAAATTAATATCCCAATAAGCTGATGAATTTAAATAATTAATTATATTATTTTTATTTAGTTTAATATTTTCTTTATTATCTTCTAGAAATAGTATTAATTCTATAAATAATCTAATTGCAATAGTAAGATCTTGAACGAATATATATTTATTTCGATATTTTTTTATTTTTCTTTTTGAATAATAGTCTAATTCTTCTTGATAGGTTTTCATTTCATTAATTATATCTTTAAAAATTACTTTTAAAAAATAATCAAAAATATCATAAAGTTTATCAATTGTAAAATTATCTCCAGCCTCGAATAATTTAATGGAATATTTAGAAATTAAATCCTCTAATTCATAAATTATATTAGATATCTTTTTATCACCTTCTATTTTATTTTCTTTTCCTTGATAATTTAAGAATTTTAATAATTCAAAAAAATCATTAATAATTATTTTATACAAATTTGTATTTTTATTTTCTTCACAAAATTTATATATGACTACTTTATCATCTAAATTAATATTTTTACAAATATAATTTTTTTTAAATATATTAATTTGAGTTATTATTTGATTATCAAATGTTTTATTTTCATAAATAAATTCAGTAATATCCTCGTTTAATAATTTTTTTCCTTTTAATAGTAAATCTGTCATTATTTCTTCAATTTTATCAAAATTAATGAAATATTCATTATATAATTTATAATTTATTGGAAGAGTATCAAATACTTTTCTATATGAATAATTAAATATTAAATTTATAAACATATTTTTCCTTGGTAATTTTAGATTAAATATTTCTTCGTCATTGATTTGTTGAATATTGACTCTGTTTTTGCTAGTAGCATCAAATAATCCTTTAGCTATTTTTATATCTAATAATTTCTCGGTGTTATCATTTTGTAATTTAATAAAATATTTATAAATATCTATATATGTTCTTCCAAAATTATTACTATAATCAATAAAGAAATCATTTAAAGTTTTATTAATATTTAATCTTTCATCAAATCCTTTAGGTTTAGCTAACTCATTATAAATACCAATAAATTTATTTATTAAATTCTTATTTGTATAATATATTTCAGTATCTTTTAATTTAATTTTTTCAGCATTCTCTTTTGATATTTTGTTATAATAATGTTGATTAATTAAATTTAATGCAGTATTAAATATATAAAATTTTTTGACTTTTTTGAAATTATCATTTTTTTTTTGTTTTAAATATAATTTTAAAACTGGATATTTATTTTCCTCTATATTTAATAATTTCTCTAATATATATTCCTCATTTAAATAATCTGTATAATAAAAATATTTATAAAATGGAAATTTTTCTTCCGGACAATCTTCATTAGTATATTCTTCTTTTAATAAATTAATCCAATGATTATTCTCCTCAATATTTTCATTGTTATTTGAAACAAATATATTCTTTTTTAATTCATCAAAATCTTTGAATTCTTTTAATTTATATTTACTAATATTATTTTCATTATTAATAAAATCCATTTTAAATTTATTATATAGTATTTTATAAATATAAATACGTATCATTTTACATATAGGTTCTTCTCCATTAATATTATCTATTATTTCCTTATAGGATTCTATTTCATCAATCTTTTTAATAAAATTATAAATATAAACCTTGATATAACCTATACAGAATAATTTATTTAATTCATTAAATTTTATATCTAGATTTTTGGGTTTTTTAACGCAATTATCTAAAAATATAATACATTTTTTTAAAGTAGCTTTCTTTTCTTTATCTGCAGCATTTTGAATATAAATCAATGATTTTTTTTCAAGTAGATATAACATGGTTTCTTTTAGAACTAAATTTAATTTTAATTCCTTTTCTAAATGATTTGTTATGGTATCGTTATCATATAAAACAATATTTCTATTATAACGAAAATCTTCTATTTCTAAGTTATCATCTAATAATATTTGAAATATATCAATTGACCTTTTTACAATTTCATTTTTTTCTAATATTTTTTTCATTATTACATAACGATAATCAGTATCATATAATTTTTCAATTTCTTCGGAATATATATTCGTTAAAATATTATAATATTTTTCATTTTTATTTTCTAAATTAGAAAGTATTAAATCTAATTTTTCAAAATTTGATAATAATTTTTGGATGAATTCAAATTCATCATTATTAAGAGCATATTCTTGTATAATAAAGCAACTTTCTCTAATTATATTTTTAATTTCATTTATTTTTGTAATATTATTATTTTTGAATAATTCAATAATATATATTAATTCGCTAATTATATATTTTTCATTTAAAAAAATAAATAAATCATAATCTAATTTTTGTAATATATTAATAATATCTTTCAGTATAGAATAATATTTATTAATTTCTATATTATTATTTTCACTTTTCTTATTATTATTAAATTCAATTAATTGAATTTCATTTGAAGTTATGCTATAACAAATACTTGCTAATAATATATAATAGCATTCATTTACTTCTTTTGTATGTGGAGGATTTCTATTTTTATTAGTAATATAATTTATATTACCTGTATTAATCAATTCATTAATTTTATCAAATAATATTTTTTCATTATAATTGAAAATTTTTAAAGCCATTTCAATTATTTTTAATATATTTATAATATATTCAACATTTGATTCTATCCATATTATTTTAATTAATAAAATTTTAGTTTTATTATTATTTTTCATTATTTCATTTTCTTTATTGAATCTTAATTTTATTAATATTTCTATAATTTTATTATATATATCATCAATATTATAATGATATAAATTATTGTTATATTTTTTTAAATAATAAATAATATAATCTTTAAAAATTAAATCAATTGAAATTTTATCAAGTATATATAGTATGTTTTCATAATTATTTTCAAATTCTTTAAAAACTTTATCCAATAAAAATTTTTCATTTTTATAAAATTCTCTTTTTATTTTAATATGTGAATCAAGTTCTTCTCTTAAATCGTTTTCATTATTTGAATAATCTAATTTAATATTAATATTTATATAATTTGAAAGACTAGAATAAAAATTATATAATGTTGGTATATTATAACCTAATAAAAATTTACATTTATATTTATAACATTTTTCAATGGTAATTCCTTCTAAATATTTTAATAATAAATCTTCAATAGTATTCCTCTCTAAATATTTATAATTATTCGTTTCTATTTCTGAAAGTGTAGTAAATATATTATTATCTTCCAAAATTAAAAATATTTTTATTAAATATTTAGTAAATATTTCTTCTATAATATATTCTTTAAAACAAGATATAATATCAATATGATATTTATTAATAATTTTATTTTTATATATTAAATCAATTATATTTTTGGAATCATCATATTCTTTAGAATTATCAATTAATTTTATCACTAATCCAATTATTTTATCTTTTATTATTTCCTCATTCTTCATATAATTAATAATTTTATCTATATATTCCTTATAATTTTTAATAAATGAACCAGAATTTAATTCTCTTGTTAAAAAATACTTTAATGTTTTATAAAATTTTTTATCTAAATCAAAAAATTTTTTATCATTACTTAATATATCTTTAGTTTTATTTGCTAATATATCTTTTAGTGTTAAATTATTTTTGCCATTTAAATCATCTATAAACAATTGATTAATATTAGGATTAATATCAAGTAAATAATTTATATTATCACTATGATTTCCAAAGTTTCTATTTATATGGATTATAATAATATAATTATATTTATCTGCTTTATAATTTTGTAAAATATAATTACTTATATATTCTATATATTTTATATCAGATTGTTCAAGATGCATATATATATAATCTTCTTTATTTAATATTTGATTTTCATTTATGATTTTTTTCTCATTTATTATTCTTTTAAAGGCACCCCCACTTTCAAATAAAAATTTTACCATATCAAAACTCATTTCAGGATTAAGTCCTTCTATCACATCAGTTATACCTGAAAAAGTATATATAATTGAAATTTTATATATTTTATTTTCTTTATCATTTATATAATCTTTTAAACAAATAATATTTTTCATTTCTATATATTTCTTTTTAATAATATTATTATCTGGTAGAATTACTATAATATCTTGAGGTAAAATTTTATAGATTTTATTAGCAACTTTTTCTTTTAATATATTTACATAATTTTCTTCGTCTTTAGTATTTAATTCTTTTTCTGTACCATTGTTATTCCATTCAAACTCCTTATTTAAATAATAAATTAATTCGTGAATATCATCTTTTCTGCAATTAATTAGTAAATCATTTAGAGAATAATTTAGATCTTTATATTGTCTTATAACATTTCTGAAATTAAATTCATTAATTATATTTGAAGAAATTGATTTTATTCTATCATCTAATAATTTGTAAAAGTAAATACTTCTTTTTTCAAATTGATTTAAAAATATCAGATTACAATTATTCATAAATCTTTTTTCGACAAATATTATAATTTTAAAACTATCTTTTACTTCAGTCAACTTCTCATCAATAATATTATTTAAGTATATTCTCGCATATTTTTTATCATTTATTTCTTGATAATTCTTTTTATATAAATCAAATAAAAAAGGATGAATTTGATTTATATTATCTATTATTATTAATTTATGTTCTTTTGTATTTTTTTGTATTTCATTTATTATATTAAATATATATTCTTTATCATTATTTATTGAAGGATTTCCGTTATATAATTTAATTTCATCAAAACAATTTTGTAATTTAATAACTTGATTTAATAATGTAGTTAGAGTTTGTTCAGTTTCTATTAATAAATATCTACTATTGATATCCATTACATTATTATATATACAATGATTTATATTATATTCATTTATTTTATATATTTTTATTTTTAAATCTTCTTCTCCCATATTATCACATTGTAAATTATATATTTTTTTGAATAAAATATTAGAATAGATTTTGAATGATTTTTGTTTACTAAATGAATCAGAATCATTTGACATATATTTAAATGAGTGGTGGAAATCCCCTAAAACATTTTTAATTTCTTTTAGTTTATCTTTTATATCTTCAATTTCTATATTAAAATCAATATCTATAATAAATTTAATTCCATCAAAATTTCTTTCAATATATTTTATTATTATTTCTACTTTTTCATGATAACTATTTTCTTCATCTAATCTTCCAAATTCTATTACTATTTCTTTTATTAAATTATAAAAATCAATATTACAATGAAAATCTATATTTATTTTTCTTTCTTTTTTCATTAATTTAATAAAATCATCTTCATTTGAAATTTCTCTAAATATTTTTCCTTTAATAATTTTCCTATAGTGTGTTAGAACAACTAATTTTTTGATAAAATGTAATATATTTTTATATTCAAAATAAGTACGGGAAAGTATTTCAAAAATATTATCATTTTTCAATTTGGGTGAAATACTATCTACAATATTTCTTGATGTTTCAATAAGAGAATTTAAATGTTCATCTAAATTTGGAATAGATAATATAAAAGTATTTTTATTTATATATGTTGTATCTAATGTATAATTGCTAATACCAATAAAACTTATGTCTTCCTTATCAATTGATTCTAGTTTAGAATTTAATATTTTAAATGGATTACTCTCAGATCTTTGAGCTAATCCAATTTCATCAAATAAAATCAATAATTTTGGTATATCTTTTTTATTTTTTTTATAAAAGTCTAATTTTATTTCTGCTTTATTAAATAAATATTCAATATCTTCTGGTTTAGTTAATTCTGATCCATGAAAATATATTGGAATAATTCTTTGAAATAATCTAAAAAATTTATTTTCTGAACATTTTCCTTTCATTGATTGAATTATTAATTTTATACTTAAAGTTTTACTACTACCTGGTTTACCTATTATTATAAGTGGAATATTTGTTGAAATAGAAATAAACGACAAAAATATAATTTTTTTTAATGTAGAAGTTTTTCCTATTCCTTTTTCTATATTTATTTGATTGATTAAATAATCTTGTTCTATTCTAATAAAATCACTAAAGAAATTATATATTTTTTCTTCAGGTCTTGATATAATTTCATCTTTTAAATCTTTATAATTTATTTTATCTAATAATTTTATTCCGTTTCCTTCAAAATTTCCATTATTTATTAATTGTAATAATATAGGCTGTAATTGAGATTCAAAATTATATTTATTTTCAATATTAGTTAATCTCATATAATAATTTATATAAATTGAGCAAATAATACTTCTTATTTTATTATTTAATTCATTATTTTTTCTATTTTCGCATTCATTTTTTTTAGTATAATAATATATAAAAAATTCAAATATTTTTAAAAATCTTGATATATCTCTTAATGAAACAGCAGAAGGATCATAAATTTGTCTAAAATAACGATGACATTGGAAAATCGCCTCTGTTGTTTTTTCATGTGAATAATTTTCTTCTTTATTAAATATTTTTCCTATAATATTATAAATATATTTTTTTTCATCATCTTCACATATTGAACCAAAATTAAAAACATAATATAAAAGAGATTGTGGAAGAGGCTCTATAATATAAACTGATTCAGAATCAATATCAATATCATATGATAAACTTAAACCATATTGTTCAATATTTTTTCTAATAAATCGATAAGGATGACATGCTCCAATTAAACGAATATTATCAGATATTTTTTTATCATTATAAGTTTTATTATTAAATATTTCTGTTAATAATAATTGAGATTTACATGTATTTATTTTATTAAAATATATCCATAATTCTTTTTCTTTTGGATTTTTTGCTTTTTCATTTATTCTTTCCATTATTTTATATAATTTTTCATCATTAATTTCTGGATTAATATTAATTATTTCAATATTTCTTTTACCATTATTTAATAATTCATTTAATTTAAATATTAAAGATAATTTACCACATCCTTCTTCTCCCATTATAATTACGGGAATATTAGCTTTTATTCTATAATATAACAAAATCATTTTTTTAAAATTATCATCAGTAATTATATAATTATTATCTTTTTCATCTAATATAGATATTAAAGATTTAAATTCTCCTAAATCTTTATCTATTTCATTTGGGATATTAAATAATATTTTCATCTTTTTTAAATAATCTTTTGAATTTTGAAATTCATATGAATTTATTTTTTCAATATTAAATCTTTCAAAATTCATATTTTCTTTATTTATAAACATCAAAGAATGAGGAAAAGTTTGATTTTGTAAATCATTATTATATATATCAGATAATATATCTATATAACTTTTATTCTCATCATTATTAAATTTTATGATATTTGTTAATAATTTAGAAAATCCGCCTGAAGTAAAATATAATGTACTTTTAGCAAAATCTTCTAATATTTTTTCTGTTATATTTTGATTTCCTTCTGAAAATACTAATTTACTTTTAAATTTATCGAATTGAGATATAAAAAGTTTAATAAAAATATTTATTTGATAAAATGAATATCTTTCTAATCCAATATGTTTCTTTACGAATTCTTGTAATTTATCATTTGAATCAATATTTAATAATCTATTAAATTTATCAATTATTTGATTTGGATAATTAAAATTTGGTAAATTTTCAAAAGTAATATTTTCTTTTTTAAATATATTTAATATATGAAATTTTGGTAAAAAGTTTTCATAACAATTTGGTATTTCAATATATATATAAATATCTTTTGGAATATAAATAATATCTCCATTATTTATATAAAATTTAGTAATCAAAAAAGAAAATAAAAATTCATTTAATATTTCATTATCATTAAATTCGTATAAATCTAAGTGAATTGCAACATTTTCGTATTTATTATTTTCATTTTTAATTTCTATTAATATATTGTTTAATTTATTAAAAATAATATTTCTTGTTAATGTTGCTCCTAAAGCCAAATGAAAATATTGTTTGCCAATATCTTTTATTTCTTTTTTAATTTTTTCAGATTTACCTAAACCACATATATCTGAACTTATAACCTTTATATTTTTAAATTCTTCCGATAAAAATTTATTATCACTTATAGGCGAATAATTTTCATCCATTTCATCATCAATTTTACTCATTTCATAATAATAATTCATAAATAGTTTTAATTCTCTTAAAAGAGGAATTATAGCTTCATTGTTTTTTTCATAGACAAAAACTAAGCAAGATTCCATATAATCCTTTGTTTCAATTTTATTAAATATTTTGTCTGTTGTTTTATTTTTACATCTTTCTTCAAATTTATATGATAATAGTTGATTTATTAAAGTAATTACTATTCCTATTTGTTGTTCAGAAAATGAATTATTAATTCCTATAACAAATAATGTATTATAATTACATAAAATTGCTCTATTCAAAAATGCTTCCATTTCTTCATATGATGTCTCATTACTAATTATTAAAATATTTTGTGTAACAGGTAATTTATTTAATTTAGCCCAAAATAAATTAATAATACATTCTTCAATAGAAATATAATTACATTTATATGAATATATTCCTTTACATTCTTTTTCAGATATTATTTTCATGTTTTCATAATGATCTTTTATTGATTTATTATTATTATCAAATAAAGAAAAAATATAATTTGAGATATTCTCTAATGAATCTTTATTATATAATTCATATTCATCAAAATAATCAGCCGTTCTTCTTACTATACATTCATTCCCTTCTTCCATAGGTTTGTTACTATCAACAATATTTAAAATATATCTCAAAAATGATTCCATATGAAAACCACACTCTAAAATCCTCAAAATTGATCTGAACTGTTTTCCATATAAAAACCTTATATAAATATTATGTTTATAAAAAAAATCTAATTGAGTATTATATGTATTTTTAGATTCAATTAAAAATGTTTTAATTTTTTCTAAATCTACTTCTTTATCTTCTAAATAATATTTTATAATATACATTTTTACTCTAATATTAATTTTTATTGGTAAACTATTTCCTTTGATTCTTAAAGCATTCATATATTCATTAATAGTTTCCAAATTATCTATAATATTTCTAAAAAATAATAAAGTATCATTATTATTTCTAAGATCAATTTTATTTTTTATATTAATTAATTCTTTCATTGATATATTTTTTATTTTATCTTTATTATTGCAATAATAAATAATATTTTCTGAATCCTGATATATATTAATTATTAATTCTTCTTTAATTATATTATTAATTTCTTTTAAAATATTTTTTGAAGAATCATAATTTATATCTAAGTCAATAATTGATATAAAATTATGTGAATAATTTATAATTTTTTCTATTTCACTTTGATTCAATCTTTTTATATATGAATATATTTCAAAATTATTTTTTAGATTTTTCATTTGATTAATATGTTCCAAACAAGCTTCTGTATCTTTTATATCATTTATATTTATTAAACAATTACTCGATTGTATTCTATCCTTTAAAATATCAATATTTTGATATTTTCTTGAAAATAAATATTCTATAGCTTCTTTTTTATTATATAAACTAGTAAATATGTTAAAGTAATTTTGGTTTTCTTGATAATTATATATATCATTATTTTTTAATTCATTTAAATCATTTTTCATTTCTTCAAAATTTTTTTGAGATATATTTTTATATTTATCAGATAATTTATTATTCCAATCATTATTATCTTTTTCAAAAAAATCAAAAAAGAAAATCATACTATTTATATGTTTTTCATATATTTTACTTTTAAATAAAATATTTAATTCATTTATTAATTTTTGATTATTAATATTATAATAATTTTTTATATCTTCAATCAATTTATTTATTATTTCTTCGTCATATCCTAATTTTTCTCTTACTTTATCAAAAATTTCTTTATGTTTTTTATATATTTCATTTAATTCTATATTTTTCATAAATAATAAACCTATATCATTTAATATTTCATTTGATTTTTCAAATTTTTTTCTTTCATCTTTTTCAGAATTCATCTCATATATTACATTAAATAATAAAAAATTTTTGATTTTTTGAACTAAATCAACTATTGGAATTACATTTCTACATTCATCTATCAATTTTTTTATTTTTTCATCATGTATAAATTGTTGCATATTCATCTTTTGGCTTTCTATAATAATATATTTTATTTTCTCTATTATATCAGAAAAGCATCTACTATGATATATTTTAATATTATATTTAATATATTTTAATTGTTTAATCTTTTTATTTATTTCTTCGTATGTCGTTTTTAATCCATTATAAAAATCTATAGGATTGAAGGATTCTAATATTATTTTAAATAAACTCAATCTTTTTATTATTATAGTTTTGTCGTTTTTCAAAAATTTCTCGAATTCATTTTTAGAAATATAACTTTCTATATCTCCTTTTATCCTATCTATTAAATTAAATATATTTCCATAATACTCTTCATTACACATTTTTATTTTTCCTTTTTCATATAATTCATATAATAATGTTATTCTTATATTTTCATTCTGTGAAAAAAATTCTACTTTAGTAAATAAATTTTTTTTGAATAATTCATTTAAAAATTTATTTATGCTTTTCTCTTTTTCCTCGACATTTTTTTTTCTTTCTAAACAATTAATTAAATTTATTATATTTTGAAAATCATCCATATTTTGAATTTTTTCACAAAATTCATGAAAAATAAATTCTTCCAATTTAACAAAATTAACACCTTTCATTTCTTCCTCTTCTACATTTTCTTTTTTTATAATTATATTCATTATTTCAATTAAAATATGAGTTATTAATTTTTTATTCAATTTTCTTATTATAATTCTTTCTATAAAATCTAATTTATCATAATTTTCTGTATAGATATAATAAATAATAGCAAAATCTGCAATAAACTCTATCACTTTTTTGATTTTTATTTCATCAGTTAATTCTTCTATTTGTTTCACTATTATATCATCAAATATCTTATTCAAACAATTTAATAATGATTTTTTTTCTTGAATATTTTTAATATTAATTAATTTAATTGCTGCCTCAAAATTAGAAATATTTTTTATTTTAGAAATAATTTTTGTAATATATTCATTTATATTATCCTTAAAAATAATCTCAAAATTCATATGTCTAAATTCATCAATAAAATCATCATCTACATCATTTAAATCGAATAAATCAAATATTTTACAATCTAATTTATTTTTATATTTTTCTTCTATATAATATGGATTATATTTACATATTAATCCAAGTTTTTCTATGCTTGCTAAATCATTATTTTTTATATATTTCCATATTATTTTATCTAATATAATTGCAAATTCATCTCTTTCAAAATAATAGATTATAATATCTTTATTCTTTCCCTTTTTTGATAATAGTTCATAATAATTTATAAATATTTTTCTGAATTCAAAACAAATCCATATATTAATTTGTTCTAAATTTTGGAAATAATTTAAAATATAATTCCAAAAATCAATATTAAAATAAATAAAAAATATATTTTTAGATTTAGAAAAATTAATTATCGAATTCATATTTTTTATTGTTTCCAAAAATAATTTATTTTTATTATTATTGCTTTCTTGTAAACTTTCTTCATTTTTAAATTTTATATTATTACCTATTATAATAATATTTCTAATATTCTCTTCTGGATTATATTTCTCAAATATTTTTTCTTTATTATGTTCTATAATAAATATTATGTCTTCTATATATTCAATATAACTTAAAGTTATTCGAAAAATAGAAAATGCTTTATTATTGATTGTATAACTAATAAATTTATTTAAAAATTCAATATTTTGATTAATAGGATTTGTAAAATGAGTATTATAGATAATTAAAATTTCAAATAAATTAATGGAATTTTTCGCAAATAATTTATCTAAAACTAAAGAAAAATTTTCATAATCATAATAATTTAAATAGCTAAGTATAATACCATAAAAATCTATTATATCATAATTATTATTATTTATCAGTTTATCTGCTTCTAATAAAATTTCATTCAAATTTGAAGTATAGTTTTTCAAATATTCTTTTCTATCATTATCTGCCTTATTGTTCCTAAATTTTTTTAATAATACATTACATAAATCTTTATTTTTGTAAATTTTGACAAATAAAGAAATTAAAAGTGAGAATCTTTTTTTCTTTGAAAATAATTCAATACTATTTTTATATAATTCATCAATTTTTTCTTTTTCACCATTTCCTTCTAGGGCTTTTATAAATAATTCTAATTTTTCAGAATATTCTATTTTATTTTGATCAATTATTCTTTTAATAACACATTCTCTTTTTCCAATATCTAATCTAACATCAAATATAAATGTTTTTACTTTATTTTCAAAAGAAATTTCATAAAAGACATCATCTATGATAAATTTATAATAATAATAATGACTTGATTTATTATTTTGATTAATTGATTTTATAGTTTTAAATATCTTTTTATAATAATATTTATTATTTTCGAAAATTTCATCTGTATAAATACATATAGGTATTTGACTCTTTTCTTTAGGCTCCATAAAATAAATATCACCTAATTGTTCTTTTTCAGCAAGAGGATAATAAATAAAGAAATAAATAAAGTTGTCCATTTTTTAAATAAAAGATTATAATTTAAGTTAATATATATATTTATTCAGAACTAATTAAAATAGATTATTTTTTTTATTTTTTAACTATTTTTGATTGGGGATTGGGGATTGGGGATTGGGCCCAAT
>Ga0256405_10009547_pt1 | contig 13242 bp, 12 predicted proteins | sample RumenRJG_02DNA_FD_189096 | JGI IMG/M metagenome (GOLD analysis project Ga0256405, IMG submission 189096) | Bovine rumen microbial communities from Lethbridge, Alberta, Canada - RJG_02 | ecosystem: Host-associated > Mammals > Digestive system > Stomach > Rumen | place: Canada: Alberta...
TCCGGAAACATGGTCTACAGCAGCGGACAGATCCCGGTAGATCCGGCCACCGGCGAAGTGGTCGCAGGCGGAATCGCGGAGCAGGCAGCCCAGAGCTGCAAGAATGTCGGAGCGGTTCTCGCTGCCGGCGGCTCCGGATATGACAAGGTCGTCAAGACCACCTGCTTCCTTGCGGATATGAAGGATTTTGCGGCCTTCAACAAGGTCTATGCGGAATATTTCATCAGCAGCCCGGCGCGCAGCTGCGTCGCGGTGAAGGATCTTCCGAAAGGCGTTCTCTGCGAGATCGAGGCAGTCGCGGAACTGTAAGGAAAGCTGCGATGCAGAAAAAAGAATCACAGAAAAAGGATTCAAAGAAGAAGGGCCCTGAGAAAAAGCTGCAGAAAGAAGAGCAGCGGAAGAAGAAACTGGCCCTCGACGTCATCAGCCGCCTGAAAAAGGAATATCCCGGCGCGGAGTGTACACTGGACTACGATGAGGCATGGAAGCTTCTGGTGAGCGTGCGTCTCGCGGCGCAGTGTACGGACGCGCGGGTGAATGTCGTGGTGGAAAAGCTCTACGAAAAGTTCCCGGATGTGGAGGCTCTCGCTGCAGCCGGACCGGAAGAGATCGAAGAGATCGTAAAGCCCTGCGGACTGGGACACAGCAAGGCACGGGACATCAGCGCCTGCATGCGCATGCTGAGGGATCAGTACGACGGGAAGGTTCCGGACGATTTCGACGCGCTGCTCACGCTTCCGGGTGTCGGCCGGAAGAGCGCGAACCTGATCATGGGCGATGTTTTCGGGAAGCCGGCTATCGTGACAGACACCCACTGCATCCGGCTCACGAACCGCATCGGCCTCGTCGATGGAATCAAAGAACCGAAAAAGGTGGAGATGGCGCTCTGGAAGATCATTCCTCCGGAGGAAGGCAATGATTTCTGCCACCGGCTGGTCCTTCACGGACGCGCTGTATGCACCGCGCGGACGCATCCCTTCTGCGACCGGTGCTGTCTTGTGGATATCTGCGGGAAAAACGGCATATAATATATCAGCGTAATAAAGCCGGGAAAAAACGGTGTGTAAAAATGCGCCGTGGAAATAAGAAAAATTGCGAAAGCCCTGTGCAGAACAGATCTGCACAGGGCTTTTTTGACACCACTCCGGAGGTATTGTAAGATACTCCCAGAATCTGTGGAGGAGAACAAAGCACATGAAAACAGATACGAACCACTCTGCGGAGAATGCCGCGGACAGGAATGCCGATCAGTCCGGCCGCTTTTTCCGCGGGGTTCTCATCACGGCACTGGGCGGAATCTGCTGGGGATCCAACGGCACCCTGATCCAGTATCTGTACAGCAGATATGAGATCAGCGGAAGTACGCTGACCTGTGTCCGCGCGGTCTTCGGCGGACTGCTCCTGCTTCTTCTGGGAACGCTGAAGGGAGATCCGGGTGTGGCCGGGGTCCCCCGGGACCGGGAAAACCGGATCGTGCTGTTCCTGTACGCAACCTTCGGTCTTGCATTTACCCAGTTTGCCTATACGGCGTCTATCCGGGCCTCCAATGCAGGCACAGCGACCGTGCTTCAGAATCTAAGCATGGTCTTTACGCTGATTCTTTCCTGTATTCTGGCGCATCGGCTTCCGGACCGGACGGAGCGGATCTGTGTGGTGCTCGCACTGGTCGGCGGGTTTCTGGTGGCGACCGAGGGAAGCTTTTCCTCCCTGGCGATCTCCCCTGCCGGACTGTTCTGGGGAATCATGAACGCGGCTGCGGTGACCGGGTATACGATGCTTCCGGGGAAACTCCTGAAACGCTGGAGCCCTTTAAGTGTTCTGGGCTGGGGGATGTTGATCGGGGGAGTCGTCCTGTGCGCACTGTTCCGCCCCTGGGAAGAATTCCGCCGGACAGGACTGCCCGCGGGAGAGCTCCTGATCCTTGCGATAATCGTTGTGGTCGGAATTTCCGGATATGCGCTGTTTACCTGGGGCGTTTCCCTGGTGGGGCCGGTCTGTGCGGGCATGGTTGCGACCACAGAGCCTCTGACTGCGGCAATTCTGGCAGCGGTGCTGCTGCATACCCTGTTCTCTGTCCCGACCCTTGCCGGTTTTGCTTGTATCCTTTTGACGGTATTTCTTCTTTCCCGCAGCGGCGGTTCCGGTGCGGAAGCCTGAGGCGGCAGTATCGGGACGAAGCCCTCTGTGATATAGTTAATACAGACGAAAACCATTTAGACGCAGATTCGGGACGGGCGGAACGGCCTTTCAGAAAAGGAGAGCAGTATGAAAAATTTCGTATACTACGCGCCGACAGAGGTGCACTTTGGACGCGGCACGGAAAATGAGACCGGGAAGCTGGTGAAGAAGTACGGCGGGACGAAGGTCCTGATCCATTACGGCGGCGGAAGCGCGGTGCGGTCCGGGCTGATAAGCCGCGTGAAAAAGTCTCTGGAAGAGAGCGGCATAGCTTACTGCGAGCTGGGCGGCGTGGTCCCGAATCCCCATCTTTCCAAGGTCCGTGAAGGAATCGAACTTTGCAAAAAGGAGGGCGTCGACTTCCTTCTGGCAGTGGGCGGCGGCAGCGTCGCGGACTCCTGCAAGGCTATCGGCTACGGGATGCTGCTGGACGGCGATGTCTGGGAGCTCTACGAGCACACGAAGACTGCGGATGCCTGCATGCCGGTGGGCATGGTTCTGACCATCGCGGCAGCCGGCAGCGAGATGAGCAACTCCAGCGTTATCACCAACGAGAAGACCGGGAGCAAGCGCTCCTACAACAGCAATCTGGCCCGGCCGAAATTCGCGGTCTGCAACCCGGAACTCACGATGACGCTCCCGGCATACCAGACGGCCAGCGGCTGCGCGGATATCCTCATGCACACGGAGGAGCGGTATTTTACACAGGTCCCCAACATGGAGCTGACGGATGAAATCGCGGAAGGGCTGATGCGGACGGTGATCCGGAACGCGAAGATCCTGATGAAGGAACCGGAGAATTATGACGCCCGGGCTGAGGTCATGTGGGCCAGCAGTCTCTCCCACAACGGTCTGACGGGCTGCGGAAATGACGGCGGCGACTTTGCCTGCCACGGTCTGGAACACGAACTCGGCGGCATGTTTGACGTGGCGCACGGTGCCGGACTCGCGGCGGTCTGGGGAAGCTGGGCACGCTATGTGTATCAGAACTGCCTCCCGCGTTTTAAGAAATTCGCGGTCAATGTCTGCGGCGTGAAGGAAGAAGGGACGGACGAGGAGATCGCCGTGAAGGGTATCGAGGCGATGGAAGATTTCTACCGCTCCATCGGCATGCCGACCTCCCTTCATGAGCTGGGCATCGCTCCGACGGAGGCTCAGCTTCGTGAGATGGCAAAGCGGTGCGCGAAAGCGGCCGGAGGAAAGAAGGGCTCCGCGAAGGTCCTCTATGAAGCGGACATGCTGGAGATCTACAAGATGGCGAACAGCAGATGAAAAAGATCGGCGTCATTCAGCTTGGATTATCGGCAGCCGGCACCTTTCTCGGTGCCGGCTTCATCTCGGGCCAGGAAATCTGGTCCTTTTTCGGCTGCTTTGGCGCCGCCGGGATCCCGGGATTCGTTGTCAACGCCTTAATCTGCGGCATCATTTTCTATATCGCGGTGGATCTGGTCCGGAAGACAGGGGTCGAGGAGGTGGGTCTGCTCATGACTCCGGGAAACGGCCGTTTTTTTGCCGGTGCGGTGGATTTCCTTCAGTTTCTTATGCTTTACGGTATCGGTGTGATCATGACTGCGGGCGTAAGTGCACTGCTCCATGAACTGACCGGGATCCCGGCCTGGGCGGCCGGACTTCTGTTCTCTGCCGGCGTGCTGGTCATGACCTTCCGCGGTGTGGGCGGACTTACGACCGTCTTTTCCTTTCTGGTGCCGACAGCATCGCTGTGTTCCGTATTAGTGGCGGCGGTGCTGCTTACGCGGGCCGGATTTCAGTTTCAGCCGCCTGCAGGCGCGGTCTCGCCCCTGATGCCGAATCTTTTTATCAGCGTGCCGAATTACGCGGCGTACAATCTTCTTGCCTGTGTCGCGATCATGATCCCCTACGCTCACATCATCCCCGACGACCGGACGCTGCGCAGGGGCATGGTCCTGGGCATGCTGGTGCTGACGGTCCTGGCTGGCAGTATGATCGCTGCGTTCGCGGCATATCCGGAGGCAGGCAGGAGCGAACTTCCCATGGCCGCACTGGCGGCGGAGGTACATCCGGCCATGCATCTGTTTTACAGTCTCATGATGGGATTCGCCATGTTTGCGGCGACGCTGGGGTCTCTGATCGCCCTGATGAAGCAGGCTGTCTGTGCTGTCCCCCGCATCGGAGCAGCGGAGAAGCCCTTCACGGCTGCGGTGGTCTTCAGCTCCTGGCTCCTGAGTCTTTTCGGCTTCGGAACACTGGTGGGAATCGTGTATCCGCTGTTCGGCTATGCCAGCATTCCGCTGTTCGCGATCCTGATCCGGAACTATGTCCGGGTCCGCGCAGCATCCGGGAACAGGTAAAAAATACTCTCCGGAAGCGGGCGCAGATTGTTTCATAATTACAAAAAAAAATATAGAATAATAAGTAACCGTACCTCGCACCGGGATCCGGCGCGGGGCTGTTCAGCAGAAATTATTGCGCGTTTACGCAGGAAGGTGATATTCCATGGAATACAAAGCTCCCGCAAACCGGGAAATGCAGCCCAGCTGTGTCGTAGGAATCGGCGCTTCGGCCGGCGGGCTTGAAGCGCTTCAGCAGATGCTTACCTTTCTGCCCAGCAATACCGGCATGGCCTTCGTCATCATCCAGCACCTGGCACCGAACCACAAGAGTCTTCTGACAGACATTCTCGGAAAGTACACTGTGATGCCGGTTCTGGAAGCACAGGACGGCATGAGGGTCGAGCGGAACCATGTGTATATGATCCCGCCGAAATACAATATTGAAATTATTTCGGATGTACTTCGCCTGAAGGAATATGATCACGCGAAGATGAATCATCCGATCGACATTTTCTTCCGGTCTCTGGCATCGGCCTACGAGAACCGCGCCGTGGCGGTCATTCTGTCCGGCACGGGCTCCGACGGCACCAACGGCATCCGTTCCATCAAGGATCAGAACGGCCTGATCCTTGTCCAGACGCCGGAGAGCGCGAAGTTTGACGGCATGCCGCGGAACGCCATCGCCACGGGTCTGGTGGATATGATCCAGAACCCCGACAGCATCGCCCGCGAGATGGCCCACATCGCCGCATCAATGGCGGACGCTTCCGGCCGGCTGCAGCTGACGGACAGTGACCTCCTGACGCAGGTGTTCAGCATCCTGAAGGCGGTCACCAACATCGACTACGCCTACTACAAGCAGACCACGATCCTCAGGCGCATTGAACGCCGTCTGGTGGTCACCCACAACCGGAATCTCCGGGAATATGTGAATTATCTTTCGGCGAACCCGGAGGAAGCGAAGGTCCTCGCGAAGGAGGTCCTGATCGGCGTTACCAGCTTCTTCCGCGACCCGGAATACTTCGAGGTCCTGAAGGAAAGCGTCATCCGCCCGCTGGTGGCAGAGACACCGCGCTCCCGCCAGATCCGTGTCTGGGTGGCAGGATGCTCTACCGGTGAGGAAGCTTACTCCATCGCGATCCTCTTTACGGAGATCATGGAGGAGATGAACTGCCGCCGGGATATCAAGATCTTCGCGACGGACCTGGATGCCGACGCGATCACCACGGCGACCCGGGGCGTCTACAGCGACAACATCATCGAGGATGTCAGCGTGCTGCGGCTGAGCCGCTATTTCAACCGGAAGGGAAACAAGTACCAGATCCGGCACGACATCCGCCAGATGATCATCTTTGCCCAGCACAATGTTTTCCAGGATCCGCCTTTCGGAAAACTGGACCTGATCAGCTGCAGAAACCTTCTGATTTATTTTCAGTCTGTGCTGCAGCGGAATCTCTTCGCGATCTTCCACATGGCGCTGAATGACCGGGGCTTCCTGTTCCTGGGCCGTTCCGAGTCGGTGTTCGACTATGACGATGTATTCCGCGTCCTGAATTCCAACGAGCGGATCTTCATCCACAATGCCGGCGGAAAGGCACCGGCCCACGACAAGATCACCTATTCGATGCAGAACTTCGAGAATACGCTGCCCCAGGTACAGCTTCGTTCGGAGGAGGATGCTCACGAGGGCGCGGAGCGGGCCGGAGAGCTGGAGACCAGCGTTCTCGAGACGCTGATGCCCATGACGGTCCTGGTAAATGAGAAGAACGAACTCTGGCGGACCTACGGGGACAGCGCGGAGTTCCTGAGCATACCGAAGGGCACGGCGACCCTGGATATTTTCTCCCTGCTGCGCACAGACCTGAGGATCGCTGTCTCCACGGCGCTCCGGGAAAGCCGGAAGCTGCGGGATAAGGTCGTGTTCGACAACGTCCCGGTACAGATCGGAGACGAACCGGAGAATCTGACGCTGGTGGCCCAGCCGATCTACGACAAGAACGGCGACAACAGCGGCTACACGGCGGTAAGCTTCCTCCGGGGACACCGGAAGCTGGAGGGCGATATCCGCCAGTACCAGGTCGACACGGCGGCGGCACAGAGGATCTCAAATCTGGAACACGACCTGAAGCTTTCCCAGGACAGCCTGAAGCAGACGGTATCCGAGCTTGAGAGTGTGAACGCGGAGCTGCAGGCGGCGAACGAAGAGCTGCTGACCGCGAACGAGGAACTGCAGAGCTCCAACGAGGAGCTCCAGTCTGTGAATGAAGAGCTCTATACCGTCAACTCTGAATATCAGTCCAAGGTGACGGAGCTGGCAGGTCTGAACGACGACATGGCAAACTTCCTTTCCACCACCCTGGTCGGAATCCTGATGGTGGACCGGAACCTGAATATCCGGAAATTCACGGAATACATCGCCACGGAATTTCATGTGGCAGAGCAGGACGTGGGGCGTTCGCTCCGCTATATTGCCTTCAATTTCCCGACCATCGACCTTATAGGCCTCTGCCGGGACGTACTGAAGAGCGTATCGCCCATCGAGAGGAACTGTGCTTCCGTCTCCGGAAAGACGTACCTTCTTCGCATCGCACCCTATCAGGTGTATGAGCGGAAGGATGCCGCGGACGGGGAGCGCGCTTCATCCATGTTCTCCAGACCGGAGACAGGAAAGTCGGAGAAACCCGGCATGCTGCGCGGTCTGGTCATCACCTTCGTGGACACCACAAAGCAGGTGGACGACCAGCAGCAGATCGAAGAAATGGCGAAGGCGCTGCGCCAGGCGATGAAGAGCGGACGGGAAAAGGAAGCCTTCCTGTCCAACATGAGCCATGACATGAGGACGCCCATGACCGCCATCTGCGGTCTGACAGACCTGAGCCTGAAAGAGAAGGGCGTGCCGGAGACGATCCGGGACAACCTGGAAAAGATCCGGACCTCCAGCCGTTATCTCATGGATCTTATCGAAGAGATCCTGGAGACCAGCCGCATCAATGCCGGCAAGGTGGTCTCCGTCAGCAGCACGGTGAAGGAGGATGAGACCCTCAACAATCTGAACGCCATCATCCGCGAGCGGGCCCGGGAAGCCGGGATCACCTTCCAGTCGAAGATCAGCGGCTGCCGCGGAAAGTACGTTCTGATGGATACCGATCATGTGGAACGGATCCTTATGAACCTTCTGAGCAATGCCGTCAAGTTCACGCCGGAGGGCGGGACGGTGCGGTTCGATACCTTCGTGAAGTACACGGAGGACCAGGCGCAGCATACCTACGTCATTAAGGACACCGGCCGCGGCATGAGCGAGGAATTCCAGCGGCGCATGTTCCTGCCCTTTGAGCAGGAGAGCGGCGAAGAGATCCGGGAGGGAACCGGCCTTGGCCTCTATATCTGCCGGAACCTGGTGGAACTGCTGGGCGGGACTATATCCTGCGACAGTCTTGTAGGACGCGGGACGACCTTCACTGTTGTCATGAACTACAGTCTGGCAACGGAAGAACAGATCCGTCTTTCCAACCGGAGGACACGGACTTACGAGGACCAGATCCTCTTCGGAAAGAACGTCCTTCTGGCGGAGGACAACCAGACCAACGCGGAAGTCATCATGCGGATCCTGGCATCCAAGGGCGTCCGCTCAGAGCTGGTCCGGGACGGCCAGGAAGCAGTGGAGATGTTCCGGATGCAGGGAGAATACCACTATCAGGCGATCCTGATGGATATCATGATGCCGGTAAAGAACGGTCTGCAGGCGGCGCGGGACATACGTGCGCTGATGACTGCGGACGCGCAGAGCATCCCGATCATCGCGCTGACCGCGGATGTTCTGGAGGAGACAGAGGAACGGTGTGCAGACGCCGGAATGACCAGTTATCTCAGCAAGCCGATCGAGCCGGAGCGGCTCCTGTCGACACTGGCAGCAGAGCTGGAAAACCAGTTCGGACATTGAATTTGGAAAGAGGAGGATGGACGATATGCACTGGCGGATTCGTGAACTTGAGCAGAGGGGATGCGATATGCGGGGGGCCATGCGCCGCTTTCTGGATGATGAGGAATTCTATCTGAAGTGCCTGCATGAGACGATGGAGGCAAAGCGTCTTGCCAGGATCCGGGAGGCCCTGGAACGGCAGGATTTCCGCCGCGCGTTTGAGATCGCCCATGATCTGAAGGGCGTTTCGGGGACCCTGGGGCTGACGCCGGTCTATGAGGCAGTCTGCCGCGTGGTGGAGGATCTCCGATACGATCCGAAACCGGAGCTGGAACAGGATCTGAAAGCCCTTACGGAGACCTGCGAGCAGCTCTTCGACTGAAAACAGAATGCGGCCTTCCGGGAATATCAATCCCCGGAGGCCGCATTTTCCAGCGCCCGCTTCAGAACTTCTTCCACGTGCATCCGGCATTCTTCCGGCTTCTCGAAAAGATGGCTTTCGTAGATCTTTTCCTTTCCGATGAACATGCAGGGGTTGCACTGATAATCATACTGGTCGGCGATCTCCGGATGCTCGTATTCATTGATCCGCTCGAATTCCACGGCGGCGTATTCCGGATGTTCAGCGATGAGTTCTTCGATGGCCCGGTCGGCCTGCTTACAGTAGGGGCAGGTCGCAAGGTGGAAATAGGTGACTTTTTTCATGATCAGAGTCTCCTTTCTGTGATACGATGATAAAAACATTATACCACGGCACAAAGAGAGGACAGGATAATGAAGCTTTGTTTTAATGAGGCGACGGTGATGGGGCTGGGAACGCTCCGGACGGATATCGTGAACTGCGCAAAAGCCGGATTTACCCATATGGAAGTGCGGAAGGAAAAGCTGCTCTCTTTTCTGCGGGAAGGGTATACCGTGGAAGACCTGAGGGAACTCCTTCTTGAGCATCAGATCCGGCCGGTATGCATCAACGCGCTTTCCGGGATCTCTTTCACACAGAAGCAGGACCGTCAGAACATGAAGGAAGTCTGTGAGTTTCTCTGCTACTGCGGGAGCCGGATCGGATGCCGGGATCTGGAAGTGATCGCGTCCTTCGACGTTCCGACGGAGGATGTGGAGGAGATCAATCAGAACACTGCGGCATCGCTGAAGAGCCTCTCGAAGATCGCCCGGAATTACGGGATCCGTCTTGCCCTGGAATACATGGGAGTGCCGCGGAATTCCGTGAAGACCTTCCGGCAGGGGCTGGACATTGTCCGCATGGTGAACGAGGACAATGTGGGCCTTCTTCCGGATACCTGGCATCACTATGCCGGCGGCTCGAAGCCGGAGGATATCCTTCTCGCGAGGCCGGAGGAAATCTTTGTGGTCCATATTTCAGACTGCCCGGAGCACGCGCCCTTCACGGCGATCCGGAGCGAATGCTGCTATCCGGGGGACGGAGCCGCGCCGGTGGCTGAGAATCTCAGGAATCTTAAGAAGATCGGTTACGACGGGGCCGCTTCCATAGAGATCTTCGGCCCGGAGATCCAGGCGATGGATCCGGAGAAAGGAATCCCGGCGGCTTACAGAAAAGCAAAAGAAGTCATGGAAAAAGCAGGTGTGCTCAGCTGAGCGCACCTGCTTTTTTTGTTTACAGCGGGGCCTGCGGTTAATCCTCCAGGAAATACCCGGTGCCCCGGGTGATTTTTTTTGCCGCGCCGGCTTCCGCCAGCGATTCCACCGCTTCTTCCAGCTCTTCGTCGGTCATGCCGAAGACAGAGGCGAATTCTTCTCCTGAGACCCGGCCGAACTCTTTCAGAAGCTTTGCCGTGTTTCCCAGGGTAAAGACCGGAGTCCCGACGCGGATCTTTCCGTTCGACACGTGTTCCGCCGCGGCGATCAGCCGGGCGGGACTCTGGCAGCCGGAAAGGACCAGCTCATTATTCCGGTATTCCAGTTTCAGCGTGGGGTAGCCGGTGACATTGGCTGCGTGGCAGGCATCGACGTCCAGTGTAAGAAGATGCTCTGCGGATCCATCCGCCATGGAAGCATCGTATTTTTCCCGATCCGCACCGGCCATGACAGCCAGTTCGCGGACGATGCCGGCCTGCCCGACGGGGACATCCTCCGCCAGGGCCGCCTGCCGGAGCAGACGGAGAAAGCGGTTCGCGACGGCTTCGTCCTGCAGCTTCACAGCCTCAAATCCGAGACACATTTCCCTTGAATTCAGGTCTTCCGGCGGCATGACATCCAGATGGGCGGAGGAGAAGGGCATTCCGGTCCTGGCAGCAGCGCCGGCATATTCCTCCTTAAGCTGGGCCTTCAGCTGTTCCCAGCGGGCGGGGGCAGCATCGTCCGCGCCGATCATGACCCGCACGTCAGGAAGCATCAGCCCCATGACATTGTGCAGTTCCAGCTGGTCCCCCAGAGAGAAGCCCAGTGCGGTCAGGGCAGGTTCCTGCCCGTAGCACCAGCTGCAGAGCGGATCGGTATAGGCGGTGATTTTGAGCGTGTCCATCTGTCGAATCTCCTTTTCCGGCAGGCGGAGTCCGGGAATTACGGGAGTGCTCCGCCGTTAATATATACAGTATAGCAGAAAAAAGCACCGGGAGCGCGTCCCGGTGCGGTGTCAGTGTTTTGCGTCAGGCTTCCGGCTTCTCGGTGAGATCGTCGACCGGAGCATCGGCGGAATTTTTCTTCACGGAGGCGATGCCCTTCTTCGCACTGGCAAGGGTCTTGTAGCCTTCGCTGGTCGCGATGATCTGGCCGTTCTTTGCTTTCAGGCGGAAACGGAACTCGCCGGCCTTGTCCTGGTAGATCTGGAACTTCGGATGCTTCACGGCAGCGAAGCCTTCGACCGTCTGGTCTTCGATCTCAGCAACGGCAGCGTTTGCGGTGACGCTGGCGATGCCGTTCTTCGCACTGACCAGGGATTTGTAGACTTGGGAAGAAGCAATGACTTCTCCGTTGCCGGCCTTCAGATCAAATTTGATTCCGCTTTTTGCAGCCTTGATGACAAATTTACCCATAATGCGCCTCCTCTTTTGTTATATTTTCAGGACCCGGATACTGTTTGTATACCTGTTTTAACTATAAAATTTTGCGCAAAAACCCGCAAGAGGGACAGGGCAAAAATCCTTATATTTCTGAACAAAACGTGAAACCGGGCAGGATAAGTTGACAGGGAGAATCAGAGGTGCTAGTTTAAGGGCAGAAAGAGCAGAGTAGACAGAGGAGCGTTAAGTGCCTTCCGGACGGAGAGTTGCCGGAGGGACGAAAAGGCAATGCGTCAGCCTTGCGGTTCCCCTTGTCGCATCCCGCTGCTGCATATCTGGCATTGTGCCTCCTATGCAGTGATGGACAACTGCATAAGGAGGTTTTTTTATGGATAAGATGAGAAACACTCGTATCCTGACGGCTTCCGCGATGCTGCTTGCCATTGCTGTGATCCTGGGTTTTTTCAAGATCCCGGTGAATCAGTTCATGGAGCTGAGGTTCGCGTTCCTGCCGATCGCGTGTACCGGTATGTTGTTCGGTCCCTTTGTGGGGGGCGTCGTCGGCGCCCTGTCCGATATCCTCGGATATCTCGCGAAGCCCACCGGGCCGTATTTTCCCGGATTTACTGTGACGCAGATTATTTCCGGCGTTATGTACGGCCTCACACTTTACAAGAAGGAGATCACCCTTCCGCGTCTCTGCGCGGCCCAGGCGCTTCAGGTCCTGGTGATCAGCTTTCTCCTGAATCCGCTGTTCCTCTCCATGCTCTACGGGAGCAGCTTCACTCTTATCAGTTCGGTCCGCTTTATAAAGAACATTCTCATGTTCCCGGTCAACGTCGCGCTTCTGTGGTTCGTACTGAGGCCGGCAAAGCAGCTCGGCGCCGGGATTGTGGGGAGCCGGCAGGCCGGCTGACCGGTATTCAGGAGGCATGTTCACAGTTCGTTCATAAACCATTCAAAAAAGGTTTACGCAGGTAACATGAACTGCACATTTTCATTGCGTATATTATTATCACAGCAAGCGAACAGAGCAGCTGCCAATACTTTTTTTCATATACTTTGGCCAGGTACGAAAGTACCTGGCCTCCTCCCATTCAGGGGGGCTTTTTTTATTTTTCCCGGAAATCCTGACGCATGGGCGTGAAGAAATCGACCAGGATCCCGGCCTCCAGGCATTCGCAGCCGTGGACGACACCGTCGGTCTTCAGAAGTGTGTCTCCTGTCTTCACTTCCCGGACCTCGTCCCCGATCGTGAAGCGGAAGCGTCCTGCCGCGACATAGGTGATCTGGGTATGCGGGTGGGAATGCATGGCTCCGATCCCGCCTTTTTCAAAGTGGTTTACGACACACATGGCGTCGTCGCTGTAGGCCATGATGCGCCGCGCGACGCCCTTGCCGCAGGGCTCAAGTTCGACCTCATCCGCAGGGACCCAGCGGGAATTTTTGTGGAACGGATCCATCATAGTAATATTCCTCCTGTATTTCCTGATTCCTGGAAATGATAATATTATCATTTATATCATACTTCCGGATGATTCCGGTTTGCAATGCGGGAAAAAAAGGGCGCAGGAATTAAAGGGATGCAGGGGTGCGGAAACGGGAGTAAAATAATTACAGCGGCAAAAGGAATCAATGCTGCAGTCGGTTTAAACAGAAATGTGAGAAAGGCGGAATGGAATCATGACGAAAGCAGAGATTATTGAGAAGGTAAAGGAAGTCATCGCGGCCCCCTCCTGCTGTCCGGAAGCGAAGGCGGCGTGCCGGGCATATCTTGACGCAGTCGGCACCGAAGGTGAGAAAGCTGCGGAAAAGGCAATGATCGCAGAGCTGAAGGAGGATGTCACCTCCATTG
>Ga0256405_10009548_pt1 | contig 13241 bp, 18 predicted proteins | sample RumenRJG_02DNA_FD_189096 | JGI IMG/M metagenome (GOLD analysis project Ga0256405, IMG submission 189096) | Bovine rumen microbial communities from Lethbridge, Alberta, Canada - RJG_02 | ecosystem: Host-associated > Mammals > Digestive system > Stomach > Rumen | place: Canada: Alberta...
GGTATTTTTGGAAACCGTTACCGAAATTACCTGAAGCAACACAAGAACCCGGTCTACACTGCCATGCTGCTTGCCGGGACCTTAGAGGACCACGTTGCCGAGATCGACCGTGAGGCAGAGGAACTGCTTGACCGATTGATCAAGCAGATGGCTGAACAAAAGGGTATCACTGAGCAGTTGAAAGCCCGAGACCCAATGGAATGGGTTCGTCAAATGAACAACATCCGTAATCGCGCTGTAGAAGTCGTAAATAATGATTTGATCTACACCTGATAGACTAAATCCGGGCCGCACCGTAACGGGGCGGCCCGGTTTAATGACGCTTCAGCTTGACAAATCCCCGGGTTCTACCAGGGGTGAATATAACTGCTTTTGCAATCATTCAGTGAGAAAGATCGTACTCCCAGACTTGCCCATCTTCTGTTCGATCCGAAAAGAAAGCAACCAGTTTCTCATCAGAGAAGCACAAATCTATCAAGGTGATCTCTCCGTTTTGGCTTTGTTCCGGCAAGCTGTATATCTCCCGTAAGGGCAATTAGGTTGCGACCATCATGACAGCGCGGAACCGCGAAAGAGGTCTGCGCTGTCTTTTATCTTTCAAGAGAATACTGATAGACTCCATTTTCGTCATATATTTCTGTTTCCAAATCATGAGCATAATCATCAATCGTTGAGCCGCTGAATTTTATCGCTCTGTGTATATATTGCAAACCATTATCGTTTGAGAGCAGCAAGATGTACTCTGTTGTAACTCCACTGAGCAATTTTAGATTTATACGCCCTGAAAGTTGATAGGAGTTTTCTTGTTGTTTAAGACGATAAGGCACGTTTTGCACTTCATTCCCTATAACTTTTAGCAAGACTGCGTTACGCAAATTATAGCACTTTTTAATCGAGCAATGCAGCTTTCCCTTAAAAGTTCGAACCCCAGAGTAAGAAAAGATTCCCATATGCCCAGAGATGCTACTTTCAAAACCAAGAATATCTTCCGTAGATGGAGATATAGCCCAATCTACATTTGCATGGAACTCATCTTCACCTGAGTTAACAGTGACAGATGTTATTTTGCAGCCAACAGGTATGGTTGTCGTAACTCTCACAGAGAAGCATCCGTCCTTGGGCGATAACGCTACCGGACAATCGTTGCAAACTATCTCAACATATGTGTTTGCCGATAGCCTTTGATTGTCGATAATTAAGTCAATAACACAGTCATATCTATCACCTGAAAAATTGCAACACGTAATCTTTTTGTTTACAATAAGTCCTTGAGTTTCAAGTTGAAGCGCTTTTAGAGACGTCTCTTCATAAAAACTTATGTAATTATTCTCCTTTGTAGCGCCATGACGAAAAAGAAGTATTCCAAATAGGGTGGAGCTAATTAAAATGCAGACTAACGCCCCTAAATATACTTTTTTTACCATTGAAACGTCAAGTTGCTTCAAACACCTTCTTGATGCCCCAATTCACATATGGAGGATCAACGGTGCCATTTCCGGCAAGTTGAAAGAGAAAAATGAACTCAGAATAAAGGCTGTTATTTGCCTTGTTCTTATACCCGTAAACTTTGTATGACATTTTTTTCGAATCAGGATGATAATTCTTTACTTGAGATAGCTGCACCTGATTTTCTGTTAGTGCCGATGAAATCAATGTCGAAGCAGTAGTTGTAGCTATATTCCCAATATTAATTGCGGCACTTGTTGCCATTTTTGCAACAATTAATGAGATAAGAACAGACACTGCGATTGTTACTAACTTTTGACCAAATGATAAAATTGGACCAACAGCATCATAACTCTGGGCACGTACAAATTGAGGATACTGCTTTTTCATTGTCTCTTGTCCCTTCGGTAATGAGAGCTTTGAAAAGTAATGTATAACTCCTGCACGAGGGAGTATCTCGTTTTCGCTGTGAGCTTGGAAATGACTAGACAAGACCGGATCTTCTATAGTCACTTCATGACCATCGAGCCAAGATTTTCCATCTGCGGAATATATAAGTATGTTGTTTATCTCATTTTCCTTTACATTTAACACTGTGTTCCCGTTGGCATCTCTCGTTACAGTTATGTAGTCGACAACGTCAATTTCATCAAAGTCAATTTTGTATGTAACCAGTCCCGTTGTATCTATTCTATCAATTTGAACAAGTGAATTCAAATGCGCTGTTTCTAGCAACTTTAAATCTCTGGATACAACCTGTACAGCGTTCTTGTTGATTGAACGTAGGTCTGTTCCTTCGTAATCTAAGATAAGTCTTTGTGCGGTTGCGTATCTTTCAATGTCAGCGTTGGTGCTGTTTGCTGCTGCAACAGAAATCATATTCGCTAACAAAAGTAGCACCGATATTAAAGCAATAGTTTTCTTCATAATTATGACCCATACCTTTCCGCTGCGTAGAGGCACATATTGGCATGAATCATGCGCCTCTAAAACAGCTATCTAATATTTACGCGAATCATGTCTACTGGACTAAGTCTGGGTGGAGCATATGGTATTTCGGAAAAAAGGCCGCAATACCAGGGAGAGAGTTGTTGTTATGCACTTCCTGAAGAGTAGGACTAACGCAGTTCTTCTGGCAGAACGGATCAACCAAGTGCAGTTGCCCATCCCAGAGTTTTGCCAGGCTGCCCTGAACGGTGAGCTTACGAAATCAGGTTGGCTAAAATCACCCGGCTGATAATGGCTAATTTCACCCGGCGCGAACATCATAAAAACTCCACATCTGCATCGTTGTGTATTGATTATTTTCTAAAATTATGTGTTCTACAGACACTCCTGCGGAAAAGTAAGCCGCCAAACAATGCAGCCTTCGCCCGCTTTCTTATCTCAAACCCCCGCCCTCTCACCAATCGAAACACATCTCATCGTTTTTCACCGGGCAACCACCCTCCTTCACTGCATCGGCATATATGCAGGCTTCTCTCTTCCGGCGTCTTACGGACAAGTCCTCGTAACGGACTGCTGGTGGCTGTGCCGCGCAACTTAGTTTCATTCTTAGGCGGGCGGGGTGGAGTCGCCCCGCCCACCGTGCGAGCAAACTACTTGCGGGAACCAAATGTTAGGATAACGCCTGTGAAAAATACGACTAAGCCGCATATAAAGTGGTCGCCAGAATCCATGGGAAGAGGCATTATCGACGCTGACTCTGTGATAATACTCATCCCCACTCCGCCAAAAAGGGAAAGAATGAGACCCAATACCTTTTTCATAGCGAATATATCCTTGTCTTTGCAAATATTATAAACCTATCGACTACAGAATCCGCTACGGCTGCGCCGCGCTGATGCCAGCGGCGTTCTTTAGGCGGCGGACGGCGCAGTTCACGGTATTTTCGAGTAATATAAAAACAGACTGTATATTGCATTTGCGTTAACAACAAGAGCAAAGCAGATACCTGCTGCCAAGCTAACTAGAACATTATTTTTATTATTGATTCCATCAACTATTGCCTTAATCAGAAGAACAGGGAATAGCATACTAAACACAAATGGCAGAATTAACGTCTCCATGTTTATAAAAACACCTCCCTTCTTTGCTACACATAACAGTATAACGTACATAACAGAATCCTTTTATCGTTTCCCATGTCTATTAATGTGGAGAGCAAATACTATACCACTGCCCGAGAGACAAATATTTGCGGACAGCAATTTTTTGTATATAATGCACGTTGATATGTTATATAAATCATATATATCATAGAAAAAAATTTGAGGCTGATGATCAGTATGGCAATCAAAAGAACAAGGAGCACTTTCGAAGCGATATTCACGCAAAATGAGTTGTCCATATTTAGTAAATCACCTTTTCCCTTCAAGTATCATCACGATATTTTTGTCAGAGTTAATGAGGTGCTTGTTGTCCTTGCGGCAAGTCTTTACACACCATTAAGGAAGAGATACGCATACGGAATTGCGGTCATCATAGTCAGCGCGATTCCCGCCCAAATCAGACGCGGGAACTTAGCGTTATCTGTTCCCTTTAATGCGTCGTAGAGACAAAAAACAAGGACAAAGGGCCACACGAAGCTTGTGGCAAGATGAACTAGAAAAACAATATCCATCATGCTTTAGGGTCTGTAGGTGAATATCTTGCTGATGTTTACCATCCTCTGATACCCCGTGGCAAGAGAAACCCCGATTGAACCAGAGAAGCCGCCTGTATCGATCACTAAACTGGGCGTAACCGTTATTCCGTATATTTGGTGCAAGTAAGAGGCAGTGATACCAAGGTTTTGTGGTTGAGTATAGTTAATTACTTTTGCTTGGTAGTAATATGCAGCTCTGATGTTTGTGTAGGTTTCTACTGGTGTCCCACCCTGGTGATATCTGTCTTTAGGAAGATCAAATCCACCCGCAGATCCGTAATAATATCCTCCGTCATTTGCATTTTTCTTATCAGTAATATTAACTGTTATATCAGGTTGTGAAGAAATTATTTCTCCTGTTGTTCCATGTCTATTTTTAGTATATTTTACCCAGCCAGTTCGTGTAGTATTTTGCACAATCATTAAACTTGAGGAAGAGCCAATGTAATCGTGTCCACGCAAAAATGTGGGGGCTGTCAGCCAGTTGACCTCAGTTCTAAATCCATATAAACCATTGGCACCACACCGGTTGACAAGATAGTCTAACCTGACATACGCTGTTTGGCTGCTATAAGGATATGATTCGGTTGCGGCACGCACTTGTGCAGTTTCTTTAGACACCGGGGTAATGGTTCCGTCCTCATCAACTTCACAGTAGAGTTGTGAATAAATTACTTCAGGGGAACGGGCATATTCCAATAGATACCATTCTTCCATGTCGGATACAATTTCCTCTTCTACACCAACAGCGACAAGTTCTCTTCTAATGCTATCATAATTGGCACGATCTCCAGCAAAAAAAGAATCTCCGTTTTCTATTTTTTCTGCTCGATCAATCACTTTAACTGTTTCAAGCCCTTCCGTGCGATCTTCGACAAAGACATTCTCAATACGTTCCTTCTTTTCGATGGTATCCATCTCTCCCGCCGCCGCAGGAACAACCAGTGCCGCCGCCACACAAAGCGTCATAAACAAAGCAATCAAACGCTTTTTCATAATCAAATACCTCCTAGAATTCAAATACATCCTGACTTACTTCTGGCCCGCTACGGGCACGTCCTCGTAACGGACTGCTGGGGCTGTGCTACGCCGTTGATCGTGGCATTCACGGTCAGCTTATAGGTCTTGCCCCTGGTCACAGTGGCTGTCTGGCGGAAATTGATGGCGCCTCTACCGCTGGTAGACCACTGTGAGTGGATCATTGCCCCATCCCACAGCCTCACGGTTATGGAAATTCTATCCGCATCATTATCCGCCACAACGACTGTTTTACAGGTTGCCGTTGTTCCGCTGAAGCTGAGTGTTGGCTGCAATTGGACTGCCCTAATCTGTACTGCTTGAGCGGAAATTCCCAAGATCAGAGCCAGTATCAAGGACAAAACCATTACTCGTTTCCACATAAAAACACCTCCCTTCGTTGTCATCTACTCTCTATAACAACGAAGGAAGGTGTTTTGTGACGCTCAATATGATTTTTTTGAGAGATTTTTCTTTATTTGTCTGTTTTTACATCTTCGGCAAGATTTGTCAGCTTTTCTTTGTTGAAATAGCCCGAAATGTAGAGTGGCGTGTCTGTCTTCCTGTCACGCCAAACAATCACATTCCCTTTTTCATCAGTATCGTCCCAATAAAATTCAGCCGATTGCTCATTCACTTGAACCATCTCCTGTTCCATATCACCCGTGAAAAAGAACAACTCAGGTTCTTCGGTGCTCGCTGACGGATGGAGCCACCCAAGGGAAAGATAGTTCCCAGTTGAAGCTTCGACAAAGATTTTGACGGAATACTCTTCCGTTTCAATCTGGTTACTCTCTTTATATCCTTCCGGAATCTTTGAGAGGGTATATCCTGTAAGATAATTATGACTTGTCCGTTCACCACGGAAGAAATAATGATAGGCCCCCTCAACCCGTTCGCTGATCCAGCCAAAAACCGCTTCTCGGGCCTCGGTATCTACGGTGAGCCAGACGGAGCCACTCAATAGAAGCGCCAGCAGGAAACATGCCGCACGACGCAACCCTCGATAGACGGTCGGATGATTTCCCCTGCGCAGGACCTTCCGCATCCTTCGCTCAAAACAGGGAGAGAACTCATGCCGACATTCCTCCGGCGCTGGTAAACTATCTGCTAAGGCCAATACAGCGGCCCCCGCCGCCTGACGCAATCTCTCTTCCGAAATCATAGCAAACCTTCCTCTCTGCATAACTTTTCCAAGGATGCCTTGGCCCGCTGATTCAGCTTTCGTACTCCCGCTTCGGATATGCCCAAGAGCGCGGACAGCTCGCGGTTATTATATCCCCATTCATACTTGAGAAGCAAAAACTCTCGGTATCTGGCAGGAAGCTTCAATAAGCACCTGGCCATCCCGTCATCATCCGGTAAGTGTACAGGTATGCCTGAAATATCATCCAGGTACTCTGCCCTGGAACGTCTCTTCTTATGATGATAGATATTGATTGCTTTGTTCTCAACCACTATAACAACGAAAGCCTTTGTTTTGTGACGGTCATCCGTAGAAATTTTGTCAAAATTTTTCGCTATAGCCAAAAACGCATCATGGACAGCGTCTTCGGCGTCTTGGTCATTGCCAAGGATTCCTTTCGCAACGTAGAACATCAGCTTGCGATAGGTGATATACAATTCTTCAAATCTGGAATATAAATCCGTCATAATCTTAGCCGTTTAACTGCTTTTACAGGCTGTTAATATAATCCTCCAGAAGCCTTGAAAACAAAGGATTTATCGTAGATTGCTCACCCTTTGGCGTTATACGATTTCACACGATGTTACCCTTGCCTAGCCAAACTGATAAGGGCAAAAGCAAGGGAACGATATTCTGGTAAGAAGATATACCAACGTGTGGTGATCGGAGCCTGTGACGTATGTGCGAATCAATCTCAATGGAGGATTTCAAGATGGAGAAGTATGTTTTTGATGAGATCAACGGTCTCTGGTATGAGCTTCACGGCGACTACTACCTGCCCTGCGTGACTGCACCAGAGCGCAAACCTGTCGGCATTTTTGGAAACCGTTACCGAAAACACCTGAAACAACATAAGAATCCGGTCTACACTGCCACGCTGCTTGCCGGGGCCTTAGAGGACCACGTTGCCGAGATCGACCGTGAGGCAGAGGAACTGCTTGACCGATTGATCAAGCAGATGGCTGAACAAGAGGTCATCATTGAACAGGTGAAAGCCCGAAACTCGATGGAATGGGTTCGTCGAATGAACAACATCCGTAATCTAGCTGTAGAAGTTGTGAACAATGACTTGATCTACGCTTGATTGACTAAACCTGGGCCGCCCTGTTACGGTGCGGCCCAGATTCATGCTCATTTGAAATTGTATGCAGACAGATTATTTCAGGGATAAAGATATTGAATGGTTGGCACTACTTCAAAAACGACCAGAAGCACACAGAGAATCAAGCACAGGATGCTTGTCGCCTTGTTTCCCCGCCGTTCCTTAGTACCGGATTCCAGATAAGATAATCTCCTAGAAGCCATATATAACGCACCGCATGAAAGTGCGAGGATTACCACAGGGGCAATCAATAGGACCAGCCCCCATAAGCTTGGGAGTGTAACGGAATAAAAAGTATCCCATGGTAAGTTTGATGTAATACAGGTCCATCGAACCAAAGCAAACAGACGATACAAACCAGCAATCAAACACAGAATCCCTACAGCCATATATTGCGTTTTATACGTTTTCTTAGCAGAAAGCAAAACGCTATCTCGAAGCAACAGAATGGACGCTGCGAAAAACGCAAATGTTGATGCAATCATCAGTATGTACATATTACTATTATCCTCCTATATGCTTTTGCTTATCGTGGCCCATTCAGTCTGTAGATACCCACCAATTCCAGGCGTTGTTGTGTACGAGCGGACATGCAGCAAACCACTAAAGGAAATCTTTTTGCTGTTGTTTGTTATGTTTGATCTTTCGTTTTTTCTCTTCAACAATAAAGCAAAAGAAAACATATTCTTCATAGCACACCTCCATATTTTTTTGTTGGATTTCGAATTATTATTGCTGTTGGGTTTGTTGCCAATCCTACATTCAATTGGAATTTATACATAAAGGATTTGAATATAATCGTTTTCCGAAACAATGCTGAAAACGTAATACCCATTGCTCTCTTGATAAAAAATATCAGGTGATATGGGGACAATATCTTCTCCTTGGATGATATAGATGATAGGAATTGCTTCCGTTTCTGATAAACGTTCCGTATAACCATTAAACATAATATCTATACCGTTGGGGACTGTTGCTGATATAGCATGAAACACATTTGACTTACTAATTGCTGTAATCACCTCAGTTAGCTCTCTTAGGGGCAATGCATTATCATAATCCCTCTCCACCAGAGATAACACCTTTGGAGTCGTAAAAAATTGCCCTGTGTAGTTTATCTGATAATTTTCCTCAAACGCGCTCCCGTTTTCATGAATTAAGATTGTAAATTGAAGGTTAGAAAAAACATTCTCTGCAAAATGACAATCGAACGAGTCAATTATTATTCTGCTATCAAGTTCATCAGTGGAACTTAAAATATGACCACTTCTTTCAATTTCTGCATTTAACGAAGTGTCAATCACTTCATTTAAGCGCAGCAACTCATCTGTTGTAAAAACGCTGAAATTTTCGATATAAACCTTCTTGCTTCCATAGATATATCCTCCGCCCACAAAGACAGGAATTGCGGTTACAATGCTAATCATGATTACGATAGAACGAGCCGTCTTTCTTTTGATTATCAGCGTTATCGTCAGTGCTAAACCACAGAAAACTGTAACGAGCAAAGACATCATCCAATTTTCGCAGTGTGTGATAGATATTCCTCCTCTCCCTTTCCGCTGTATCGGCATCTACACAAGCTTCTCTCTTCCGGCGTCTTACGGGCAGGTCCGCGTAACGGACTGCTGGGGTTGTGCAACGCCGTTAATCTTGGCATTCACTGTCAACTTATAGGTCTTGCCTTTGGTCACGTTCGCGGTCTTGCTCAAGGATGCCGAGCCCGTTCCGCTGGCTGTCCAGGTCTTGAGACAGGTCACCCCTTGCCATAGTTTGACCGTCATGGATATCGTATCCGTTGCATTGTCTGCCCGAACCGATGCTGAGCAGGTCGCTGTCGTCCCGCTAAAGGTCAAGTTCATGTAGAGCCTGGGGGCACGAAGCGGTGCTGCCTGAACGGTGAAACCCAATATGAGCGCCAACACCAGGGTCAAGGCCAATACTCGTTTCCGCATAAAAACACCTCCCTTCTTTGCTATCTACTCTCTATAACAAAGAAGGAAGGCGTTCTGTGACGCACAATATGAAAAAATATTGGATTTCTTTTCTTTTTTGTTCTATTTGACGTTTTTGGCTAAGTCAATCAAGGCCTTTTTGTTGAAATAGCCGGATAGATAAGGAAGCGTGTCCCTCTTTTCGTCGGACCAAACAATCGCATTCCCTTTTTCACCAGATTTACACCTGAACGCAAATCAGGGCCGCTCCAGCTTGGCGCGACCCTAACCGTATGTAATATTAGTTACTCACCCCCATAATGAATTATTTTGGAACTATTTTAATAGAACCACAAAAATGTTTTCCAATACAATAATTACATTACAGGCTCGAGCGGTATTCGATTGACACAATCTTTTTGCTCTATCGTATAACATCCACTCCCATCTGAAATGATAGAGAAAAGATATGCGTTATCTGACGTATAACAATCAGTTTGCGCGGGTAAGCATATTTTTTGAATCATAGGAGTTGACTCGTCATAAGCACAAAACCGGTACACATATCCTTTTACTGATTTCAATGCTACACATACTTGTTCCTGGCCTTCCTCATCCACTGGGATCTTGATGCTCGCTTTCCTGTTATTTGCTATAAGGGGCATCCAGCCAGAACGAATGTTCCGCACTTCACCGTGTGACACCTTGTAGCACTCGATATGATTAATATATGGATCTGTTGTATTAATCTGAATACGAATTTTGCTACGACCTACTTCGTCTACGTTTACAGCAAATAACGGAACTGAATAAGATATACCATCAAGGTGTATTTGAGGCGCGTTGTCGCTATAGTTGACAATATAGACCATTGTAGATGCTATATAAATGGATATAATAGGAACTAACACATAGATTATAGTTTCTCTTATTATCCTGTTCTTAAAACATTTGGTCTTTAGAAAATCCATTGGTATATCAAGTAGCTTCTATGACTTTCCTTGCGCCTCCATAGCATGGAAAATAGAAATGGAAGCATCATGTACATTATAGCTCACCCCTTTTAACTGTGCCAGCTTCCTGTGACTGGCCCATTGAAATAACCTTTGTAACTAAAGATATCAATCGTTTTTTCACAATCAAGTACCTCGTAAGGAACAGGACAGTGACATTGCTTTGAGATGCAGTAAATTACCGGAATAAAGCAAAATAGTTCCCATTTTCAATGTCTATTTCATCTAAGGCGTTCAAAGCATCTTGATATGTGTCGTATGTGCGAGAGAGAATCTCTTTGCTGTGGGCAATCTCTGAGAGGATTTCTTTTTCTTTTGTGTCGGACATCGCCGCTCTTTGTAGACAAGATTCGAGCAGGTTGTTTTTGTCGTTCATCAGATAGTCGTCATATCCCGATGCGAGGACAATATCAGTATCTGTAGCAAGAAGCTTCCATGTGCCGTCTTCTTTAATCATTGTGACTTCCAGCAAGAGCCGGTCAACAGGGTTTATCACAGAATACCCCGTTGCGCCCTCCTTTTGTTCTACAAACTTGTTCCAGAGTGTAACTTCGGCCGAGACATACGCCTTTGTCCCACCCTTATCTAAGCGGATCGAAGAAATGTCACACCGGGAAACGCCAGCGTCCACGCAGTTTTCCACATTGGTTTTGAGCGACCTGGTCAGGTAATCTTTATAAAGCCATTTGTAGAATGTCCGGCACGAATTTCCTTCGGCGTAATAGAGATCGACCTGCTCGTTATATTGCGCCATCAAATCCTTGATCTCGGCGTCTGTCAGGGACGATGTCAGGCCATCAACAGATTTGAAATAACCCATTCTCCCTTGCGTTTCGAGCGCACCGATTAGGGCTGCGGTGATTTCGTCAATCTCTGCGGAAGAGGACTCGCTTCGAAACGCAGTCAGCATAACGCAGAAGGAAAGAGCCAGTAAAACGACCACTGTAAGGCCGATTTTTGAAAAACGATGCTTCATCTTTTTTCTCCTTATACATTAAGTTGAAAAGCATATACTCTTGTTGTCAATCGTTGAGATGTAGCTTGCCGGTAATCCGGACGCCAAAGAATATGCTTGTTACTTAAGCCTGAGTGTTGATCGACTAAATCGCCAACCTTTCCGGATTCCGAGGAATGAAGAGATTGTCCGTTATTCTTTACGAAGAAAGCGGCGTGATTCATTTGTCCATCTCCGGTCCAATCATAAAACAAAACGACTTTTCCCTTATTACTTGTGGTTAGGTTATTGCTGTTATCAACATATTGATATGTTAGGTATGGTTGCGGCGACCCCAAAAGGGACCAAGAACCAATTTTTGTCGATCCATTTATGTCTCGCAGATAGTTTTTAAACGTATTTGCAACGCGCCAGGCAAGACTGTCTTCTCTGATTACTCGATCACCTTGATAGATAACTCTACTATACCATGTAGTGTCTTGAGCCAAGCCGCCTATATAAATGCACTGAGAAACAAAGTTTGTACAATCATTTGGATGATAATTATTAAACCCAGATCCAGATGAATCCAACAAGTTATAGGAATTTGCATATTGTTCTGCGTAATTAATTGCGTCATTTGGACTATATGCCAAGGCGTGGCTGGTAAACGCACTGGTAACAGCAAAGGCTGCAATTAGCAGTTTCCATAAATGTTTTTTCATCTACGATTCCCCTTCGTTTGTTTTTCATTTGGGCCAATCACAATTTCTACGGGGCAGGTGGCATAGGGGTAGGCAATGTCAAGGTATCGGCTAACGCCTCGCTCAGCGCGGCCTTCACATCGCCTGTCGACTATGCTAAATGTGAGGAAATGGGATGCAAGCATTCCCATCCACAACAGTGGCTCGCTTTGATATGGGCCGCTCTCCGGATCCCACAGAAAAGGTGATTGAGCCTTTCATTTTAGTAGTCAGATGATGGCTTTTAAATCACGGACAAGTCCGCGTAACGGACTGCTGGGGCTGCGCCACGCCGTTGATTGTGGCATTCACTGTCAACTTATAGGTCTTGCCTTTGGTCACGGTCGCGGTCTTGCTCAAGGATGCCGAGCCTGTTCCGCTGGCTGTCCAGGTCTTGAGACAGGTCACCCCTTGCCATAGTTTGACCGTCATGGATATCGTATCCGTTGCATTGTCTGCCCGAACCGATGCTGAGCAGGTCGCTGTCGTCCCGCTGAAGGTCAAGTTCTCGTAGAGCCTGGGAGCACGGAGCGGTGCTGCCTCGGCGGTGAGGCCCAAGACAAGCGCCAGCACTAGGGTTAAGACCAACGCTCGTTTCCGCATAAAAAACACCTCCCTTCTTTGCTATCTACTCTCTATAACAAAGAAGGAAGGCGTTCTGTGACGCACAATATGAGAAAATATTGGATTTCTTTTCTTTTTGTGCTATTTGACGTTTTGAGCTAAGTCGACCAAGTCCTTTTTGTCGAAATGGCCGGACATATAAAGAAGTGTGTCCCTCTCTTCGTCGCGCCAAACAATCGCATTAGCCATGTTCCCTGTGTCGTCCCGATAAAACTCAGCGGCGCGGCCATTTACCTGAGCCTGTTCCTGCTCCATACCTCCGGTAAGAAAGAACAGCTCCGGCGTTGCCGTTTCAGTTGATGGATGAAGCCACCCAAGGGAAAGACGCCTGCCTGTCCCGGTCTCCACATAGGTTGTTTCTGTGTAGTTATCCGCTTCAAACACATCTTCCCTGCGATACCCTTCTGGAATCTTAGATAGGGCATACATTACAATTTGCTTCTGGCTCGTCCCATCTCCGTGGAAGAAATAGTGGTATGCGCCCTCCACCCGTTCGCTGATCCAGCCAAAAACCACTTCTCGGGCCTCGGTATCTACGGTGAGCCAGACGGAGCCACTCAATAGAATCGCCAGCAGGAAACATGCCGCACGACGC
>Ga0256405_10009549_pt1 | contig 13235 bp, 15 predicted proteins | sample RumenRJG_02DNA_FD_189096 | JGI IMG/M metagenome (GOLD analysis project Ga0256405, IMG submission 189096) | Bovine rumen microbial communities from Lethbridge, Alberta, Canada - RJG_02 | ecosystem: Host-associated > Mammals > Digestive system > Stomach > Rumen | place: Canada: Alberta...
AAAGCAATAGAAAAAGCAAGAGATTGCAGAGACTATTTGTATTTAAAACGTATATTTAGTTGGAAACGAGAGAGTATGGATGAAATAAAATCAATTATAGCAGGAGAAACTGAGGGAGTATTAACGGCAATATTGGTGCCTGTCACTGTGAACGGTTTATGAACGATTGAACTGCTGATCAATGTGGAAAGGGCAGGTTATGTATTCAGTATGTTCAAGCGATTTGGCATAGGGGTCCCCTAAGAGGATAACAGAAGAAGGTAGACTACCAGGAACGCAAGTGCTCGCGAAACGTTGGATTACATTTACCATATGCAATGACATTACTTATAGTTGGAGATATAATAATGGCAGTGAGGTTCAAAGTGACAGCTTAGCACTTTATAAAGAGCAATCTGCTTATAGGACAATATGAGGCATAGGCCATTTGAAACAATAATATTGAAAGAATGAGAAATGTCGTCACGTTTTAAAGAATCCCTCGGTTTTATAAAAAACATGCGCACTGAGGATGTCTACCGAACAAAAGATGAGGACGTGTTCAACGAGAAGTTTGTGGAAGAGCCTTCCTTAAATATGGAACTGCCTGTAAACCATGAGCAGTTCGCTGAAGAATATCCTTATCTTCCGAATCCATTTTGCAACGGTTTCTACGATTCCCTATATCCATCATTCCTGTTCATCTATGAGATAGAGGGTGTCTTGGACGAAATACAATATGATGGCATTAGTTTCACCCGTGCTGAGTCACTGATGGATCTTTGTAGTTTGCTCAGCGTGACAAGCACAGATGCCATGATCGACATTGATTATGAGTTCTGCTTTGCAAAGAAGTATTCCTTGGCCAGAGATGTGTATGTCATGGCAAAGAATATGTATGAGGCTATGATGCGCGTGCATACGGTCATCGATCGGGACTTGCAGTTGGATGAACCAGTGACTCTCACAAAATACGATGAGATTGAGAGCCGCTTGAGGTGCAAATACATTCGTAGCGGGATTGCAGTACAGAAGAAGGTGCCTGTCACCGTGAACGATTTGTAAACAAAGTAAGCGCCAAATAATAGGGTGGATTTTATTGCCCCATAAAATTTGCCATAATTGTAGTGATGTCGATGCGAGTGTTTCACTCTATTTCTTATGATAGGGTGATCATAGATGCGAGCGTTTCACTACATTTATGGAGGTGCAACTATTATGAAAAGCCCCAGAAAATCAGCGGATGAACAGTATGCGTTAATCATGGAATGCCGCAGCAGCGGCCTTTCAGATCAACAATGGTGTATGCAGCATGATATTAATCCAAGTACATTCTACAACTGGGTCAAGCGGCTTCGCAAGAAAGCCTGTTACGAAATACCTGCGGCGACTGGCCGCGACAAATTGACTACCCCTGTAAAACAGGAAGTTGTCAAAGTTGATATCGTTCCTGATCCTAAACCGATTCGACAAGATCCTGTCCTGCCTACGGTCAGGACTCACGCTTTGGATTATGAGCCCGATACAGTGGTGGCTCCTATCGAAATCCGAATTCATGATGCTATACTTCGGATCACGAATGATGTGGATCCAAGGCTTCTGTCACAGATCCTTCGGAACATTGGAGGCTCTGTATGCTAGGCGATATCACGATCGCTTCGGAGCTGTATATCGTTTGCGGCTATACAGACATGCTGTCAATGAACTCTGGGATGTGCGCGAGGCGTATAAATCACTTCTTGTCGATTTTGATGCTTTGACAGATGAGGAGATTAGATCTAAGAGGGACACACTGATTGCGGAGATTAGTCGTATCAATAAGGCTTATCCTGGGACAGATGAGAAGTCATTTGCAAAAGTGCAGAAAGAAATCAGAAAGTACACATTTGAAGATGGTGAATCAGAGCGTTTGGTCTGATTAACGAGGGAGAATATGGCAGATAATCAACTTCAGGAATTAATTAACACATTGTTCTCCATGTACCACAGCATCTTTCCAGAAGTAATAAAAATCCCGGTATCAATCACATTTACTGATGATCTTAACAAAACGCATGCTGTACTTAGACCGGATAGGGCAGATTCGATACTCGAGGAAGGTTTGCAGAGCAATTACAATGGCAGGATGGTAGTTCCAGAATCAATTGATGATCCGATTCATATCCTTTTGAACGTTAGGAAAATAGAAGAGTTTACAAATGATGGCTCGATGACGTGGATTGGGACTATAGGTCATGAATATACGCATGCCATAGATTTCTATCAGATGGCGCGTCTAGAAAAACTCGATTCATACTCGCCTCTTGAGGAGACATCCCAGTATATGATGTTCCAGCAGTGGACCGAGTATCATGCGAGAAAATATGGGTATCGATTTTTAAGGAAATACTTTGAAGTGGCGGGAATAATACTTCAAGGTGATGAGCAGATAAAGTATATTATGGAAACAGAAGCTCCTGCACAAACAAGGAGATTTAACCGCGAATATAATCGTGGGACTCCCAATGAACGACTGTATTTGACAATGCAGTATCTTGGAAGGTTTTCTGTTTGGATAGATTTGTTTCCGGAACACTTTAGTGAGGAACAGTTATTGGAGTATTGCCCAGGCACATATTGGATGATGGATCTGTTACAGTTTCTGAGAAAACATGAGAGCCTAAAAGAAATATACGGGCATTTCGATGAGTTACAGGATGTTCTATCGGAAAATTGGATATTCTGATTTGTGAGGTTAATAAAGTATAATGTCAGGTAACGCTTGAAAGAATTTATGGAATTAATTCAACACAGATTTGCCATATACATGGAGGCATTCCACCATATTGCCATTCGGCGCCGATCATAGGTCATGGTAATAAGGAAACAATCAAACAACGTGAACAATGGCGGAAAGAATGTGATGAAATATTCAATAATGGTGCCTGTCACTGTGAACAAACTGTGAACAAATGATTTTTCCGGCGTAAAAACACCGCCATTCCGGCGAAGCGGAAACCGCGAGTCCGGCCATTGGAAACTGTGAGTCCGGAGACACGGAAACCGCCTGAATATTACGGGGCGGCGGAGCCGCCTGTCCGGTGGTGGCGGAGCCACCTGTCCGGACTTTCGGAGCCACCCCGTTTCGTAGTTGCTTGTTAACGCGCCTTGGCTGGATCCAGTCCATAGACTTCTCTCACAGTGGGGCCTGACCCCTTTAAGGAATTGTTAATAAAGTATTGCAATGATATTGCGCGGATGGAGAGCAGGCACCTAGGTTGACACACGGTGGGGTCAGGTACTCTGAAATTTTTATAAACGAATATATACGTATTGATATAACGACAAAGACAGTATACTACTGTCATGTTGGCTTTTCAAATTATGAAATATGTCATGAAACTTATGCTCTTACCCGTTTGTGTTATTATATATTGACCGGCCGAACTAATCTTGAAAAGCAACGGGAAGGTGCAATCAAAAGTTTTTGGATCAAAGGAACGAGCACTGATAGAGCAGCTCGTTTCCAATCAGTCGATACGCTACTGACTGCAGTACGCGCCATTACTGATAATAATATGTAACGGGTTTATCCTCTGGGAAGGGGTGAATAGAATTAGCTATTAGGTCCGATGCCAGTAAGAACGAGATTGTTGCTATTGTTGAAAACTAGGAGAGTTCTTTAAATCTATCCACAATATATAAGAAGTCTTGAGAAATGAATAAAGATTCAAGTATTGAAAAATTGGTTGAATTGAAACTGATTCAAGAGGATGCAGGAACAATTTTATCTTTAATGAAAAGTGAACATGACTCCATTTTTGGAATGGGAATTATACCCTACTATGCACTTTTTGTTCAATCATGTCAAGATTGTTTACATAAAGAAGGAAGTATTTCAGAATTAGTAAAGAGCTGTCGAAATTATATAAAGGTATTTGAAGGTGGGTTCTCAAAATCCAAAAGAAGAGTGAGCTCGGTTGACAAGATACAAAATATGCGTTTCCAATCAATGCTTAGATTTAGGTTTATGAAGTCATGGAATATTCATTATAATTTAGGAATATACTGGACAAACAATAAACATATGATAGGAAATACACAGATGTATGCAGATTATCTAGGATTAGCTAATTTTAGTAATGATTATGCAGCTGAGAAATTATATGAATTAGGTTATGAGATAGGAAAGTATGTAGCTTCAGTAAATACTGCTTTTGGCCAATTTAAAGAGCCATCTATTATTGAGCGAACGAACAACAAGGTTGAAATACAATATTATTATGATTTGAATACAAACAAAAAGAATTTAATATTTTTGAATAATAGTAAAGATCTTAGCTTGTTCTATTTGAATCTGGTTTGCAGCATTAATTTTGTGAGATATATTCTTGAACCATTATTTTTGAGCGATAATAATTGGCTTTTTCGAGTCGAATATATTGTAACATATTATACATATAGAGCATTAGAACGGTTGAGCAATTATTGTGAAAACAACAACGATATTATAGTTGATCGAGATGCGCTGATGAGTGTGCTTGATTTAGATTTTGCCATATTTGACAGTAAACTTCGTAGTAGTATGATGCATTATGGAATAAAAGACGAAGGCGTCATTTCGTTAGAAAATATTGATAATCCCCTGTATGGTATGATAGAAACATGTTTTGGAGGTATGTCATTTAAATCATATTATTCAAATCTTAGAAAACTTGAAGACCGGTTAATCAAATATCTTGAAGGACAATTCAATAGTGATCAAATATATTTGAAAAAGCTCTAAGGGGTACTAATTGGCACTACACATTATGAGACAATTTCGATTACTGAATTTATTTTCTCAAAGTGATTTTTTTGAAAGAACTAAATTTAGAAAGAATCTGCCATAGATAGTGTTAATGTATTTTATATTGATAGAGGTAATGATTATGGACAATGGGGCCTGTGACCCCTTTGAGAACTCTTCCGGAGGAGAGCAGCTTCTATACGAGTATTGGTCATCCGATTCCTGCGGTTTGCATTAGAACGAGTACTGAGAGGCCAGAGGCTCTTGATAAGGGTTGCTTCGTTCTGTCTGGTATCGATACAGTTGGACTCCTTCAGTCGGTGGATCTCGCCGTTGAGATGGTGAAGAACGGTGATTTGGGTATTCCGGTACCGGATTATGTGGATAGGGACACTGGTGCCTGTCACCGTGAACAATTTGTAAACAACCAAAACTGTTGTGGAATACGGTTTTTTATATGATCCTAAGATGTTGGTACCTGTCACTGTGAACAATTTGTAAACAAAAGTTCTACTGACTTACCAAGTTCTTTTTCTGTAATATTACTAACAACGGGACAGTTATTATCCTTGGCACATCAGAATCGCTACCAGACATTCTGCCAAAATAAGATGTATAAAAGCACATGCTATTATCAAAGATACTTTTTATGCAATTGAATAGGCCAATAAGAGAATTAGTTGTACATATTTATAAAATGAAAAGGTGTATTTGATGAAAACGGTATTATTATTTTTGGGGAATGGAGTATCCATTGATTTAATCAATCTTCTTGGAAAGACGAAAACTATCAATTTGTCAAATCTATTTGAAAATGGAGATAGGGTCCCTTGGCCTGCGAATAACGAGCCCGGCTTTTTATCTCAAATGCATTGTCCAGAATTATGGAAGTTGGGTGCCCGCCCTAATATTGGGAGAGATGGAGCTAACAAGTTAATAAGTGATATTATTACTTGCGCAAATGTCAGTTTGATATCACGGCGGCCTATCCTAGATACAGAATCTAAAAATATATATATTAGAGCATATCATGAGCTTGTAAGTTATCTTAAGTATCTTTTTATTTTCTATAATCAAGAAATACAGAATGATGATTTAGTGAAGATAATTCCCGAATGGGGATGGAGTAAACTGTTTAATCATTTATCTCGTTCTACAGAAATATCAGATGTGTATATCATTACATATAACTATGATATTTTTCTTGAGAGAATATTGAAGTGTCAGGGCATTCCCTACCAAATAATTGGATTCAATGGAAATCAGGAAAAGTTCAAGATTTTGAAACCGCATGGTTCGATTAGCTTTCGATCTACACGAACAAATGCCAAGACGAACTTTTTGATTAAGTATAATCGAGATTCTTTAGGCGGCGATATTGAATCGTTGGTTGTTGATGAAGATCTAAATTATGATCTTATTTCTAACATAAATGCGATGATTCCACCCGCAGGAGAAGCAGTACGATTCCCATCTGCATGGTCTACAGTATTAAGAAAAGAGGCAGATCATATCATCAAGCAAATCCAACCTGGAGACGATGTGTTTTTCGGAGGACTCTCTTATGGAAGTGTTGATCGTAAAGAAATAGATAGCTTGATCGTTGAACTGGATCGCGACATAAATATAACCATTGTAAATCCAGATGTTGATAATACATTTGGAGCTGTAGTTTCTAGTCTATTTGAACATTACATTCATTATAGTAAATCTGATATTTTGGGAGGAATGTACAATGATTGATTTCTTGGACATGGATAGTAACAAAATGGTTATTTCTGAATTTTATGAAAATGACAAAGCAGGAAAGTATGATTATTCTGCTGTATATCAAAGAGATAAAGTTTGGAGCGAAGAAAAGAAAAGTTTCTTAATTGACTCTATTTTAAAGAATTACCCCATCCCACCAGTTTTTTTACGGATGAAGATTGACCCAGAAACTGGTGTTACGAAGTATGATGTGATTGATGGAAAACAAAGGCTTACGACTATTAGAGACTATATTGATTGCAAAATATCCCTGCCAGATGATTTTGGCGATGACAAAATAGGCAATTCAGAGTTAAATGGAACATATTTCTCAGATTTGGATCGATTTGATAAATATAAACGACAACTTTGGCATTATAGAATACCGGTAATATTTATAGAAACTGATGATAATGATTTGGTGAAAAATGTTTTTGACCGATTAAATAGAAATGGAGAGCCATTAGTTCCTCAAGAATTGAGACATGCACAATATGGTGAAACAATACTGTATAAGACTATAAACGTCCTTGCTCAAGATAATCCATGGAAAGAGATGCTTAACCGTATTCTTGAAACAGAACGAATGGAGGATAGAGAATTTATATCAGAATTATTGTTCGTTATTCTTGAGAACAAGATTATAGCATATACAAAAGAATCGTTGGATGATTTATATAAGAAATGGGCATCTACTGATTTGGAGCAATACAAAAAAGCCTTTATGAATTATATGAATTATGTAGAGATGTTGGATTTACCCTATGAAGATCTGAAAATTAATAAAGTAAGTCATTTATATGCTGTTTGGATACTATCTATATTAGCAGAAAATGAAGATATAGATCCCAAGCAAGTTCGATCAATCTTAATTGATTTTTATGAAAGATATAATAGGAATGAAGAAGGAGAATTCTTTATCAACTATAAAAAGAGTATGAGTTCGAATACTAAAGGTACAGCTAGTAGAAACAGAAGGGTTCAGGCATTAGTGGACTACTGTAAACAGAATGATGTGAATATTATCAATACCTTTTCAACTAAAACGTATGGGACATTGGTACCTGTCGCTGGGAACAGTTTATAAACAAGACGTTCGTGCCTGTCACCGCGATCTTGGTGCCTGTCACCGTGAACAAATTGTTAACAAATGTTCCGCTTACTTGGCAGGCAATGTCTTTGCAATATAAAAGGATGCAGGGAACTGGTAAGCCAGATCGTCCTCCGGGAGAGGGGGACCTTTGAGGACGAGTGGGACAAGAGCATTCCGTTCTACGGGGTCAGCGGGACAACGGTAAAAGCACATATATTTAAAAACGATGAAAGGGAACGATTCGTCCATATTTATTACAGCGATTACCGGAAAGCGCGGGAACGTTCGAAGCTGGAAACAAAGATACAGCAGCACAGAGAGTTTCTGAACAGCCTGATCGGAAGTGGGGTGGCGGTCGAGAAAACGTACACGGAGTTTTTGAACCCAGCTACTATCATGAAGGAAAGAAAGATCAGAGACTGCAACTGATCAGAGAACGGAAAGATGAGATTTCACAGGCAATAAAGCTGTGTGGATACTTTGCGATCATTACCTCGTCGGAGATGACGGCTTCGGAGGCTCTGGATCTGTACAAAAGCAGGGACTGTTCGGAGAAACTCTTCCGGGGAGACAAATCATATCTCGGGGAGAGAGCAATGAGGGTATACCAGGATGAACCGCTGTACGCGAAGATCTTTATTGAGTTTGTTGCTCTGATCATACGCAACAAGATATATACGTGCCTGAAGGACCGGATGAAGGCAACCGGTAAAAAAACGAACTATATGACGGTGCCGGAAGCAATCAAAGAGCTGAGCAAGATCGAGATGGTAAAGCAGACGGATGGAATATATCGGTTGAGTTATGCTGTTACAGCAACACAGAAGGAAATCCTGCAGGCGTTCAATCTGACAGCTGCAGATGTAAAGAAGCAATCTATAGAGCTTGCAGGATATTTAAGAACGCTGACAGCGTAAGGGAGGATCAGGATGGCAAGGCAGCCGATGGATATACGAAAACGAATGGAACGCCAGGAGAAAAAGATCATCAACTTAACTGAGCAGTTGCAAGAGGCTCAAGAAGAGTATGAAAAGATGAAGAAAGAACTGAGGGAACAGGAGAAAACAGAGCTCTTTGAGGCTTATGAAAAGAGTCGCAGAAGCTATACGGAAGTCATCGATTTTCTAAAAGGGAAGGCTGATATTTGAACAAAATCGACGATTGAGAGTTAAAAACATGGGAAGTTCACAATCCTGGAACATCGCAAGGGCGGTGTATGAAGCTCTTGGAGCAAAAGTCTATGTGATTAACAACACTCCGGACGGCGTGAATATTAATGAGAACTGCGGCTCAACGCATATGGAAGCTTTGCAGCAGTACGTTATTGACAACGGCCTGAATGTAGGTTTTGCCTACGATGGTGATGCTGATCGTTGCCTGTGTGTTGATGAGAAGGGCAGAATCGTTAACGGCGACCAGGTCATGTTTATGTGCGGCAAGTACATGAAGGATGAAGGACAGCAGGATGGCAATACCATTGTCACGACGATTATGTCCAACATGGGATTATATAAGGCTTGTGATGCGATCGGTATCCACACCGAGAAGACTGCGGTCGGGGATAAATACGTAGCTGAGAATATGATGGCAAACGGCTACGTCCTTGCGGCGAGCAGTCCGGCCACATCATTTTCGGTAAGTACGCGACCACATGGGACGGCATACTGACAAGTCTGATGGTCATGATGACCATGCTCGATAAGAAGATGCCACTCTCTATGCTGGCAGATGAGATGAAGATGTACCCCCAGTGCTTGAAGAATGTGCGGGTGAAGAGTAAGCCTGACGCGCAGAATGATCCCGATGTGCAGGCAGCGGTGAAAGCAACAGCAGATGCACTTGGAGACAGCGGGCGCATTCTGGTAAGAGAATCCGGCACTGAACCCAAGATTCGAGTCATGGTAGAAACAGAGAGCGATGAGATCTGCGAGAAGTATGTTGATTCCGTGATTGAGGTTATTAAGGCTAAGGGGCATATGGTATAAGGTTCAAGGAGGTGAGTGGGGTTTCTACCCCGCTTACCTCTTGATCAATTGCATTCTGTATAGCCAAGAAACAATAGCGTGGTTTCAATACAAGATGTGGTTCGAATCATCAGTGCTCGCCTCTCCATAAAAAACGAGATCAAGCATATCATAGAGGAAGGTAAGAGAATGCCTGATTACTGCTACGAAAAACATTATGATCGAAATCAGATGGGCAGTGCGATTCTCTTGAATCCGGAACCATTGGAGAGATATAATCAATCCCGGTATGAACTGCTGATTCACGAACAGGATTAGAGGGGTCAGACCCCATTAAGAATTTGATACATGTATTTATCCACTTCTGGCGTTAAAGGCGTATGCTAGTGGTGAGACAGGAATCAAGAAAGGCTCTGCAAGCTGTTGCGTTCTAACCAACCGGAGAAACAGCGGACTGACTGGCGAAGATGGCAAGAGGGCTTATCTTCAGAACTGGGTGCAAGGCGCAATATCGGAACTAGAACCACGTAGCTGTATTTTGAAAAGTACCATATTTATAAACGATATGGAGATATTAATGGCTGATTTTTTACAAGCTATAAATAACAACTATGCTTCAATCATAACATGCATGATTTCTTTGATAACTGCTATAACAACAATCGTGTATGTGGTATTTACTCATCAACAAATGAAGGCAACGCAAGATTCAGTAAAAATAATGCAGGCTGAGCTAAAACAGGCAAAACAGCCATGTATAACTATTTCGATTAAAACCATTTATAGTGGAACCCCTTTGCCGGGAAATGGAAGACGCCAGATGCCAGTCGAGTTTGTTATTGAGAACATTGGCGATGCTCCTGCTATATCTGTTTTTTGTATCAGCCATCTTGTTTTACAATATATTACAGATGATAATGGAAACAAAAAAGTTGATATGTTTTCAGGTCCGCTATTTCTTCCTTGCTTAAAAGTTGATGAGAACGAAAAAAACTATCTACATTATGAAAATCAAGCTATAGAATTAATGTTTAAGGATCTTTCTGTAGCGATGCAAAGAAACTGGGAGCGCATCAGAACAACGCCTTACATGAATCCATACAGACATACAGAAATAGTAATACAAGTATTTTATAAAAATATGAATCAACAGTGGTTTGAAAGTAAGTTAACGCAAGAAATTGCGTGGGGATATGATGAGATTACAAAAAATAAAACAAAGCATAACTTAAATGAGTTTACTTTTCCGCCTCGAAAACTGATGGAAAAAGATATTTTTCAATTACAACTAGTATCTCCTAATTTATCTCCATTACAGATTCATATGGTAGACCAAGAATATTATGAACAAGCATTATTTCCATATAAGGAAAGATCGCCTTCTATATTCAGAGCAGAAGTATAGGGATACAGGGGGCAGAAAATTGGTGCCGAAAATTGGTGCCTGTCACCCTGAACAATTTGTAAACAAATGTTCTGCCGGCTTGACCGGCATTGTTTCTCGGGAGCAGAATCTGTAAATATTACTTAGATGCGATTTTTATTTCCAGTTTGCAGAAGAAAGTTCTACCAGGGTTGAATTTACTTCCGCAGGATCAATAGGCCCTTCATTTTTTGCCTCTCTACACGATATTGAATTTTCCGGTGTTAAAACACCGCCATTCCGGCGAAGCGGAAACCGCGAGTCCGGTAAATGGAAACCGTGAGTCCGGAGACACGGAAACCGCTTGATAACGTATAATTAGTTTCGCAAATTCATAAAAACATAGACATGGTCTATCACCACTCGGTAACATTTATGTTAATGCTCGCCTGAGCTGTCGCTGAACTGCTATGGACAGCTGTCGCTGAACTACTCGCAAGGCTGTCAGTGCTTGTCACGAGTCTTCGGCGCCGCCTTTCGGTTAGCGGCGCCGTGACCCACTAATGGCATTAGGCAAGCATTTCATGTTCGGCTACATATTTGACCATGTAATCGTCAATGATCCGTTTCTGCTGCTGAAAGCTGTACATCAGGCTTTTCTCGCAGATCCGGTTGATCATACGGGGGATACCCGTTGTTACCTTGAAAACTTCATCTAGTGCTTTATCGCTGAAGACATCCCTGTTGCATCCAGCGTATGACAGGTGGGACTGTATATACTGCTCTGTTTCCGACCGGTCAAGATGCGGTAGGACACAGTTGATGTCAATCCTCTGGCGGATCGCAGCATACCTCTGGAGCCTCAGCTTGTTTTCCCAGAGTTCTGTCTGTCCGGCAAGCACCAGCGCCATCGGGCTCATGGAATCGAACCGGTAGTTCAGAAGGAAGCGGAATTCCTCCAGCATCTCTTTTTCCAGAAGGTGTGCTTCATCCAGGATGCATACGACGTATTTATGCTGGATCCCTCGGACGATCTCGATCTCCTTCTGGAGCTGCCGCTTGGCATCACCCCGGTAGAAGCGTGCTTCCAGACCCAGCTGGTCGAGGCATCCGCGGTAGAACCACCTTGGCGTCAGCTTTGAGTCCGAAAGATACAGAAGGATGTATTTCTCCTTCGGCAGGCTGGATGCAAACTTCCGGATCAGGGTGGACTTTCCGCAGCCGGCATCCGCTGTTACGACCGCAAAAAGCTGACGGTCCGCCACATACGCGAGACGCCCCAGCGCGTCCCTCATAGCAGGCGATTCATACAGGGCTTCCGGCGGCACATCCCGCGTGAATGGCGTGTGTGTCATCTCAAAGAACTGCTCATACATTGCCGTCCGCCTCCTTCCTGTATTCCCCGAAGGAGATCGCGTTCGTGTTATGGACACGCTTTCTGTCGTGCACCTTCTGCAGGCCCTGCAGGAAGCGGGAACATTCCACCTCTTCCGGAAGCATGCTCTGCGGCAGCTCCGGTTTGGGATCAGAGAATTCCCCGATCGTAAGCGGCTTTGCGAGGAAAGGCTTTGTGCCGGGATAGCTTACGGTGACCGTCTCCGAAGCCATTGGATCCCAGGAGATCTCCACGGTGGCGCCGATCAGTGCGGAACTGACTTCGTACTTCCGGCCTTCGAAGCTGATACAGGCGCCTTTGTCTACCTCACGGGTATCATGGTGCAGGAATGCCTGCCCTACGATACCGGCATCCAGATATTTCAGCGGACGGGAATCGCGGTTGAACTCCTGCCGGGGCGTGATGCCCTCTGCCGGAACATCGATCCCCTGACTTTTGTAGTATTCCCGGATGCCCTCATGGGGCTTGTCGTGGTAATAGTCCTCGACAAACAGTGTCCACCAGTGACGGGCTTCCTCAAGAGTCCTTACCTTCTGGGCGCGGCATTCGTTGATATAGCTGTTGATCAGGCGGTTATAGACCTCGATCTTTCCTTTACTCTGACCTGAATAAGGCTTTGCCCGAAGGTGCCTGATCCCAAGCCTTGAGAGTGCGTCGACCAACTCTTTGGAGATAAACTGGCTGCCATTGTCGACATATGTGGCATCAAAAGCGCCATAGGAAAGGATCGCGCGGCGGTATACGTCTTCGACGATCGCGGCTTCCTGGTTATCATAAACGCCAGTACCGAGGATCATCTTGGAATGATCATCGATAATGGAGCAGATATAGCACTGTACCATCTTCCCGCCCGGGCCGATGGGGAGCTTCATGATGTACTTGATATCCGCCTGCGCCAGCTGCATCCGGTGAGCTTTACAGAA
>Ga0256405_10009550_pt1 | contig 13235 bp, 12 predicted proteins | sample RumenRJG_02DNA_FD_189096 | JGI IMG/M metagenome (GOLD analysis project Ga0256405, IMG submission 189096) | Bovine rumen microbial communities from Lethbridge, Alberta, Canada - RJG_02 | ecosystem: Host-associated > Mammals > Digestive system > Stomach > Rumen | place: Canada: Alberta...
CTCACAGCTTGTCTTACAGGTGATGTTATTGAAGAAATAGCTGCTATATGTAATGGCACAACAAACTATATGCTTACAAACATGGAGCAGTTTGGTAGCGAATATGCTCAGATTCTTGCAGAGGCTCAGTCATTAGGTTATGCAGAAAAAGATCCTACAGCAGATGTTGAGGGACATGACAGCTGCAGAAAGATTGCTATTCTTACATCTCTTGTTGCAGGAAAGAATGTTGATTATACAGAAATTCCTACAGAAGGAATCAGCAAGATTTCTTCAACAGATTTCAAATATGCAAAATCAATGGGCTATAGCATAAAGCTTATTGCCAAGAGCACTAAGGTTGGCGATACATATTCATGTCGCGTAGCTCCATTTTTAGTAAAGCCTGATCAGATGCTTTACCATGTATCTGGTGTTATGAATGCTGTATCAGTTCGCGGAAATATGCTTGGAGAATCTATGTACTACGGCGCTGGCGCAGGTGCACTTCCTACAGCATCAGCAGTAGTAGGCGATTTAGTATTTTTAGCTAGAAATGTAGATAAGCATGTAAGAATTGGATGGGCAAATGAAAAGCTTGAGCTTTCTAATCCATCTGAGCAGAAATATAAATATTTCGTTCGTACATCAGCTCTTCAGTCAAATATCGAGAATGAATTTGAAGATGTTAAGTACGCTGACTTAGATTTAGACGACGAGACAGGATTCATCACAGCGGAAATGACAGAATCAGAGTTCAACGAGCGTAAGACTGCACTTGGCGGAGTTATTTCTGTTATCAGATTTTACTAATTAGTTTGGCATTTTTGTAAGGAGATTGTTATGTATATTACTTGCTTGGATTTAGAGGGCGTTTTAGTACCAGAGATTTGGATTGCATTTGCTGAAGCATCAGGCATTCCAGAGTTAAAAAAGACTACCAGAGACGAACCAGATTACGATAAGTTAATGAATTATCGTATCAACATTCTTAAGGAGCATGGACTTGGATTGAAAGAGATTCAAGACACAATAGCAACTATTGATCCATTGCCAGGAGCTAAAGAGTTTTTGGATAAGCTTAGAGCACAGGGACAGGTTATTATCATCAGTGACACATTCTCTCAATTTGCAGGTCCTCTTATGGAAAAGCTTGGGATGCCAACCATCTTTTGTAATGAATTAGTAGTTTCAGAGTCTGGTGAAATCACAGGTTATAAAATGCGCTGTGAGAAGAGCAAGCTGACAACAGTTAGAGCATTACAGTCATGCGGATTTGAGACAATTGCCAGTGGCGATAGCTTTAATGATCTTGCGATGATAGAAGCATCAGCTGCTGGATTCCTTTTCAGAACAACTGATTCAATAAAGAAAGATTATCCACAGTATCCTGCTTTCGAAGAGTACGATGAATTGTATGATGCGATAATCTCAGCACAGAAATAAAATAATAGATTATGCGACATGTCATTAGTGGCATGTCGCTTTTTTCTTTATTATGAAAATATTACATAAACTGCTTGATAAAATAGACTGTAAACACTGTGCTATTGTCTAATATTACTAGCGTTGTGACATATGCACAACTTTACTAATGAGTAATTATGTACATATGATGGACTAAATGTGAAAAAAACATGTTGATATTTACCCAAAAGTGATGTAGTATGTAATTACAAAGTTAATAAATGCCCGTGAGAGATGAGAATGTGGCTGTGATTATAAGAGGTGAGCTCTTTGTTCTATAGGCATGTTCTTTTTTTGTGCCTAAAGGGTAGAAAATGAAGGAGTATAAATAATGCACAGAGAATTCATCGAAAAGCTGGAGGTTAATCCAGTTATTGCAGCCATTAAGGATGACCAGGGGTTACAGCATGCTATTGAAACGGATTGCGAAATTATCTTCATCTTATATGGAGATGTTTGCACTATCCCAGAAATAGTTAGCCAAATCAAAGCAGTTGGCAAAGTTGCTATGGTTCATTTGGATTTGATTACAGGTCTGAATAACACAAAAGAAATCTCTGTGGACTTCATTAAGAATAATACCTTGGCTGATGGTATTATCACTACTAAGGGGAATCTCATCGGAAGGGCAAAGGAGTTGGGTTTATATACAGTGCTTAGATACTTCGTTATCGACAGTATGGCGCTTGTTAACATCGAAAAACAAGATCGCCATGGAGTATCGCAGCCAGATGTCATTGAAATTCTGCCAGGAATCGTGCTTCCTAAAATTATTAAAAGAGTAAATGATGTGAGCCGAGTTCCAGTTTTAGCGGGAGGTCTTATAACGGACAGAGATGATGTTATGAATGCACTAAATAATGGGGTGCTTGCCGTATCTACCACCAATGAGGATGTATGGCAGCTTTAGTTGCATTACCTGCTCCTAAGTAACTAGCCAATGCCAAAGGCAAAGAAAAAGGAGGAGTAATAATGGCAAAATACGTAATGGCTCTAGATGCCGGAACAACAAGTAACAGATGTATCCTTTTTAATGAAAAAGGAGAGATGTGCTCTGTTGCACAGAAGGAATTTACACAGTATTTCCCACAGCCAGGTTGGGTTGAGCATGATGCTAACGAAATTTGGCAGACACAGCTTTCAGTAGCACGTTTAGCAATGCAAAAGGTTGGCGCTACAGCGGACGATATTGCGGCAATCGGTATTACTAACCAGCGTGAAACAGTTATTGTTTGGGACAGAGCTACAGGCCAGCCAATTCACCATGCTATCGTATGGCAGTGCCGTCGTACTGCAGATTTTGCAGAGCAGATGAAGGGCAAGATTCCTGGAATTGTTGAGAAGTTCCAGCAGAAGACAGGTCTTAAGTTTGATCCATATTTCTCAGGTACAAAGATCCGTTGGATCCTTGATAACGTTGAGGGTGCTAGAGAGAGAGCTGAAAAAGGCGAGTTATGCTTCGGTACTGTAGATTCTTGGTTAATCTACAAGCTCACAAAGGGCAAAGTACATGTTACAGATTACTCAAATGCATCTAGAACATTATTATTCAATATCAACACTCTTGAATGGGATGATGAGCTTTGCCAGATTCTTGATATTCCAAAGAGCATGCTTCCAGAGGCTAAGCCTTCAAGCTGCATCTATGGAGAGACAGACCCAGAATTCTTTGGCGGTCCAATCCGTATTGCTGGTGCTGCTGGTGATCAGCAGGCAGCTCTTTTCGGACAGACATGCTACAACGAAGGCGAAGCAAAGAATACATATGGTACAGGTTGCTTCATGCTTATGAACACAGGTGAGAAGCCAATCTTCTCTAAGAACGATCTTCTTACAACCATCGCTTGGGGATTAGATGGTAAGGTTACATACGCACTTGAAGGTTCTGTATACGTTGCTGGTGCTGCTATTCAGTGGCTCCGTGATGAATTAAAGATTGTTGATTCTTCACCAGATTCAGAATACTTTGCTACTCGTGTTAAGGATACAAATGGTTGCTACGTTGTACCTGCATTTACAGGTCTTGGTGCTCCATACTGGGATCCATACGCAAGAGGAGCAATCACAGGTCTTACTCGTGGTGTTAATAAATATCACATCATCAGAGCAACACTTGAGTCTCTTGCTTATCAGACATACGACGTTCTTCATGCTATGGAGCTTGATTCAGGTAAGCACCTTACAGCATTAAAGGTCGATGGTGGTGCATCAAACAACAATTTCTTGATGCAGTTCCAGTCAGATATCATCAATACTGACGTTCTTCGTCCAAGCTGTGTTGAGACAACAGCTATGGGTGCTGCTTATTTGGCAGGACTTGCAGTTGGATATTGGAAGAGCAAAGAAGATGTTATTAAGAACTGGGCAGTTGATCGTGAGTTCAAGCCAGAGATGACAGATGCAGACAGAACAGCAGCTATTAAGGGCTGGTCAAAGGCTGTAGCATCTACTCGTGGATGGGCTAAGGAATAAATCCTATTCGTAATCGTAAATATAAGTGACTATAAATTGTTTAAAAATAGCCAGTAGGCATCAAGCTCTAATATTTCTTAAGCGAATCATGTTAGATGAGCAAAGAAATATTAGGCTTGTAGCCGTGACTGGCGAGAGATAAAAAGGGGGTAAAATTTATGTCAGTTTATTTAGGCGAGTTTATTGGTACGATTATTCTTGTTCTACTTGGTGATGGTGTTTGCTGTAACGTTTCACTGAATAAGTCAGGCTTTAAGGGCGGCGGAGCAGTTCACATCCTTATTGGTTGGGGAATGGCTGTTATGGTTCCTGCATTTGCAATGAGCAGATTTGCAGGTTGCGGTTCTGCATTTAACCCTGCAGTTACAATTGGTGCAGCTATCAGAACTGGTGACTGGAGCACAGTACCAGGACAGATTGTAGCTCAGATGCTTGGTGGTTTTGTAGGCGCTGCAATCCTTTTGGTTCTTTATCATGACCACATTAAGGAAACAGCAGATGATGCAGTAGTAAGAGGATGCTTCTGTACATCAGCTTCTATTCCAAATCAGTGCCTAAACTTCCTTTCAGAGTTTGTAGCAACATTTATTCTTGTATTTACACTTTCACTTATTCCTGGAGCAGCAGGCGAGTCTAATGTTTCATGGGTACTTGTATATGGTGTAATCGTTGCATGCGGTGCTTCATTTGGTGGTCTTACAGGATACGCAATGAACGCAGCAAGAGATACAGCTCCTCGTATTGCATACCTTCTTTTAGCACCAAACTTTGGTAAGAAAGATGGCAACTGGAGCTATGGATGGATTCCAGCAGTTGCACCTATTTGTGGTGGTATAGTTGCAGCCCTTCTTTACAATGCTCTTGCAGCAGCTCAGATGTTTGGCTAATTTGATTCAAGGAATCAATCTTAATAATCGTATTTCAGTATTCAATACTGGAACCATTTAAAACTGAACTATTGTATACACTGAGGATTGGAGTCGGTATTGAACGCATGATGAGATGCGTTTAGTTACCGACTCCTTTTTTAACAGTAAATAAAAGTAAAAGGTAGGAGAAAAAACTATGTTGTATGATGTCATAATCATAGGCGCAGGCGTTTCTGGCAGCGCAATTGCGAGAGAGCTTTCACGTTATGAGACAAATGTCTGCGTTTTAGAAAAATGTGAGGATGTTTGCGAAGGAACTTCGAAAGCTAATTCTGCAATTGTTCATGCAGGATTTGATGCAGCTGCTGGTTCTCTGATGGCAAAACTAAATGTACGTGGAAATGAAATGATGGATGACCTATGCCGAGATTTGGACATTCCGTTCAAGAGAAATGGTTCCATGGTTGTTTGCATCCACAAAGAAGCTTTAGATGGCCTTAAAGATCTTTATGATCGAGGCGTTAAAAATGGAGTTAAAGGCTTAAAGATTTTAAGCCGCGAGGAGGCTCTTGAGATGGAGCCAAATCTTTCGGATAACGTAGAAGGAGCATTATATGCACCAACTGGCGGTATTATCTGTCCATTCAAATTAAATATAGCAATGGCAGAGAATGCTAATGTAAATGGAGTAGATTTTAGATTTAATACAAAGGTAGAAGATATTTGTTCGGATGAAGATGGATTATGGCATATTCGCACAAATAATGGCGAGTATGTTACAAGATATGTTGTCAATGCAGCAGGTGTTTATTCAGGTGTAATTCATAATATGGTAAGCAAGGATGACGATAAAATCGAAATCATCCCAAGACGTGGAGATTATTGCCTCTTAGATAAAGAAGTTGGGACCCATGTAAGTCATACAATATTCCCACAGCCAACAAACCTTGGTAAGGGCGTACTTGTATCACCTACTGTACATGGCAATCTTATTGTCGGCCCAACTGCTATTGATATTGATGATAAAGAAGGAACAAACACAACAGCAGCTGGTATTGGCGACTTAATTGCAAAGGCTAATGATCACGTAAAGAATCTTCCTATGAGAAAGGTTATTACATCCTTTGCAGGCCTTCGTGCTCATGAGGCAAGACATGAGTTTATCATTGGGGAAGTAGATGGTGCGCCACACTTTATCGATTGCGCAGCTATCGAGTCTCCGGGACTAACATCTAGCCCAGCTATCGGCGAGATGGTAGGAAATATGTTAAAGGATATGATGGGTCTTACAAACAAAGCTAATTGGATTAGCACTAGAAAAGATGTAATGAACCCAGCAGATCTATCAGTTGAAGAAAGAAATGAATTAATTAAGAAAAATCCAGCCTATGGTAACATTATTTGCCGCTGCGAATCTATATCAGAGGGCGAAATTTTAGATGCAATTCATAGACCTTTGGGAGCACGTTCTTTAGATGGAGTTAAGAGAAGAACTCGTGCTGGAATGGGAAGATGCCAGGCAGGTTTCTGCTCACCAAAGACTATGGAAATATTACACAGAGAATTAGGTCTTCCTTATGAGGAGATTACAAAGAGTGGTGGCCATTCAAATATTGTAATGGAGCGCACCAAAAATCAGAAGGGAGGCAATCAGTAATGCTTAATTATGATATTGTAATTGTAGGCGGAGGCCCTGCTGGTCTTGCAGCTGCGGTTTCAGCAAGAAATGCCGGTGTAGATAAAATTCTTATTCTTGAAAGAGATAAAGAGTTAGGCGGAATTTTAAACCAGTGCATACATAATGGTTTTGGTCTTCACACTTTCAAGGAAGAGCTTACAGGACCAGAATATGCATATCGTTTTATCGAGAAAGTCCTCGATGCAAAAATTGAATATAAGCTCAATACAATGGTAATGGATATCTCTGAAGATAGAGTTGTTACCGCTATGAGCCGTGAAGATGGAATGTATCAGATTAAAGCTGGAGCTGTTATTCTTGCAATGGGATGTCGCGAGCGTCCACGTGGAGCGTTAAATATCCCTGGCTACAGACCAGCAGGAATCTTTTCAGCAGGTACAGCACAGCGTCTTGTAAACATCGAAGGCTATATGCCTGGCCGTGAAGTGGTAATCCTTGGTTCTGGCGACATTGGACTTATCATGGCACGCCGTATGACACTCGAAGGCGCAAAGGTTAAGGTTGTTGCAGAGCTTATGCCTTACTCAGGTGGTTTAAAGAGAAATATTGTACAGTGCTTAGATGACTTTGGCATTCCTCTTGAGGTTGATAATCATGGCAAGCCAATTCCAGGAACAGAAGAAAGATACACATGTGATACGTTGCTACTTTCTTGCGGTCTTATTCCTGAGAATGAGCTTTCAAGAAATGCCGGTGTTGAAATGAGCCCTATTACAAGCGGCCCAGTTGTAAATGAATCACTTGAAACAAATATACCTGGTGTATTTGCTTGTGGAAATGTTCTTCATGTGCATGACCTTGTTGACTATGTATCAGAGGAAGCTGATAGAGCAGGTCAAAACGCAGCTAAGTTTATAAAGGGCGAGCTTTCTGAGAACTCTGGAGCCGAAATCGAAATCGTTGCAACAGAGGGAGCTCGTTACACAGTTCCATCTACTATCGATATTGGAAGAATGGACGATAAACTTACTGTCAGATTTAGAGTTGGTGCTGTATATAAAGATTCTTATGTCAGCGTTTATTTTGATGACGAAAGGGTCATGCACAATAAAAAGAGAATCATGGCACCTGGCGAAATGGAGCAAGTAATTCTGCTTAAGAATAAGCTTGAGGAAAAGCCAGACCTAAAAAAGATTACAGTAAAGATTGAAGCAGAATAAAGGAGGGCGAAGATAATGGAAAAGAGAGAATTAACCTGTATCGGCTGCCCAATGGGGTGCCAGATAACAGTAGAATTAGAAAATGGCGAAGTTTTATCTGTAACAGGAAACACTTGTAAGATTGGCGAAAACTACGCTAAAAATGAGGTTACACATCCAGAGAGAACAGTTACCTCAACATCAATTGTTTTGGGTGGAGATAAGCCTCGCGTGTCAGTCAAGACGGCAAGCAATATCCCAAAGGATAAAATTAATGCTGTAATGAAAGAGATTGATGCAGCAGTTATGAACGCGCCAGTTCATATCGGTGATGTTGTTGTTAAAAATGTCTGCGGCACAGGTGTAGATGTTGTTGCAACTCGAAATGTAGAGATGATCTAAGGCTTCTCCCTATGGGAGAAGCTGTCACCGCAGGTGACTGATGAGGGTCAAGAAGCTCACGGATTCCGTCCGTGAGCTTCTTTTCACTTGCAATTATATATATAATTTGAATATACTTATCAAAGGGTTCAATTATAAAGAAAGAGAGTTACAACATGGACATTACAAAACAGATTGCATCAGAACTTCAAGTGCGCGTTGCGCAGGTAGATGCAGCAGTTAAATTATTAGATGAAGGAAATACAGTTCCTTTTATTTCAAGATATAGAAAGGAAGCTACTGGCGGGCTTAATGATGAACAGCTTCGTACTCTTGCCGAGAGATTAACGTATTTACGTAATCTGGAAGAGAAAAAAGCAACATGCCTTGCTTCTATTGAAGAGCAGGGAAAACTTACAGAAGAGCTTAAGAAGGCTATTCTTGAGGCGACAACACAGGTTGCTGTAGATGATTTGTATCGTCCTTATCGTCCAAAGAGACGTACACGTGCAACTATTGCAAAGGAAAAGGGCTTAGAGCCACTAGCTAATATTATCATTCTTCAGATGACAGATAAGTCTCTTGAGGAAGAAGCCAAGGCATTTATCAATCCAGAAAAAGAAGTTAATACTCCAGAGGAAGCTATTGCAGGCGCTTGCGACATTATTGCCGAATCTATCTCTGATGATGCTGATTATCGTACTTGGATTAGAGAAAAGACATTTAAAAACGGTCGAATTATTTCAAAGGCAAAGGATTCTGAAGCAGAATCGGTATATGAAAACTATTATGATTATGATGAAGCAATTGCTAAGCTTCCAGGTCATCGTATTCTTGCACTTAACCGTGGTGAAAAGGAAAAGATTCTTAAGGTTAGCATCGAAGCACCTGTAGAAGATATTTTACGCTACCTTGAAAAGAAGGTTATCAGCCGTGATAACGTAAATACGAATCAGGCACTAACAGCAACAATCGAAGATGCATATACAAGACTTATCGCTCCATCTATTGAAAACGAAATCCGTAACAATCTTACAGAGATGGCAGAAGATGGAGCTATCAAGGTGTTCGGCAAGAACCTTACACAGCTTCTTATGCAGCCTCCAATCGCAGGCCGCAACGTACTTGGCTGGGATCCAGCTTTCCGTACAGGATGTAAAATCGCTATCGTAGATGCCACAGGAAAGGTATTAGATACAACAGTTGTATATCCAACTGCGCCACAGAATAAGGTTGAAGAAACTAAAAAAGTAATTAAAGCCCTTATTAAGAAATACAATGTATCATTAATCTCTCTTGGAAATGGTACTGCCAGCCGTGAGTCTGAACAGATTATCGTAGATATGTTAAAGGAGATTCCTGAGAAGGTAGAGTATGTCATTGTAAATGAGGCTGGAGCATCAGTGTACTCTGCTAGTAAGCTTGCTACTGAGGAATTCCCTAACTTTGATGTAGGACAGCGTTCAGCTACATCTATGGCACGCCGTCTTCAGGATCCGCTTGCTGAGCTTGTAAAGATTGATCCAAAGTCTGTGGGTGTTGGTCAGTATCAGCATGATATGAATCAAAAGAAGCTTGATGAGACACTTGCTGGTGTTGTAGAGACTTGCGTTAATGCGGTTGGTGTAGATCTTAATACTGCCTCAGCATCTCTATTAGAATATGTTTCTGGTATCAATAAGACTATTGCAAAGAACATTGTTGAATACAGAGAATCAAATGGCCGTTTCAATTCTCGTGCAGAGCTTAAGAAAGTGCCAAAGCTTGGACCAAAAGCATTTGAGCAGTGCGCAGGTTTCATGCGTATTATTGGAGGCTGTAATCCATTAGACGCTACTGCTGTTCACCCAGAAAGCTACGATGCAGCTAAAGCGCTTTTGGAAAAGCTTGGATTTGATACAAAAGATATTGCGGCTGGCACTTTAAAAGATATCCACAAGAGTATTCAGGATATCAAAGCTTTGTCCACAGAGCTTGGTATTGGCGAGATGACACTTGAGGATATCATCAAGGAGCTTGAGAAGCCAGGTCGTGATCCACGTGAGGATATGCCACGTCCAATTCTTAAGAGCGACGTTCTTGAGATGAAGGACTTAAAGCCTGGAATGCAGCTTAAAGGTACAGTTAGAAATGTTATCGATTTTGGTGCATTTGTAGATATCGGAGTGCATCAGGATGGCCTTGTCCATATTTCTCAGATGACAGATAGATATATCAAGCATCCTCTCGAAGTAGTTTCGGTTGGAGATATCGTTGATGTTGAGGTTCTTTCTGTAGATGAGAAAAAGGGACGTATAGCTTTAACTATGAAGCATAACGTCAATAAAGATAAAAAATAACCCAGTCTTGTTGTAAACATCAACAGAAACGGAATATCAAAATTGTAGTAATTGTACAAAATGTATCAATAGAATGCTTATTGCATTGACAATTATGAACAATTCTCCTATACTCATATTCAGTTAGAGAAAGTAACATGAATGTGCTTTTTAGGAGAAATGTATTAATAGGGAGTGAGTCGTTAGGGGTTTCGACTCACTCCTTTTGTGTTTGCGGTTTTTTATTGTGTTAATGGCAATAGGAATTCTATTATCAGCGAAAATGTGTTAATATAATAAATAATTGGGAGATTTATGAAACATGGAGCAAAATATTAAATTTAGCACTAAAATCAAAGAACAGGATCTCTATAGATTCAATTTACATCATGCTTACACTGGAACACAGGGAATTTTTTCTATTGTCCTTTTTGTACTACTTATAGTTGTTTGGATATTGCGATTTGAAGCCTTATCTACAATCTATAAAGTTATGTATCCTTTATTGGCAATGATTTTCGTTATGTATATTCCTATGAGTTTAAAACTTAGGGTTAAAGCTCAGATGCAGCAGGAGGTTTTTCAGCATCCACTCAATTACGAGCTTAAGGAAGATGGAATCGAGATTTCATCGCCAGCTGTAGAAGATGCAGCAGAATTGCCATGGGAGTACATCTATAAGGTCTCAACCTGGAAAGAATATCTGCTTATATACAGCAACAGAATTAATGCATATATTGTTCCGATGGAAGACATAGCAGGACAATACGATAATATTAAAGAGTTCATTAAATCACATGTAGAGGATTTTAAATTACAGATAAAATGATAGAAATAATAGAAACAAATTCACCAGAAGAAACAGAAGCACTTGGCAAAAAGCTTGCAAGTGCAGCAAATCCAGGGCAAGTGTTTACGCTTATTGGAGACCTTGGAGTTGGCAAGACTGTTTTTACGCAAGGTTTTGCTACGGGCCTAGAAATCGACGAGCCGATTTGCAGCCCTACATTTACAATCGTTCAAGTTTACGATACGGGAAGGCTTCCATTTTATCACTTTGATGTATATCGTATAGGCGATATCGAAGAAATGGATGAAATAGGATACGAGGATTATGTTTATGGCGATGGTGTATCACTTATTGAGTGGGCAAATCTAATCGAAGAGATTTTGCCGGAGCATTACACCAAAGTTACAATAGAGAAAAATTTAGAAAAAGGATTTGATTACCGTAAAATTACGGTAGAAAATATATAGCTATAATGAAGATATTAGGAATCGACGGTTCAGGTCTTGTAGCATCTGTTGCCGTTGTTGAAGATGATAATTTAATAGGAGAATACACTACAGGTTACAAAAAGACTCATTCCCAGACATTGTTGCCAATGCTTGATGCTCTTGGCAAGATGATTGATTTGGATCTTAATACTATAGATGCAATTGCCGTTGCGGCAGGGCCGGGGTCTTTTACTGGCCTTAGAATTGCTTCAGCTACAGCCAAAGGATTAGGACTTTCATTAGGATGTCCTATCATATCTGTTCCAACAGTTGATGCCCTTGCATTCAACCTTTGGGGACAGGCTGGCACAATTTGTCCTATTATGGATGCTAGACGTGGCCAGGTTTACACAGGATTATATTCATTTTTGGATGATGGTTCATTTAATACAATCAGAGAACAGTGCGCTGTAGATTTTCATGAAATTGCTGATGAAATTAATAAAAATGGACAGCCTGTTACATTTTTAGGCGATGGTGTTCCGGTATTCAAGGATTTAATATCAGACTTAATTAAAGTGCCATACAGATTTGCGCCAGCTCATATTAATAAGCAGCATGCGGCAAGCGTTGCTACTTTAGGAAGCATTTACTATAAGAATGGTGAGTGTGAGACAGCGGCAGAGCATCGTCCAGAGTACTTAAGGCTTTCGCAGGCAGAACGCGAACGTCTTGAAAAGGAAGGAAAGGCTTAATGGCTTTTACATATAGGTTTGCGACAGAGGCTGATGTTGATGCGATAGTTGCCATAGAGGTGGCTTCAATGAGCAGCCCTTGGAATAAAGATAATTATCTTGAAGCAATCAACTCAGACCATGCATTTATAATGGTGGCGGCAGATGGTGATGATATAGCTGGCTTTGCAGTGTTTTATCTTACTCCACCTGAATGCGAGCTTCCGGATATTGTAGTTGCAGAAAGTTATCGCAAAAGAGGTGTAGGAAAAAGCCTTATGAACGAATCTATCTGTCAGCTGAAGGCTCATGGGGTAGACACCATATTTCTAGAGGTTCGCGTTAGCAATACCGCGGCCCAGGCATTATACTCTCGCATAGGCTTCGAAGAAATCGGAAAGCGTAAGTATTTTTATTCGGATCCGATAGAAGATGCAATTTGTATGTCGCTTCATCTGGAAGAATAATACATAACGAGCGAGAGTCATACTTGAAAGGATTTTTAGATGTTAGATGTTTGTTTGTTGGGAACGGCCGGCATGATGCCGCTTCCTAATAGATGGCTTACCTCTTGCCTACTTAGATTTAATGGCGAGGGTTTGCTAATAGATTGTGGTGAAGGCACACAGGTTGCCCTGAGAGAGGCAGGCTTTTCGCCTAATCCTATTTCAATCATTTGCTTTACTCATTATCATGCCGATCACATTAGTGGATTGCCTGGATTTCTTTTATCGATGGGCAATTCAGATAGGACTGAACCTATCACAATAATCGGTCCAAAGGGGCTGACGCGAGTTGTTAATTCGCTTAGAGTTATTGCGCCAGAGCTTCCTTTTGAAATTAAATTTCATGAGCTTACATCAGATGATGAAGAGTTTGAAATAATGGGTTACCATGTTCATGCATTCAAGGTTAACCACAATGTTTTGTGCTATGGATATTCGGTTAGCATTCCAAGA
>Ga0256405_10009551_pt1 | contig 13232 bp, 4 predicted proteins | sample RumenRJG_02DNA_FD_189096 | JGI IMG/M metagenome (GOLD analysis project Ga0256405, IMG submission 189096) | Bovine rumen microbial communities from Lethbridge, Alberta, Canada - RJG_02 | ecosystem: Host-associated > Mammals > Digestive system > Stomach > Rumen | place: Canada: Alberta | collected...
CGTCTTGCCGTATCGAAACTGTCGCAGGAGAGGCGGCGGCTGAAATCGCGCAGACGGTTCATGGCGGCAATCAGCACGTCGGGATCTCCATTTCTCGACAGCCGCCTCAGCGCCCCGATGTAGTCCTGTCGGAACACCGTCGGCACGATAACCTTTGCTTGTCCCGCCGAGACAAGCTCCGCATTCATCACAAGCCGTGAAATTCGTCCGTTGCCATCCTCGAATGGATGCACCTCGCTCGTCATGAACAGCATGAAAAGCGCACGGGCAAAAGGATGACGGAGGGCTCGCGCCATGTCAAACCCCCTTTTCAATGTGCCGCGAACACAGTCCACCGAAACAAAGTGCGTTTCGCCAGCCCTGTTGTCGTGCGTTTTGAACATCCCCGGACGGCTCGCGGGACGACCGGACATTACGACACGATGGCGCTCACGTAGAAGTTCCAAGAAACCTTCCGCGTCTTTCGCCGTGCGGGACATCTCGGCGTGGTTTGACGCGATGGCGAAAGTGCCAAGTATGTCATGGCTGTCCGCATCACGCGAAGGGATGCTTACTCCGGTCTCGACAATCCGCCTTGCCTCATCCAACTCAAACACTGTGCCCTCTATGTAGTTCGAGAAATAGCTCTCAAAGAAGGCAAACGTCGAAAACGAGGTCTGCAACACATTCGGATCGGGGAAGTCGGGGAATGCAGTCGAGTTTAGTTTCGCAAGAAGCGCTCCGAAAAGCTCAATCCGAGCGCTGTCGAACGGCTCCCCTGCGGCTCGTGCCAGCGCAACCTTGGACGTAAGCACATCCGCAGGACGAGTGGACAGGAGTGCGCCTATCATTCTGTCAAGGCGGTCAAATTCCCGCCGATGTCCTGTCTGCGACGCAACAACCCTTGCATCGTCCCGCAGTTTATTGAGCGCCGTCTCGCCCCCTGCCGCAAACTCGGCCTCAAGCCGCGACTCCAGCGACTCCGCGTCCTGACACTTGGCGACACCACCTTGAGTCTTGTCTGGCTCAAGATTCTCAAGCATGGCGCGAGCAAGCGACGAGACGCCGAGATTTCCGAGAAACGGATAATCAGACTCCAACGACGCCGGCGTGGAGAGGAAATGAACCGTCACTCCGGGAAGACAAATCTTGCGTGTGTACTTGTAGGCGAGAAACACATGTCCATTGTGCGGGGCGTACTCGAATGCCGTCCTATGGCTCAGCCGAGCCCCAGGCCATAGATTGCCCGCTATCGTCCACAGATTGCGACGTATGATATTTTCGGCGGAATCCGTGAGGTTTGTCGTATAGATACGGGGTGCAAGGCGTTTTACCCGACCTTTATGCTTCAAACGCAGCAACAATTTTGCCACATCGGAACGCGATGATCCGATTATGACTTCATTAAGCGATTGAAGATTTTTTTCCAACATGGCTGCCTCTCCGCTCTTTTCTGGAAATATTTTTCCAACATTATACCACATTTCGGTGGTAACATTCAATCTTCAGCCCTATATTATGATGATTGCCACGCAAGTCGGCAACCATTACAATCTATTACAGGGATAAGGGCAGCTACACGTTTCTAAGTTCAATCCAACGGCGTGCCCACCACGATTGGCGCGGACGAGGCGACGACGATCAGGAACTGCGAAGGCTCGTCGCCCACCTCGATCTCGAACGTGATCGGCTCGCCCGTGCCGGGCAGAGACTCCTTTGCCGTAAACGTCTTGCGGTCGAGCGTGGCGCTCGTGAACGCAGTGTAGTAAACGCCGCTCACCGTCTCGGCAACAGACGCCGAGAGGACACCGTTTTCGAGAACGAGCGCTGGCACGGTCTTCCCTCCCGACGTGTAACCCGCGATGCGCGGAAGCTTGCCGCCCAGTAATTCTTCCAGCGTCGGCGCAACAGTTCCGAAGCTCTCGCAGAACTCGCCAAAAAACGCCGCAATCTCCGAATCGCCAAAGAAGACTATTTCACGTATGTCGCCACCCGACGTCATCTCAAACCACTCGACGCCATTCGCAGAAAGCACCTTGCCGTCAATGGAGTAGCGAACACGGCGCGACTCGGCACTACCCTCCTCGAGATCGATTCGCACCCTGCGCGAAAGGCCGTCCGTCGGCTCAAGACCCACGCTCGACACATCCTTCCATCCGCTCTTGTCCAGGAGCCTGAAGCTGCGTCCAGTTCCATCTTCATTGGCGGCAAGATAGATCATAGACTTGTCGCTCGCATCAGGCGTCGGCTCCGATTCAGTCACATGGAACGTCATCTGAATCTCAACATACGCGTTCGACTCACAGAACCCCACCACACCAGGAAAATAATTCGTGTCAGGGGCGAAAACTCCGCCAACACAGTCCACTGTGAACCAGCTGTTGGTCGGAGTAAAACCCTCTCCGCCTTCGCCACCACCACCTTCGTTGCCGCCACCTTCTGGATCATCTTCAGTATCCGCTTCACTCTCGCTGCCCTTCGCGACAACATCAACGCGCAAGCGGCAGATGGTTTCGCGCTCGCGGTTGCGGCCATCGTAGACGAGGAACTTTCCTGTCGCAGTCGACGACGGCGCGGTCAGCGCCTGGTCGAGCCCAATGGGCCGGAAATCGACCGTGTTGCCGCAGTACCAGTAGAGGTTGGTGTCGGAAGCGTTCGCGGGAACGAGCGTGTACTTGAGCTTGCGCGTCTCGCCCGGATACATCTTGATTTCGTAGCGGCTATACTGCGAATTCCACTCAAGCCCCTTGTTCGAGAGCGTCGCGGAAGTCGTCTTAACATAGCTCGCCTTCTCCGCATCGATCTGGGCCTGCGTCTTGTAGTTTGCGGGAATCGCGCCCGCCTGGAGGAGTCCGTTGCCCCAGACCTTCGAGGGCCCGTCGGAAAGCTTTACACAGTTCGTCTTGAGAATCTCGTAGAGCTCGTCGCGCGTGAGAGCCGGGTTCTGCTGCAGGTAGAGGGCGCAGATCGCCGTCGCCATCGGCGCGGCGAAGGAGGATCCGCCGTTCGTGCCCGTCGCGCCCGTGTCGCTCGTGTAGAGCGGAACGTTCTGCCCGAACGCCGCAAAGTCCTTCGCCCAGTTGTCGTTAAGCCCAGCAGACGTGCGGTCTCGCTTGATCCCCGCGATGTTGATCACGCCGTCAATGTCCTGCGGAAACGAAAGCGTCTCATTCGGCGCATTGCCGCCGGCCGCCACAAGAATAAGTCCTTGCGCGAGCATCGTGCGGATCTGCTCAGTCGCCCACGCGAGTTGCTGCTCCGTGTAGTCGAACGGTGTGTATCCGCCGCTGAAGTTGACGACGCGGCAGCCGTTCGTGAAGCACCACCAGATGCCGTTGATGTCGTCGACAAAGTCCCTTCCATTGTAAGCATAGAGCGTGCACTCTGGCGCGATGCCGAACTTGTCGGACTTGATGATCGAGGCGACGCCGAGTCCGTGTGACGCAGTCTGCGACGTATCGCCACCTAAGACGTCAATCGCCATGTTCGTGACCGAGCCGTTTACAATCGGGCGAATCCCCGTGTCGACCATGCCGACCTTGACGCCCTTGCCGGTGAAGCCCTGGACGAACGCGTTGGTCACACCCAGCTCGCCCCAGTACCACGGCGCATTCGTGAAGTCCCAGACGCGCTCCGGCTCGTCGCTGTCCGTCGTCGTGAAACTGGCGGTCGAGCTCGTCGCGGACAGCCCGCCCTGCGTTGTCGCGATCGCGCGGATGTAGTACTTAGTCTTCTTCCGGAGCCCCGCGACGGTTGCCGTCTTGGATCCCTGCGTCGTGGCCGTGACGTCCCCGGTGGACACGAGTTTCGTGAGGGCGGAGTCGGAATACACCTCGAAATGGATCGTCACGGGTCCGACGGGAATGCCGCGCGCCTTCAGGTTGATCTGCGCGACGGCCTGGTCGTTCGTGATCTTCGTCGAGTCCATCCAGACGCCGCTCAGGCTCGGCGCGCGCGGCACGACCACTTCGTTGTCGTTCGAACCGTCGTCGTCCGCCTGCGGCAGCGCGAAGCGCCAGATCTGGCCGGCCTTGGTCGTGGACAAGACGCCATAGCCGATGTAGAAGTGGCCTTTCGCGTAGGTGAACGACTGGGCGTACTGGTCCGACGTGAAGGTCGCGAGTTGCGTGAAGTTCTGCCCGTCGGTCGTCTTCCAGACACCGTGTTTCTTCGACGAATTCACCGTCATCACGTACATCGATCCGCCCACGACCGCGATGTCGATGGGGTGGGAATTCCCGTTATCGAAGGCGTGGCGCCGGGAAGTGATGTTACCCGAGGCGTCCATCGCGGCCGAGAAGAACCCGATCGGGTAGCCCTGGGACCAGCCCGGATTCACGATGTAGTAGACGCGACCCTTGAACGGCGTCGCCTCGCGGAAGTGGATCCAACCTGCGGACGAGGAGGAGAGCTCGCGGTCGACGCTCTGGTACCCATTGAGAAAAGTGTCCCACGAGCAGTTCACGCGCCGGAACTGCCATCCGGGCGGATCGTCGAGCTTCCAGTAGTAGCATTGGTTGAGGTTCGGGTTGCTCGCCACGTAGTAGTGGTACGTCACGGCGATGCAGCCGTTCGTGAACGGCATCAGCGTCAGGAATCGCTCGTAGTCCTGGCCGGTCTGGTTTTTCTTGACCGTGTAGCGGTAGTAGCCGTTGGTCTGGCCCGTCGTGACCGATCCCATCTGATGCGAGAACGTATCGTCTCCGTTGAGCCAGTACTGGCTGCCGCCGACGCCGTAGCCGGTGAAGTAGAAGTTCCCGTTGTACTCGCAGAAGTCCCACGAGTGGGTGTAGAGCTCCGCGCCGTTGAGCTGGTGCGCGGGATTCCAGTCGATGGAACCGAGCGGACACGACACCCAGTCGCCCCCCGGATACTTGGCGAAGAAGCTGCCGTAGTTGGAATCGTGTTCGCGCGGGTCGGTCGCGCGCGTCCAGATCCTGCCGTCGGAGAACTTCTTGAAGGCCTCGATCTGCTCCGTGCCCGCGCTGTACTCGTTCGTCCACGTCGGCGTCGCGCCGGGGAGGATCGAGATGATCGGCACGGGACCAGTGTTGTTGCCCCAGTCGCCGCCGCCGATGTAGATGCGACCGTCGATGTATTCGAGGCAATGGCAGCCGCGCGAGGACTGGTAGTCCGTCGATGTGCCGTATCGGGACTCCAGCGGCGTGAAAAGGTATTCTAGAGAACTTGTGACGTCCGTGGCGGCATCGGCCGCGAAGGCAGAAAAGAGAGCAAAGTAGATGGCGAAGCGTTTCATAATTTAGATAACCGTGAGTTAGCGTGAATGGGAATCACCGGGTACGCAAATCAATGTATCAGCATTATCTTAGCGTGATGTAGGACCCAGACGCCTTCTTGGTGAGCTGGATCTCGTAGTACGTAACGCCGTCTTCCACTACTTCAACGTTGTATTTGACCTTGAAACCAGCTGTAACATTGTCGAACTTCGCAGTTGCTGACGTACCGTCGCTGCCAACAACGGGGTCAACCGTGCGCATGATGGTCCAGGCCCCCTTCTTGACCTTGCCTGCCTCGATGACGTCCAAGTTGCCGCCGTTGAGCGTGACTTTGCAACGGTACTGACTTGTTCCCGTCGTCGTGACCTTTGTCGCCCTTCCGTCAGCGCGAAGCGTAGTGACGAGATGGGAACCGGGATTGACAATCAACTTCGTATAACACCGACCGTCAGTTGCACTGTCATCAAAACTCAGCGAGCCCTCTCGAAAGCCGTCATAGGCAATGCTACCAGGCACCAAATAGCCATTAGAACCGACTACACAGCTACCAACCGTGGAACTATTGAAGTCTGGTTCATCGCCCAGCCAAAGCCTATTGTTGAATTTCTGCTTGCTAACAACACTTGAATGGCCGGCAATGCCACGAAGATTTGCATTCACGGAATTCGCGCCAAAATATCCGTTTTCAACCAATGTTCCATAGCGTGTGTCGAGAATTAGATTGGTGGCATCAGCCATAGACGAAGAGATTCTTAGGGAGGTGCAATATATGCCGAAGAACTTGGACATATCAGATCGAGAGATCGGCTCCCAGTCGTTATTTGCCAGCCTATAGGCAAAAACCTGTTTGAGAGGATCCGTGTTCCATGTCGTGTCAAGCGTCACATTAAAGTTCTTTTTGTCGGCACCTGTGCCATTGATGTAGAAAAACTGGTCGCAGACTTTCACGGTACCATTTGAAATCGTCCCGTAATACACGAACTTGTTATTGTCGCGGCGAGGACGTATGACCCCCGACTTGACCGTCAGCGTATGTCCGCCAAGGTCAAGCACTATTCCGTTGTGAATCTTCAGCGCATTGATCGTTACATCCTTTGTCAAGAGGTAGTTGCTTGAAGCGTTGGTCAGATAGACTGAATCATTTTCCCCCGCTGACTCAATGTCGGTAACGTATTCACTGTCGCCAGCCTCTACCAGCGTACCGTCGTCTGCAAGCTTAAGGATTTCGCACGGACCGCCATTGCTAGAAGTCGACACAAAGTGCGGGGCGACCCCATTGTAGGTCTTGACCGAGCTTTTGTCCGTGATGGTAACCGCACCAGGTTTCGTTTCCAGGACCGCGCAGGCACCCATCGTCTCAAACTTCCCGAACGCCGACGAGTCGCAGTAAAGTTTTGGACACCCAGCACCCAAAATCAACTTTTCGGCATTGATCGTCATTGATCCAGCATTTGCGAAAACACTCCCGCTGAGCGCAAGGCTCTTAAACGTGCAGCTGTCGCCAAAAGTCACGACATAGCCGCTCTGCACGTAGTTCGTCATCGAAGGTTGTATGACAACGTCGTCGTTCGATCCTGGCGCCACATCGGCCACAACACCATCAACGAGCCAGTTGGTCGGCTCCGACGCGTCGCCATTGGTCACATTTGTATTCCACACATACGTCTTTGCCATCGCGGCATGCATGCCCAAAATGATTGCTGCGAGTGAAGTGCCCAGTATGCGAATAGTTGTCATTTCGTCTCCCGATTATTTGCGTCGAGAGGACCGATTTCCTCCCGACGGCAGAAATTATATTTTAAATTCCGTCGCCATAGTTTTATTTTCGTCTACAATGTTTTTCAAAATCAAATCATCGAAAAGGGCATAAAAAAGAAGGCGCGGCACATTTGCCGCGCCGCGCAAGGCCGCCCAGAGGGCTAGTTGTTGAACCCCTTGTGGTTCATGAACTCCCAGATGCGGCCGAGCCAGGTGTAGCTGCCCGTGCCCGGCGCGGCCTTGGCCTGGAAGCAGTGCCCGCGGCGGCAGAGCGTGTGCAGGTCGCCCGCGACGCCCATCGCGCGCATCTTCTCCCACGCCTTCACGGAGTTCATCGCGGCCCAGCCGTCCGAGTCGCCGTGGATGAAGAGCGTCGGGCACGTGGCGGAATCGAACGCGAACTCGGGGACGGGCACTGCGGAGTCGTCGTTGCCGCCCGTCGCGTTCTCCCGGTCGACGCCGTCGGTGAGCGAGTAGGCGGGATAGATCGCGACGCCCCACTGCACGTTGCACGGGACCTTGTCGATGTCGTCGACCGGCTCGTAGGCGGGGGTCTGCGAGCTAGTGACGCCCAGGAGCGTGAGGTGACCGCCGGCGGACGAGCCCATGATGCCGATCCGGTCCGGGTCGAGTCCCTTCGACGCGGCCTCCGAGCGGACCAGGCGGATGCAGCGCTGCAGGTCCTGCCAGGCCGTGACGTGCTTCGCGAGGCCCTTCGGGCGCGGCGTGCGGTACTTCATCGTCACGACCGCCATGCCCTTCTCGTTGAGGAACCGCCGCGCCGGCGCGACCTCGAAGCCGCCCACGTCGTTGAACTGGTACGCGCCGCCGGAGTAGACGATCTGGATCGCCCGGGTCGTCAGGTTGGAGGGAATGTACCACTCGAGGTACGGGACGCACTGGAAGTTCTGGAAGTCGGGCGTCTTTCCCCCCGGCCAGAGGTTCTCCCGGGCGTACTTGGCCGGGTCGTGGAAGTCCGCCGGGTAGCGGGCTATCAGCGACTCCTCGTGCGGGAGCGGCCCCAGGAACCAGCCCAGCTGCCGGAGGAACTCCATCGCGCGGTCGAACCAGTTGTCGTAGGCGCAGGCCTTGTCGCCCCGGCCGTCCCGGCCCCAGAAGCCGTGCGGCCTGTCGGCAAAGAGGTGCAGCTCGGCCGGGATCCGCCGCTTGCGCAGCTCGCGGTAGACCTGCGTCGAGGCGAGCGGCGAATACGGGTCGGCGCTGCCGTGGAACATGCACATGGGGGCGGTCTTCTTGTCGAACTGGAAGACGGGGTCGAGCTTCGCGCCCTCGCCGCCACGCGCGTTCGCGACCCCAAGCCCGTCGTCGAGCGCGTAGCCGATCGCGCCAGTGATCGCCCAGTTGAGGTGGCAGGGAATGTCGTCGATCTTGTCGACATTTTCGTAGGCGGGCGTCAGTGCGCTCGTCGCGAGGAGCGTCGCAAGGTGGGAGCCGGCGGACATCGAGATCGTGCCGATCCGATCGGCGTGAAACCCGCGCTTCACCGCCTGCGAGCGGACGAGCCGCACCGCGCGCTGCCCGTCCTCCCACGCGCTCTGGTAGAACGGGAGGCCCTTCGGGCGCGGCGTGCGGTAGACGAGGTTCACGCACTGGAAGCCGGCCGCGGTGAACTTCTTCCCCCACATGTCCACAAGCCCGACGTCGCAGCAGTTTTTGTAGGCGCCGCCCGAGATCAGGATCATGCAGCAGCCGTTCGGCTTCTCGGGCGCAGGAAGCCAGTCGATGTAGGGTGCGGCATTGTCCCCTTTCTCGTTTGTCATTTTGGCGACCTGATGCGGCTGGGCGTCGGGCATCTTGCCCGCCGGCCAGAGGTTCTCGCGCTCGGCGGACGCGGTAAGCGCCGCGAAAAGGAACGGTATGAGAATTCGCTTCATTCTATTCCGCCTCCTCCAAACGGAAATTGCGGAAGGCAAGGCCAGAGTGCTCGGCCGGCATCATCTGGAACTGCACGGCGATCGAGATGATCTTGCGCATATGATCCGGGACTGTTCCCTTGTCGATGCCGATCCAGACGGTCTCCCATGTTTCGGGGTCGCTGTCGGCGCGATACGCCCAGCCGCCGCGCTTGTGCATCGGAACACGCCAGCCGCCGAAGGCGAGCTTGCCGTTCTCGTCGCGTCCGTTCAGCTTGAGCTGGGGCGTCGCGTGGTCGTGGTAGTTTCCGTCCGCGTCGGGGAGGCGGTTCATCTCGAAGTAGAGGCGGCAGTACTTGCCGGGCTCGACAGGGATGGATTCGGCGAGATCGGCGTTCCCGCAGCACCAGCTCCCGGCCGTCTCGTCAAGCGCCACGTTCCAAGTCCTTGTGGCCTCGTCGTAGCTCGCATGGACGCCTTTCCCGCCGCCGGTGTGGCCGAACTTCGGGAACTCCACCACCTTTGGCTCCGGCTTCTGCACGGTAATCGCCGCAACGTAAGACGTCGTGCCGCGCCGCGGCGCAATCTCGACGGACGCAATCTTCTTCTCGGGCTTCGGGTTCGGCCACTGACGGATCATGTACTTGTGTCCTTCGCCGTCCTTCCAGCCGACAACTTCCTGCCCGCTCTTCGCGTCCACTTCTACGGATGTCTTGTCATCGTAGACAACGCGGTAGACGGGCGCGGCAGTATGTGCGAAGTAGAGGAATGCCGCGCGCGAATCGACTGCAATCCCCTTCACGGGCTTCTCGACCTTGATAACGTCCTTAAACTGGTTCTGGTCGAAACGGATGAAGTCGAAGCGCATGCCACGCCAGTCGGTCACGCCCCACGGAATCTTGAAGTCCGGATTCTGGACGTTGGCGAATTCGTTGAGCCGCACGAAGACCATGCGGTTTGGATCGACGTCGAAAACGGGCTGGCGAGCCGCGCGCTCCGCTTTCTCGCGGGCGATTTCCGCCTTGCCGAGTTCAAGCGACTTCTCGGCAGTAAGCCCCTGATCCCACACGGCATCCGACGAGCGCGGATATTTCGCAAGGACATCGGAAACATCGCCGTACACGTAGAAATGCGAGCCGCCCGAAAGAACGAGCGTGTAGTAGCCGTCCGCATCGGGCTTGAGCGGCTGGCGATGGGAGACGAGATTGCGGACACGCGGATCCGCGCCGGCGACCGACTTGTCGTCGGGACGCGTGAAGAGGCGCACAAGTATCGGCTTCTTCGCGCCACCAGGAAGAGGCGCGGGCTTAAAGCGCACGACCGGCAGCGTCGGCGCACGCGAAGTGATCATGTACGCGTCAAGTTTGCCGCGGCGAGCTGGCGTCACTTCGATCGAGGCCGCGGCGCTTCCGTCGTCCTTGATCGCGTCCAGCATTTCGCAGCACGGCTTCACGCCCTTCTTCGCGGCCGCCGCGAGAACGGCGGAAACCATTTCAGCCGTCGGCACCTTCTCCTTGAACTCGACGAGCGAACCGCCCTTCGCAGCCCATTCGTCGATGCGGCTGCGCGTGACGGGATCCATCGCCGCAATTCCGGCAAACGTCAGCACATCGTAGCGGTTGAGGCGGTCCGTCTCGTTGATCTGCGGCTCGAAGATGACATCTATCGGGAGATGCGCGTATTCAAGCGCCTGCACGAGCGCGTCGAAAAGACGATGGTTGCCGCCGCCGTTCGCGAACGCGTGGCGCTCGTTCGTCTGCGAGAAAAGAACGGCCACCTTGCGCGGAACGCCGCGGTCGCGCGGCGTGAAGAACTCGTTCACGTCCTGTATCTCGCGCTTGGCGAGGCGTATTCCGAGCAGCTGGTCGGTGTTGACCTTGTAGGGGCAAAGGAAGTTATAGGCGCTCACTTTGCCGACTTTTTTTAGCGACTCCTCGGGCCACATCCGCCAGAACTTCGTGCCCTTCCACTTGCCCTCGGTCTCGACTACTTCGTGCGCCACACGCCAGTCGCTCGGACGGCGCGACCACTTGAACATGTAGGAGACGTTGTACCCCCGCTGATACTGGTCGAGAAAGCTCTGGCGGATCGAGTTCGTGGAGCAGCCGACGTACATCTCCGAGTCGACGATCGGCTTTCCGTCCGCAAGCGCGCGGAGAAGATGCGCCTCGACCGCGCCGCCGTGTCCGCCCGTCGGCGCGCAGACGACTTTGAGGTGGCGGTTCGCCTCGTAGAGGTCGATGCCGCGCGTGCGCATCGTGGTCGGCTGGAAGCACGCGAGCGCGTTCGGGTCGACCCTCCTAATCGCCTCCTGGCCCTCGGCCAAGAGAGATGCGAACTTCTCCTCTATCGCCTTGATGCGGTCCGCGCCCTTGAGCGACTGGTCGACGCGTCCCTCCTCGGAGCAAGCCGGCTCGTTCATGAGCTCGTAACACCACGGCTTCCAGCCAATCTCGCGCGTGAGGCGCGCGCCCTCCTCCCACATCGTGAGCCACACCTTGCGTCCTTCGTCAGTCAGGATGGAATACGGCATGAAATGATGTCCGCCCGGCGCGCGCGCCTTCTCGTCGCACGAAAGGCACCCGTGGCCCCAGTTCGCCGCCGTGAAATCCACATAGACGGGAAGAGTGCTCGCGATCGCCGCCGCGTACTTCTTATCGTCGCGCCTACGCATGCGCTGCTTTGGGTTCAATTTCAGCATCCACTCCATCGGCGCCTCGTAGCCAATGCCGTCGAGCCCGAGCCGCTGCAGGTTGTCGTAGCCAGGCATCTCCTGGTAGAGCCACTTCAGCTCCGGAACGTATCCGGGAGTGTCCTCGTTGCACTCGAGTTCCGTCGCGCCGTACCAGATGGTCGCGGGGAAGTAGTGCGGCTGACCATTTACAAGAAGATGCCCTTCCTTCGAGACGGAGAACGCCGCGTTCTGCGGATAGAGCTCGTCTTTGGGAAGAGCGTCAAATGGTACGAACGGATCGAAGCCAAGACCCTTGGGATCGAGGTATTCGTCGGCCGGAGCAACGGCAGCGGCCAAAACAGCGGAAAGAGCAATCGACAGATGTTTCATGACGCGAGTCCCCTCAGTCAATCATGTCGTGGTATTTGCCGTCCTTGAAGCCGCGGCAGGTGCCGAGCGGAAGCCCAGCGCCATTCACGACGTTCCAGCCGCAGTCGAGGTCGAACCAGGCGTAGCGGAACGAGAACGCCTCCTTGATGTCAGGGTGTGTGAGCTCGATCGTGTCGCCGATGATCTTCGCGTTGGCAAAGCGAAGCTTGATGCCTTCCTTGTCCTTGCCTTTCTTGTCTTTACCCGTCTCAACGGGACCGGAGAGCTCGAAGCCCTTCACGGCCTTTCCGTCGCGAGTCTTGAGACCCTTCGCGTTCTTGAGGTGGATCACACACTTCGGCCCCTTCCACTCGACGGAATCAACCTGCGGGCAGCGTCCCTCGACATTCTTGCCGTAGACGTTCTGGAGCGCCCAGTTTGCATAGCGCTCGCCAACCTCCTCCTTGTGGATCGGATGGATGTCCGCCTCTCCGAGGTCGAGTAGCGAAATCGTGTCGCAATCGGGAAGCAGCGTCGCGAGTTTGTTGAGCTGGCGGCGCATGTCGGCGTTCACCGACCACGTCGGGGCGTTCGTCTCGCCGTTCGCCATGCGCTGCGTGGAGTTCGGCTTCGTGTCGAGCTGGTGCGGGCAGATCTCCGTGATGATCACGGGGAGTTTGTCCTTGTAGGTGAACTGCGCGCGCCATCCCTCGACGAGCGTCTTGAAGAAGTCGGCGTACTTGCCGTTCCCGAGGTCGCTACAGCCCTGGTACCAGACCGCGCCCTTGATCGCCATCGGGTAGAGCGGATGGACGAGCCCCGCGTCCATGGTCGTCGCGCTGAACAAGTTGATTGCGCGCGCATCGTTCGGCTTGCGGCACTCGGGGTGATTCCAGATGTCCTTCGGCATCTGCTCGCCGATACATGCCTTGAACTTCATTTCGTGCGACTCTGCGCGCGACGGCCAGAGCGCGATTGAGACCGGCTTGAGCATCCCGCCCGGCCTGCCGTCCTTGCCGGCAGCGTAGACCTTGTAGCGCACCGAAAGGACGTTCTTGCCGACGCGTCCGTATTCCTTGATCGGGACGCCGTAGCCGTGGTTGGGGTTGCCCGAGCCGCCGAAAGCATGGCCGTTCAGATAGTTCATGTCCTGCCCGTACGACTCACTGTAGCCAATGGACCAGTTCTTCTTGAGGTCGGCTTCCGTAAGCTCGAATGTCGCGCGCATCCAGACCTCGCCGGTGAAGCCCTCGGGGAAAGGATCGCACTGGAAGCCGCGTCCGTCGATCGTAAGCTCCTTCCAGCTCTCGTCCTCGACGAAATCCGGGTCGTGGAGCGACG
>Ga0256405_10009552_pt1 | contig 13231 bp, 14 predicted proteins | sample RumenRJG_02DNA_FD_189096 | JGI IMG/M metagenome (GOLD analysis project Ga0256405, IMG submission 189096) | Bovine rumen microbial communities from Lethbridge, Alberta, Canada - RJG_02 | ecosystem: Host-associated > Mammals > Digestive system > Stomach > Rumen | place: Canada: Alberta...
CCGGAACAATCCAAGCTGTAAACATAACAGCTAGTGCAAATAATATCCATTTCAAAATCATATACATAACAAACCTGCCTTTCATAATAATTTTAAAATTTTACACAATATTTTTCATCGCCATAAAGTATATGCTTGATAAAACTAAAGTTTATATGTATAATGATTTCGAAAGAGAGGATAATATGAAAGAGAATATTTTAATTGTTTTGGCAGTACTAATTTTAGCGGGAATGTTTTTGCAAGGATGCAAATGTAAAAATAACAGATACGAAGTTGTATCAGGCCCTAATATGTTAACTATTTTGGTTGATAAAAAGACAGGTGAAACTTGGAGAAACTGCATTTGCGGAGATAAATCAAATGTCCCGGGATGTTGGGAAAAAATGATTACAATCAACCCGGAATCCTTTAATAAACCTTATGGCGAAGCAAAAGCAATTGATAAAATGATTAAACTTCAGAAAAAATTAATGAAAGAACAAGCTAAAAACCAAGTAGAACAACAACCTGTTCAACCTGAAAAATAATAGAAGAATTTTAGATTCTAAATCAAAGAATGACAAAATTTCTATTATATATTCATAACCTTTAAGATTTCTGTCATATCGGCAGAAGTCTTTTTTACATCCGAATTAGAATATTTTATCGCATTATCAGGATCTTTTAAACCATTTCCTGTTAAAATACAAACTATTTTTGAGCCCTCTTTTACTTGATCTTTTACTTTTATCAAACCGGCAACTGATGCGGCACTTGCAGGTTCTGCCAAAACACCTTCAGATGAAGCTATAAGTTTATATGCTTTTACAATTTCTTCGTCAGTTACAAAATTTATCATTCCGTTACTTTCATCTCTGGCAGCTTCGGCAAACTTCCAACTTGCGGGATTACCAATACGAATAGCTGTTGCAAGAGTTTCCGGCTTATAAATTCTTTCGCCTTTTACAATTGCGGCAGCACCTTCGGCTTCAAATCCCATCATTTTAGGCAAAGTTGAAATTTTACCTAAATTATGCCATTCTTTATATCCTTTCCAGTATGCGGTAATATTACCTGCATTCCCAACCGGAATAAAATGATAATCCGGAGCTTGTCCGAGGGCATTTATAATTTCAAAAGCTCCTGTTTTTTGACCTTCAATTCTATATGGATTAACGGAATTTACAAGAGTAATCGGGTAATTATCGGAGATCTTTCGAACCATTTCAAGAGCTTCATCAAAATTTCCCTGAATTGCAATAATCTCTGCACCGTACATCATTGCCTGAGAAAGTTTTCCAAGTGCAATATAACCGTCAGGTATAAGTACAAAAGTTTTTATGCCTGCTTTTGCCCCATATGCAGCGGCAGAAGCTGATGTATTCCCTGTAGATGCACATATTATGGCACCTGCACCTTCTTCTTTTGCCTTTGAAACAGCCATTGTCATACCACGATCTTTAAAACTGCCTGTAGGGTTGCAGCCTTCAAATTTCAAATATATTTCTGCATTAATACCTATTTTTTTTGCCAAATTTTCTGCTTTTATTAATGGTGTGTTTCCTTCATTCAGAGTAACAACCGGAGTTTTGTCTGAAACAGGTAAAAATTCTCTAAATGTGTTTATTAATCCTTGGTAATACATAAATCTTCCTTTATACTTGCACTCTTATCAAACTTTCAACTTTACTTCCATCGTTTTCTATTAATCTAATTGCATTTTGCATTGCACTTTCTGACGCGATTTCAGTAATGACAGTAATATCAGCTGTATTATCCTCAGAAACACATTTTTGAACAATACTTGCCAAACTGATATTATTTTCTGCACAAATTGTTCCTATTTTACCGATTACACCAATATTATTTTTGGCATTAATTGATAAATAATATTTATTTTTAGTTTCTGAAATATCAATCATATTAGCTGTATCATTATGTCTGCACCTCATCATCGGTAAAATATAATCAGAATTTTGAATTTCTGCTGATATAACAAGAATATCTCCGACAACAGAACTTGCCGTTGGAAATTCACCAGCTCCCGGACCTGATAAAGTAATCTCTCCAACCGGATGACCGCTTAAATGAACTGCATTCGTCACATAATCAATATGTGCAAGAGCTGTCTTTTGAGAAACTAACATTGGATGAACTCTTACATCTGCATTACCAAATTCATCAATCTTACCCGATGCAATAAGTTTTATCTTGTAACCTAAATCATTTGCAGCTTTCATATCCTGAGGACGAATTTTTGTAATCCCCTCGCGATAAATATTTTCAATTTTTATACGTTTTTTAAAAGTTATAGTTGCAAGTGTGGCAATTTTATATGCAGCATCATAACCCTCAACATCACCGGTCGGGTCGGCTTCTGCATAACCAAGCTCCTGTGCTTCTTTCAAAACATCATCATACGAAGCACCTTGCATATCCATTTTTGTTAAAATATAATTTGTTGTTCCGTTTACAATTGCCTCAATTTTGTTTATCTTATTACCTGCCAATATAGTCTTTATTGGCATAATCAAAGGAATACCGCCTGCTATTGCTGCCTCATAAAGTATTACTTTATTATGTTCTTCAGCAAAACTAAAAAGCTCTTCACCCTTTTTAGCCAACAATTCTTTATTTGCAGTGACAATATGTTTACCGTTTTCTATTGCCTTTTTTATCAAATCAAAAGCAGGTTCAATTCCGCCAATAAGCTCAACAACAATATCAATATCGGGGTTTTCAACAATTTCATACGGATTATCTGTAAGTGTTGAAATATCCAAACCTTCTATGTTACGGGGTTTATTAATATTTTTTACTGCTATTTTAATAACTTCAATATTATCAAAATTTCTCAGTGTCTTAAACACACCGGAACCAACTGTTCCGAGCCCAATAAGTCCTATTTTTATCTTCTTATCCATAAGGTAATAATAGCATAAGGCTATTTTATTATCAATTTTTTGATAAAATTAATAATTTTAGTTATTAATGACTCATCCTGTGGAAGTTCAGGCTCCTTCGAATAACCAAAAATATCAGTTTCATTTTGTTTTAAGAAGATACTTTCATCTAAATATTTTTTTTCTTTTTCATCTTGTCTTCCGCCTTGAGCCATGTAACCAAGATTTCCGCCGCCTCCGTCATTTTGCATTGAAGCTGCTGCTTTAATTATCGGTTTTGAACTCAAAACATTTACATCGAAACTCATTTTTCCGCCATTAAATTTACGTTTTTTGTAAATCCCCTTTGTTCCCTTATATATATAAAGTAATTTTCATGAAGAAATGTTACAATTTTAAGCAAATTGTAACAAAAAATTTACATTGTGTTAATAATTCCATTGGTGTGGGACTAAACAAATTTCAAAACACACTGACATTTAAATGCTATTTCATACAAGTCCCTTTTTCTTATGGCATCTGATATATCCGGAAGAAAATCTCTTGATTTTGGAGTTAAAAGAAATTCCACTATACTATTTTCTTCATCATGATTTAAAGTTACATTTTTTATTTGATTTAAATGTCCTTTGTCCAAACCATCAGCAATTCTCAAAATTCCGGCCAATCGTTTTACAATTTTTCTTTCTTCTTTGTCCAAAGCATTATATATATTATGTTCTTTTTTATCAGGGAGACTACCCCTATGGTATCTGCATATACAACCTATAATTTTTTCTTCAACTTGGGAAAATCCCTCAAGCCCGTTTTGAATAATTAAATTCATACTGTGTTTATTATGGCTTTTTGAATCAATATAATAACCAATATCGTGTAAAAGAGCTGATGCTTCTAAATATTTCCTGTGTTTCAATGGCATACCAAAAAATTTTTGATTTGTTTCATCAAAAATCATCAACGCCAACTCCTTAACAGCAATAGGATGCGAGGAATTCTTTACAAATTTATTAAGCATCTCTTGAGCAGACAATTTCATACTTATTGTTAATTTTAACAAAAAAATGGATTCTGAACAAACTTTTTGCTAAAATAAAAATATGGTTGAAAATAATTATATAGATTTTGAAATACCCTCTAATATTTTAGATGAAATCCAAAATAATATTGAAGATATCATAAATAATTTTGATATTCCTGATGCAAACAAAATTGATGTTATAAACAAAATTAATTTTATGTATTCCCATACCAAACAAATGTCAGTTAGAGATCCTTTAACAAAACTTTTTAACCGCAGGCATTTTGAGGAAGAATTTGAACGGGAATATAAACGTGCAAAACGATATAAGAGTGATTTGAGTTTAGCTGTTATAGATATTGACTTTTTCAAAAAAATTAATGACACATATGGACATTCTTGTGGTGATTATGTTTTGAAAGAAATTGCATACATAATGAACAAAAATTTCAGGCAGACAGATAACATTTTTCGGTATGGCGGAGAAGAATTTATTGTCATTTTAACTGAAACTCCGTCTCAAACAGCTCAAGTACCGCTTGAAAGATTACGGAAAAAGATTGAAAATAACAATTTTAGATTTGATAATAAAGATTTAAAAGTTACAATAAGTATTGGAGTAACATCTGATACAAGTTTTGAAAACGCTTGGGAAATGTTTGATGATGCAGATAAAGCATTATATAAAGCAAAAGAAAACGGAAGAAACAGAATTAATACCAGAGAGTAATTGAAAAAAGTTTTATTTTTATTAAGGATATTGATATGATTAAAAATATTTGTAAAATACTGACAATTATAATAATGCTAACAAGTAGTGTATTTGCCGCAGAAGAATATACTAAGGTTAGAGCCGAACATATTTTGGTCAAAACAGCTGCAGAAGCCCAACAGATAAAAAAAGCAATAGATGATGGCGGTAGTTTTGAATACTATGCAAAAGTTTATTCATTATGCCCATCAGGCCAAAGAGGCGGAGATTTAGGATATTTTGAACGTGGGCAGATGGTTCCGGAATTTGAACGTGCAGCTTTTGCAACACCCGTCGGGAATATTTCAAAACCCGTTTATACGCAATTTGGCTGGCATTTAATTAAAGTTTTGGATAAACAATAGCAAAAAAAATCGTCGAATTTCTTCGACGTGCTGTCCCAAGTTCGGCAGCGTTCTTAACAGTAGGTTAGTAGTAGAATTCAATTATTGTTTTAATCCTGCTTTATGGAACTTCATAAGTTCCGCAAGATGCCATTCCTTAGCTGAAAGATTATCAATTCTGTTTTGAATATCTTCCAATTCTGCCAGTAGAGTTTCCAAATCTTTTCTCATAAGGGCTTGAGGTTGTTCAATTTTTTCTTCATCCTCCAGCCAAAATAAAGGTAAACAATTATTTTCAAAAAGTTCTTTATCGTTCATTTTTACTCCTTACGCATTTTCTTTTTGATTTTGCATAATAAATGCATGAATCATATCAACAAGATCAAAGTTGCCATATTTAAACGCATATGGTTTATTTGAATATTCACTCGACATTCTCTGCAATTCACGTACTTCTTTATAATTAAGTGAATCAAAATCAAAACTTGTCATCTCTCCATAATCAAGCATTAAATCTTCAATATCAGTATATTCGTCCATACACACTCCTTATTCTCTTGTAACAAAATATATATCGGTCGTTTTTTTTCAAACTTTAGATTTTTTGAATTATTCGTTACATATTTTTACAAACAAATTTTTGTGAAATAATGTAAATTTTTTATATTTTAACACTTGTCAAAATTTTAATTTAATTTAAAATAGCAAAAGGGAAGGAAAAAGAATGTTAGTAGGAAGATATCATACGCACCAAAAGCGAAAATTACCAATAGGATATCTATCCCCCAAATATTCGGAATTTCTATCCGCAAAAAACGAGAATAATAAAGAGAGACCTTTAAAATATAATCATCAAGATTTATCTTTTAAAGGTCTTTCTTTTGGTAATAAAAAACAAAAAGAAGATAAAATGACGCCCGTTCTGGCTACTCTTGGTGTTTTGGCAGGAACGGGACTCGCTTTAAGACTTGCACCATCATATAAAAAAGCCGGAGAATATAGTATAAGTGAATTTTTTAAATTTATAAAAGAGAAATCCGGTATTGATCAAAATATAGTAACTAACCTATATGACCACATAAAAGATTCTAAATTTGCTAAAAAAATGGTTAATATTAATGAGGATAAAATAGTATTTAAGAAAAAAACTATACCTCAATTAATTTGGGATGGCCTTGCATATCCTTTTACAATTTTACCCGGTGATATTCTAAACGGAACTGTAAAAATGCTGGGTAAAATTAAACCATTAAAAAGCTGGGCAGAAAAAACTCTGGAAAAACCCATATTTAAAAATATAAGACAACGTTCAAAAGTAGATGCTCAAGTTAATTCTCTTCGCGGACTTTTTGAAATGTCTGACAAACTTAAGGGAAAACCTGATATTGCATCATCAATGTTTAGACAATCCGTAAAGATGTTTGATTCAGCAACCGGCAACTACGACACCAAACATGAAAGATCTTTAAACAGACTCGTTTCCGGTTTGCCGCCTGCAATATTTTTAGCAAACGATGCATATAATCTTTCAAGAATGATGGATGACGATCCTAATGCCGCAAAAAAAGAACAAAAAACTAGATTTAAACAAGAAGCAGCGAGAATAGGTTTTAACGCATATATTACATTAATAACTCTTGGCGCTTTACAAAAATATATTAATAATTCACCTCTTGGAATTTTTATGATGACAGGAGCTACAACCCTTGTCACAGAGGCTTTTTCAAGACTCATTAACGGCAAACATATAACCCGATTGACGCCAAAAGAAGCAAGAGATGAAAACAATAAAAACAATGCACCGGAAGCTCAAATTAAAACAAAAACAACATTTAAATCATCAAAACAAGAAGATAAACATTCAAAACCGCTTTTATCTTTTGATACTGTAATGAAGGCCTCAGCATTTATAATCGCCGGTGGTTTTGCAGCAAAAGGCTTGAGGAAATTTTCTATTGTTGAAAAACAATGGAAAGCATTTACAGGATTTTTCAAAAAACAATATACAAATTTAACAACAACTGCAGATTATCAAATATCACAAAAAGAATTAAACAGCATAATTTCAACTTTAAAACAAAACGGATTTAAAGATTTAGCAGAAAAATACGAAAATGTTGCAAAGAATTCAACATCAGGTGATATGATAAAACTCGGTTCCAAAGATAAAAAAATTAAACCATTTATAAATTTCGTAATTGCTCCGTTCAAATTTGCCTGGAACACAATTACGCTTCCTTACAATTTAACAATGAAAGTTGTAAAAGCTTTTTCTAAAACGCCTAAAAATCTAAAATTGGATATAACTGACAAAAATACACTTAAAACAATTACAAATAATTTTGCAAAAGAAAAAAATATAGCTTCCACCGAAGAACTAAATAGCTTTATTGACAAAGTACTAAACGGTAAAATTTCTAAAGAAACTAAGCTAAAAGATCATCAGCAAGAATTAGTTAATAGGATTTCTGATGTTTCTTCGCTTGCTAAAAGTATTGAAAGTATAGGAAGGGAAGCTAAACGTAAAAACTTATCACCAAAAGAATTTCAGGGTTACGTAAGAGATAACATTCTAAAAGGATTTAATGTTGATACAATGTCAAATGTATCAAACAGTGAACTATCTAATTTAGCAAAAACTGCAGCTTCAATTGCAACCATTTGGTTCTTAATGACTGATAATTATAATATGGTAATGTTAAAATCAAACGGTAATGATGTAGAAGGTGCAAAAACCAAATTTACTGAAAGATTTGTTCAAGAAGGTTCAAGATTGTTCTATCAAACATTATTAATCGATTTATTTAACAGTACATTCAGAAATCAATATAACAAATCCTTATTTGGTATGAGCTGGATTACTCTTACAAATACAACTATGGGTGAATGGCTTACAAGAGCTTCAGTCGGAGTGCCCATAGGGACTCACAATCGCGATGGATTAATTGCTCTTGAAAATAAACAAGAAAATGCCACAGGATTAAAAAAATCATATTTCAATTTTATGAAACGACTAACCGGAAAGAGATCAATAAAAACATATGAAGTAAAGCCACAAACTACCCCCAAAAGCATAAATTTTACAAACAAACCTGTTTTTGAAGAAATTATTAACGGATAAAATTTTTGTTGTATAATCGTCCTATGAATAAAAAATTATACGTGATTTCAGGCTCATCAGGTGTAGGTAAAGGTACTGTAATTAAAGGTTTTTTAGAAAAAAATCCTCAGTTTATTTTGTCTGTTTCTTGTACAACCAGAGCACCCAGAGAAGGCGAAATTGACGGTGTGAATTATTTTTTCCTGTCAAAAGAAGAATTTCAAAATTGTATAGAAAATGACAAATTTTTGGAATGGGCCGAATTTGCAGGCAACAGATACGGGACTAAGAAAAAATATATTCAAAAATCCCTTGAAGAAGGTAAAGATATAATTCTTGAAATAGATACAAAAGGTGCATTACAAGTAAAAAATAAAATGCCGGATTCTGTTTTAATATTTATAGCACCGCCTTCATTTGAGATTCTTGAAAATCGGCTAAGAGGACGCCACACAGAAGATGAAGCAACAATTCAAAAAAGACTTCAAGAAGTAAGGGAAGAATTAAAAAGGGCTGAAAATTTTGATTACAAAATAATTAATGATGATTTGAACAAAGCTATAACCGAACTTGAAAATATTATCGGGGGCAAAAATGCTTAGCGGTAAAACCATCCTACTAGGTATAACAGGCGGTATCGCCGCATACAAAATTTGTGAACTTGTGCGTATGTATAAACGACAAAATGCAAATGTACAAATTGTATGTACTCCAAATGCATTGAATTTTGTAACCAAATTGACTTTACAAACTTTGAGCAAAAATGATGTTTCAGTTGATGAATTTGATATAAAAAAATACAATCCAAAACATATATCTTTTGCGGATCAAGCAGATATAATGGTCATTGCCCCCGCAACAGCAAATACGATTTCAAAACTTTCAAACGGTATTTGCGATAATCTTTTAACATCAATTGCCTGCGCTTTTACAAAACCTATTATCCTGGCTCCTGCAATGAATTGTAATATGTGGGAAAATCCTATTATTCAGGAAAATTTGCATAAATTACATTACACTATTTTAGAACCGGAAGAAGGATTTTTAGCTTGCGGATACAGAGGCAAGGGCAGATTATGTTCTATTGATAAAATTTTTAACAAAACTGTGGAATTATTAAATTATAAACCACTAACAGGCAAAAAAATTGTTATTACATCCGGCGGAACAATTGAAGAAATTGATCCTGTCAGATATATTTCTAATTATTCATCCGGCAAAATGGGGCTTGCTCTGGGGGATGTTGCAAAAAGTTTTGGGGCTGATGTTAGTCTAATTACTACTTGTGATGTTTCAAGAAAATATAATGTAATAAAAGTAAAATCTGCACTCGATATGAAATCTGCAGTAGAAAAAGAATTTCATAATGCTGACTGTATAATTATGGCTGCAGCAGTTGCAGATTATAGAGTAAAAGAAAAATCCAAACAAAAAATAAAAAAAACAGATAGTAATGAAATTACACTAACTTTAGTTAAAAATCCTGATATTTTAAAAGAAATTTCGGAAATGAAAACAACTCAAACAATCGTTGGTTTTTGCGCAGAAAGCGAAAATCTGCTTGAAAACGCAAAAGATAAAATCAAACAAAAAGGCTGTGATTATTTAATAGCCAATGACATTTCACGAAAAGATATAGGATTTTCAAGTGATTATAACGAAGTAACAATTTTAGATAAAAACGGTTTAATTAAAAAGCTTGAAAAAGCTGATAAAATGACTATTGCAAAAAAAATCTTTGAGACAATTTATGGATAAATATGAAATTATCAAAAAAATCGAAAATTTTGCACCATTAGAAACTCAAGAACCCTGGGATTGTTCAGGATGGGGGGTAAATGTATCAGGGCATAATGAAGTTTTAAAAGTAATATTATGCCTGACTGTAACTGACAACGTAATAAAACAAGCGAAAGATAAAAAATGTGATATGATAATCTCTCATCATCCTTTATTTTATATACCTTTTGAGTGGCATGAAATTGATATTTACTGTGCACATACAAATATGGATTTGGCAAATGGCGGCACTACAGACACACTTATTAAAGATTTAGGTCTTATTCCAAGTTATTGTGAAAATTTTGTAAGATATGTTGATTTAGATATAGAACTTGATCTTTTTACAGAAAAATTAAGAAAAATTTCTCCAAATTTACGTTATGTAAATAATAAGAACGTAAAAAATATACATAAAATTGCATTTTGTGCAGGCAGCGGAGCTGAATTCATAGAAGATGCATACAAAAATGGAGCAGATGCTTTTGTGACAGGTGATTTAAAATTTCATACGGCATTGGACAGCCAAATTGTTATTTTTGATATAGGTCATTTTGAAAGTGAAATTGGAATATTAAAAGTTTTTGAAAGGCTTGTTAATGAAGGTGTAGAAATTTTCTATGCAGATGAGAAAAGTCCTTTTAGATATTGACAACAAAGATTTATTGTATAAAATAGGAATTGCGATATTGGGATGTCGCCAAGTGGTAAGGCACCTGGTTTTGGTCCAGGCATTCGGAGGTTCGAGTCCTTCCATCCCAGAATAAAAAGAGGATAGGATTTTCCTAATCCTCTTTTTATTTGGAAACAGGGATGAGAAGTGAAAAATCGCAGATTTTTATAGGTTCGGCGCAAGCCGAGCGGAGGCTGGAGCGCTTTTGTTTGAAAGCAATAAAATTGCTGTAAAACAAAACGCGAAATTGCCGTTTAACGCGAGGCTTGCAAGACAGTCCTTCCATCCCAGAATTTAAAAGACCTGAGAAGGTCTTTTTTTTATGGAAGGATGAGAACCTACCAATCGAAGATTGGTCTGGTTCGAGCGGGAGCGAGCTGAGGGCACTCTGCCGAACAAAATAATCCGGTGAATTATTTTGTGAGAGGTAATTATTTGCGAAAAAATAATATTTTGTAGCAAATAACCGTAGTCCCGTTAAATGCGAGCGACCAAGACAGTCCTTCCATCCCAGAATAAAAAATTGTAACTTTTATAGTGCCTGTAGATTTTGTATATAGACAAAATTAAGATAATTAAAAGAATTCTTTAATATCAATTTCAAAGAATTTAGCAAATGTATATAATGTTTCTGTACTTGCTAAATTTTTACCTCTTTCTATGCAAGAAATATGTTCTCTTGACATATTCACATATTCAGCTAATTTTTCTTGTGATAAACCTTTTTCAAGTCGTAAAGTTTTTAGTTTTTTACCTATATCATTTCTTAACTTACAAATACCCATGTAGTTATTGTTTCATGTAATATATATATTACAGTAAGATTGATATTACATATTTAAACAAATACCTATTATTTATAAGCATTTACAAGATTAATTTTTTGTTATAAAGTATAAAAAAATTTATTACCTATTTGGCTAATATACAATTTAAATATTAAGGATTATAAGATTATTATGGATAGTCAGGAAAGTAAAAATGCTGTTGTATTATATGGTTTTTTAAGAACATATAAAACTACATTCAATTCACTGATAAAAAATATTATTATCCCCAACAAAGCTGATCTGATAATTTTTGCACCAAATCGTGAAGGTGCTGCAAAATTTGATAAATTATATAATAACGATGCTAATGATTCTGAAAGTGTATCGGAACAAGATTTAAAAAATACATACGGAAGTTATTTAAAAAGCGGAATCCTATATAAATATGACGAACATAATATAATAAAAGATATATGTTTTGACAACGTTGATATAATTGCAAACATTTCTCCCAAACGAGTTGCTTCAACTTTTTATCATATAAAAAAATCTTTAGAAACATTAGAATTATATGAGAAAGAACATAATTTTAAATATGATAATATTATTTTGACAAGAGGCGATATCGCTTTTTACTCAAAATTAAATATTGATAATTACAATTTGAATAACATAAATATTCCCAAGGGAATAAACTTTCGACGAGATTCGGGTGAGTTTGTAATACAATCACAACCTGTCTATTATTACAAAAATGTATTAAAAGGCGTTTCTATACCGGCAAACATGTATCGTTTTAATGATTTATTTATAGTATCAAAAAGAGACAATATAATAAATCTGAAAAATTTATACAATAATTTTCAACAAATGCTTGATGACAAAATTCCTTGCAATCCTGAAACAATGATGTTTTATGAGTTATTTATAAATAATGATTTAAAAATCGAAAATTCTTTGGATATGATTTGTGAACTTTTTCGACCTAATTACAAAGATATAGAAAACATAAATGATTTACCATTATATCTAAATATCAGAAAATTAACGAACCAAGAAGAAAAAATATTACGTAACCCAAAATTTTATAAATTATATTATAAGTTTAAATATCTATTTAACAAGCAAAAATATTGCGAGAAAAAAGAAATTATTAACACCATTTTAAAAAGATTCTCACTTCACAATTTTCAAAAGTAAACTTTTGATATTTATGCTATAGTTTAATAGGGTAATTTTATGGAGAAATATAACTCAGAAAAAATAAATATTGTTATACCTATGGCAGGTGCCGGTTCAAGGTTTAAGGTTGCAGGTTATAACGTTCCAAAACCTTTTATTGAATTTGGAAATAAAATGATGATAGAACATGTTCTTTCAGCTTTTAAAAATATAAATGCAAATTTTATTTTGGTTTTACAGGAAAAATTTTTATTTGAACAAAAAGAACAGCTTAAAAAGCTTAAAGCAAATTACGCTCTTGATTTTGTTACAGTTCCTAAATTAACTATGGGTGCTGCTATTACAGCACTTGCAGCTCATAAAAAGATTAATCCTGAATATGATATTATATTTGCAGATTCTGACAATATTTTTAATGAAAATGATATAAATAATTTTGTCAATTACGTTAGAGACAAAGGTTTATCGGGCGCATTATTAACATTTAAGTCAGACAATCCTTGTTTTTCGTATGCAAAAATTGATGAAAACGAAAATTTTGTAGAAACAAAAGAAAAAGAGGTTATTTCAAATCACGCAATATGCGGTGTTTATTATTTCAATAATTTAGAAGATTTTAAAAACTCCGTAATTGATTTGGTCGTTGAATCAGATTTATCTAAAGGAGAATTTTATATGTCTAATGTCTATAATCATCTTAAAAAATTTACAAACAAAATAGGGGTGTAT
>Ga0256405_10009553_pt1 | contig 13231 bp, 13 predicted proteins | sample RumenRJG_02DNA_FD_189096 | JGI IMG/M metagenome (GOLD analysis project Ga0256405, IMG submission 189096) | Bovine rumen microbial communities from Lethbridge, Alberta, Canada - RJG_02 | ecosystem: Host-associated > Mammals > Digestive system > Stomach > Rumen | place: Canada: Alberta...
TGATCGGCAGCGCCTGTACCCCCAGCTCTTTTGCCACCGCTTCAGCAAGCTTCTTTGTATTACCCGTTTTTGTATAATACCTTACTGCATATGTCATGCTGACACCTCCAGATTTTTCCTCGTTCTCTTTGTATACATCACCGCTCTTAATAAAGCACTATTAACTTTTACACAAGATATTATTACACAAATATTTTGCACCGTCAAGAGAAATGTTTACTATGCAGAACAGCTGTACCACTCCGTCGCGGCTGAAGGTCAATATATTTTACCCGGTACCCTTAATACTTTAAACGCATTATGCCAAAGGCTTTGAACCGGTTATCATTTTCCGGATACTGGCGGTACGTGACGCCGTCAATATCATACACTCCATCACCATCAGTATCTTTCTGAGTGCTGTCGATAAAATAGATAATACCGTTCTGATTCTTTTCAAACAGCGCTATATGGGTCACAGAAGGACTATCCGACTCGCCCATAAAAATCAAATTTCCTTTTTTTAAATATGTCTTATCAATATGCGTTGAAGCATTCTGGTACATGTAGTTTGCAGTCATGTCTGAGACCAGAAGCTGATACTTTGTATCAACCAGAGCGTATTTGTAGCACATAATAATAAGGCCGGAACAATCCACCTTTATTGCACGGACCGGATCCTGTCCTCCAAGGTGATATACCGTATCTGACTGCTCATACAATTCTGCAAAATGGTATGCACGTTCTGCAATTTCTGCAGGAGCATCGATTTCTGTGTACTCGTGAACTTCGTCCGAAACATTATCACAAGAAATAAACAGGAGCAGCATACCGGCGATTAACAGATTTTTGCTTTTCATCTACGTTCCCGGTGTACAATGCAATGCAGACGGTTTTAAATTGTCATTTGCGGTAAAGAAATCCATAGCTATCCTTTTTCGAGGTGCCCTTATCACATTGTGCACAAATATTGTTATAAAACGTAAAGGGTATATTTTCAATGGCACTATGATACATACCATAGGATAAAGACTTGATGAAAACAGACGGAGTTTATACGGCGCGGCTGCTGTGCTATAATGGGAACTAAGGCAGGAGTATATGGTTCAGATATTCGGTACATTAAAAAACTTTGACGTAAAGACCGCGCAGCGGTGGTTTCAGGAACGGCGGATCCCGTTCCAGTTTGTGGATTTGAAAGAAAAAGAAATGAGCCGCGGCGAATTTGACAGCGTGGTGGATGCCATAGCAAAGCAGACCGGAAGCAGGGCAGCTGCCGTTGAGGAGCTGACCGATAAAAAATCAAAGGATTATGCAAGCATTGCATATCTTGATGACAGCGAAAAGCTCGACAAGCTGTTTGAAAACCAGCTGAAGCTGCTGCGACAGCCGGTATGCCGTAACGGCAGGACGGCTGCAACCGTAGGACTAGCACAGAAGACATGGGAAGGATGGAAATGAAAAGGAACGGAAACATACGCGGCAATTTTCCGCTGCAGACACATTTTATCGGCGTGCTTGTTCCCGAGGATATTACGCAGACCCTTGAGGACTGCCGCCGCTACATGAACGAAGCCTACGGCTGTAAGTCCGGCCACGCAACGCCGATTCACGTTACGCTGATTCCGCCGTTCCATCTGCCGGAGGAATATTCAACCGCCGACCTTGTACGTGCGATAGACAGCGGGGTACTGCCCCAAAAACCGGGCTTTACGGCTCATATCAATAATTTTGACGCTTTCGGAGACCGGACGCTTTTTGCAAAAGTCCTGCCCGATGCTCAATGGACTGAGCTGCGCGATGCCGTCTATACTGCGGTAGCGCAGGCCGCACCTCGCTGTACCAAAAAGGATGTCCGTCCTTTTACGCCGCATCTTACTGTAAGCAACCGCGACATTCCCGCAGGAGTGACAAAAGACGCGCTGCAGGTGATGAATGAACTGAATCTGGTACAGGATTTTCCGGTCAATAACATTACGATTTTTGAACGGAAACGCGGCACCTGGATTGCTGCCGCGCAGCTTGACCTGCAGCAGCCGATACCGTGAGCCGGCTGACGCAGCGTCACTACAGACTGCCGCCTCCCGTCTGCAGCCCCCCGACCCGACCTTGGTCGGGACAAAATGGTGGCTGACGCAGCGTCACTACAGACTGCCGCCTCCTGTCCGCAGACCTCTGACCCGACCTTGGTCGGGACAAAATGGTGGCTGACGCAGCGTCACTACAGACTGCCGCCTCCCGCCACCTCCGGATATTCCGTACACAGCAGGCGGTACGGCGGCTCGTCCTCCTCAGGACAGGGGAATCTGCTCACCGGCTCGTAGAAGCGGTTGTCGGTAGTGTCGTCATTGCACTGTGACACTTCGCCTATAAGCACGGTACCGGTACCGGGAACCACCGCAAAATCATGGTACTGATACGGCCACAGCGTAATGCTCTGCCCCGGCTCAAGTATGATGCCGGTGCCGCTTTTTACATAGTATGACCGGCCGTCGCTGTTCACCAGCACGTCGGAAGGATCGATGCTGCCGTCCTCCCGTCCGTTGCGTACGGTGATGCACAGCGTACCGCCGCCGCGGTTGATAATATCCTCGCTTTTATACCAGTGATAGTGCATGGGAGCAGTCTGTCCGTCACGCAGCATAAGCAGCTTTTCAGCATACACTTTTTTATACTTAGGATTCTTCTGGTTGCCGTTGCGCAGCGTAATGAGCGCAAATCCGACCTCGTCAAAGCGGCCGAGCCCGAAATCAGTAATGTCCCAGCCCAGCATGTTGTCGCGGATTTCATCATACTCATGTCCTTTTGAGCGCCACTCATCGGGAGTCCAGCGGCAGAACGGCGGCAGCACAAAGCGATGCTCAGCCGCCAGAGATTCCATCTCACGTATCACCGCATTTATTTCAGAACGTTTCATAGTTTTCTTTCTCCTGCTCCGGACGGAACCTGCGGTACAGCTCCTGTACCTGCTCATAGCTGCGCATGCCGTCGGTGCCGTTTATTTCTGACAACGAGCACGACGCGCACGCCGTACCGAGCTCCATGGCCTGCAGGATAGTCTGTCCGCGGTACGCCGCATACAGCACGCCCGCGCAGTAGGCGTCTCCCGCGCCCGTCTTGCCTTTTATATACCCGTCGGGCAGCGGCAGGTTCGGAACGCCGTAGCACCTGCCCGTACTGCAGTCCATGCCGAAACTGCCTTCCGCCGCATGCACGATCACCCACGTAGTCACGCCCGCATCCCGCAGTTTTTCCAGCACCGGACGGCGGTTTTCACGCACGAGCGCGCCCTGCCGCACAAGCTCTATGCCCGTCACCTCCTGCGCCTCAAGCTCATTGATGGTGCAGTAATCGGTATAGCGCAGCGCCGCGTTCACAATGCGCGGCACCCGGCTGCTTTTTTCCGACACCATATCAACGGAAGTTTTCATGCCGCGACGCCGGGCTTTATCCAGAATGCGCGCCGCATGGGTACCGTACTCAGGATCATCGGCATCGAGCCCCTGCATAAGCAGCAGGTACTCCAGCTGAAAAATATCGCCGTCAAGCTTGTCCCAGCTGATATAGGTGTCGCAGAAAATGTCGCTTGCACCCGGGAAATAAAAGAAGGTACGCTGCTGCGTGTCATCGGCGTCCATGACCATGGTCATGGACGTATGCCCGTGCTCAACGATACCTTCGGTGGAGATATTGGGAAATCTGGCAAGCTGGCGGCGCACCGCCCTGCCCGCGCTTCCGCTGCCGAGCACCGCGCTCACCTGTACGCTCAGGTTCGCGTCAAGCTTTGCCAGATCTATGATAAGATTGCCCGTGCCGCCCGCATCATCCTGACCGGGCCGTATTTTGGTCAGACGGCCTTCCTCAGGATAGGTGGCCACGGCGTAATGCCGGTCCAGTATCAGGGAACCGGCTACGATAATACCTTTGTTCATGGCAGGAGTCCGCCGCTACAGCTCATTGCTGAACGTAAGGATGGCCTGCTTTACATCAGCTTTCATCGCCTCGCGCGCGATCACCGGAATGTCATGGAAGAACACTTTCTCATCGGCAGAAACCCGGTCCATCGCCTCTTTGACGGCCTTGCCGCCGCTCAAAGACATGTACGTGTAGTAGTTGATCTTGCGGATGCCGTTCTTCACCGCCGTCTGGAATTCTTCCTTGCTCAGGCCGGAGCCGCCGTGCATGACGAAGGGCATTTTGACTGCCTTGCGGATTTCGGTGATGCGGTCCAGATCAAGCACAGGCTTGGTAGTATAGATACCATGTGAAGTGCCGAACGCAATGGCCAGCGCATCCACATCGGTTTTTTCCTTAAAGTCTTTTGCCGTCTCGGGCTTGGTGTACACGTCCTCTACGCTTGCAAAGGAATCTTTTGTTTCAACCTTGGCAGGCGCCTGACCGACGCCGGTCACTGATGCAAAGATGTGCCCTACCTCGGCTTCAACAGATACACCGGCCGCATGCGCAGCCCGTACCACCGCAGAGGTTACCGCCACGTTTTCCTCATAGGAGCATGCGGAAGCATCGATCATTACGGACGTGAATCCCAGCCGTACGGCCTGCATACACCGTTCAAAGCTGTCGCCGTGATCAAGATGCACTACCACGGGAACCTTTGCCTTTTTGGCAAAGTACAGCATGATCTCCGCAGAATCCTCCAGGCTCATGAACGGTGCGTGCACCGGCGCATAGTTCAGTATAACAGGCTTGGCCGTTTCCTCAGCAGCCGCTGTAATGGCTTCGGCTGATTCCCAGTTGGGCACATTGAACGCTCCAACGGCAATGCCTTTTTCCTCAGCAATTTTCATTACATCGCTCAATGTAACCAACATTTTTTACCTCCTGATATGTATATACACAGCTGCCCGCCACGGCGGGCGGGCAGTACTATTCAGCAGTTTCCGGCGCAACTGCTGCAGCCGCAGTTGCGGATGCGCCGAAAATGCAGGCTCCTCGAGACGGCTCGGGGAGCCTGGCTCATGGAGCCCTATTATTTTTTGCTGCGGTTGCGGATAAAGTCCACGAATACCGCGAGCAGGATAACCAGACCTTTGACCACATACTGCCAGAACGAGTTTACGTTCAGCAGGTTCAGACCGTTGTTCAGGAATCCGATGATGAGCGCACCGATAATGGTACCGCCGATCTTACCGGCACCGCCCGCCATGGACGTACCGCCTACAACGACCGCGGCAATAGCGTCCATTTCCGCGCCCTGACCGGCGGTAGGCTGGCCTGAGTACATACGGGAAGCCAGTACGACGCCCGCAATACCAGCCATCAGGCCGGAGAATGAATATACCCAGAACTTTACCTTTTCAACGGAAATACCGGAAAAGTGCGCCGCCTGTACATTGCCGCCGACAGCATAAATATGGCGGCCGAATTTGGTGTTGTTCATGAGCAGCGCAGTCACAATAAGGATAATCACCAGAATCACTACAGGAGTGGGGAAAATGCCTATATAGCCCGCACCGATGAACTGCCATTCCTTGGTAACGACGCGCACCGGAGAACCGCCGGTATATACGTACGCAAAACCGCGCGCAATGTCCATAGTGGCCAGCGTGACGATAAAAGGCGGAATGGTGGTCTTACAGATGATAAGGCCGTTGAGCATACCGAACACTACGCCGAGCAGCGTACCGATCAGCAGTGCTGCAGGAATAGGCATAGCATGGCGCGACACGCAGGCAGCGGCCACACAGCCTGACAGGGCGATGATGGAGCCCACGGACAGATCGATGCCGCCCAGAATAATGACCATCGTCATACCGCATGCCAGATACAGGTTGGTGGAAATCTGGCGCAGAACATTGAACATGTTCTGCCGTGTCAGGAATGATTCCGAAGTGGAAGGATTCACTGCCAGAAACAGATACAACACTACAAAGGCAATAAGAATGCCCATATTTTCCTTAAAGTAAACGCCCATGCTCTGCTTCATGGAAGACCGTTTAATTACGTTTGCCATTTTTATCTCCTATTATCGTCCGCATTATTCCGCAGCAGCCAGCTGCATAATCTTTTCCTGCGAAACATCTTCATGTCCGATGCAGCCGGAAACCCTGCCGTTTGCCATTACATATACACGGTCGCTCATGTTTATAATCTCCGGCAGCTCCGAAGAAATCATAATTATGGACAGCCCCTGCTTGACCAGATAGTTCATGATCGTGTAGATCTCAGCCTTAGCACCTACGTCCACACCGCGTGTCGGCTCGTCCAGAATCAGGATGGACGGGTTGGTAGCCAGCCAGCGGCCTATCATAACCTTCTGCTGGTTGCCGCCGGACAGATGCCCGATGGACTGATCCAACGTGGGGGTCTTGGTATTCATCATGTCCACGTATTTCTGCGCGATACCGTCCTCGGTCTTGCTGTTCAGATATACGCCTTTGATGAATTCCCCGAGCACTTCGATGGTAGAATTGTATCTGACGCTCTGCACATGATACAGGCCGTCAAGCTTGCGGTCTTCGGGAACAAGCGCCATGCCGTGCTGCAATGCCTGCACCGCGGACGTAAAATGCACGGGCTGGCCGTTCAGAAGCACAGTGCCGCTGTATTTTTTGGTCAGGCCGAAGATGGCCTGCATGGTTTCGCTGCGGCCTGCCCCGACCAGCCCCGCAAAGCCGAGGATCTCGCCCTTACGCAGCTCAAACGTCACGTCCTTCACCATGTCGCCGTCGCTCAGGTGCTCTACTGAAAGCACGGGCTTGCCGGGCTCCTGGAATTCACGCACATAGTACTGCTCAAGCGTGCGGCCGACCATCTGGGCGATCAGATCATCCTTGGTGATCTCTTTGACCACGTTGGTACCCACATACTGACCGTCACGCAGAACCGTAACGCGGTCACAGATCTGCCACAGCTCGCTCATTTTATGTGAAATATAGATAATACCCACACCTTTTGCCGTGAGGGTCTTCATGATTTTGAACAGGAAGTCAACTTCTTTATCTGAAATGGATGAGGTAGGCTCATCCATAACGAGGATTCTGGAATTAAAGGAAATAGCCTTTACAATCTCCACCATCTGCTGCTGGGCTATCGTAAGGTTCACCACCAGCGTCTGCGGAGTAAAGTTCATATTGTAGGTGCGCAGCAGCTCCTCTGTCTCCGCGTTCATACGGGCTTTGTCTATAAGACCGCCTTTGACCGGCTCGCGGCCCAAAAAGATATTCTCGGCTACCGTCATGTAGGGAACCAGCACCAGTTCCTGATGGATTATGGCTATACCGTTTTTCTGCGCGGCGAATACGGAATCAATCTCAGCCTTCTGGCCGTCAATAAAAATCTCGCCTTCCTCTGCCTTGTAAATGCCGCCCAGAACTTTAATCAGCGTGGACTTGCCGGCGCCGTTTTCACCGAGCAGCGCGTGCACTTCGCCTGCTTTTAACTGAAAATTAATGTTTTTTAACGCATAAACGCCGGGAAAGCGTTTATGAATATTCTTCATTTCAAGTAATACATGTTCACTCATGGGACAACTCCGTTCCTGGAAAGACCGGTTTGAAAAACCGGAAGCCCGGGCTGGCCTGCAGCTCGGACTCCGGTTCTGATTGCGATGCTGTCGGGGCAGGCATGCGTCCGGATACCGCATATAGTGCGTACACCGCAGTACCTGAGAACCTGCTCCGTCAGACTATTACTGCCAGCCGGTGGTTCCGAACTGCTTTACATTGTCCTTTGTGATAAGGAATGTGGGTACCGGATAGCGGGCCTCAACCTTTTCTCCGGCCATGATCTTGTACATCAGCTCAACAGACTGTTTTGCGATGTTCAGCGGTGACTGAGCGCCGGTACCTTCGATAAGTGAGCTGGAAGCTGCCAGTTCTTTCTTGATGTCGGGTGAGCCGTCTACACCGTAGATCTTAGCGTTCTTGATGCCTGCAGCGTTAGCAGCAGCCAGTGCGCCCAGAGCGGTCGGGTCGTTGCCGCCGAAGATGGCGACTACATTCGGGTGAGCCTGCAGAAGGTCTTCTGCAATACCCATAGCTACCTGCAGGTTACCTTTTGCATCCTGCTGAGCTACGATGTTGAATCCTTTTCCTTTGATTGCGTCCAGGAAGCCGTTGGTGCGGTCTACAACAGAGTTCATCGTCGGTGAATCAAGAACGATGATGTCGCCGCCGTTGGGGCACTTTTTAACCAGGTCCTCACCGCAGACTTTACCTGCGTTGTAGTTATCGGAACCGGTGTAGGTGGCCACGTAGCTCATGTCAGCAACTTCGGTGTCGAAGTTTACGATGGGGATTCCGGCAGCCTTGAGCTGATCCAGAGCGGGAATGATGCCTTCAGCTTCTGCAGGGTTCATGAAGAAGCCGTCTACTTTCTGTGCGATTACATCCTCAACCTGCTGAATCTGGCGGGTTACGTTGTTTGCCGGGTCAACGGAAACAAGCTTGTCACCGCGTTTTTCAACTTCTTCGCGGATTGTCTTTTCAATTAAAACAAAGAACGGATTTGACTGATCCATGCAGGTAAAACCGAATTTGTAGTGTTTTTCACCTGAGCCGGCGGATTCCTTTTTGCCGCCCGCAAACACACAACCAGCTGCAAGTGCAGCTACCAATACTGCGCTGATAATCTTTTTCATATGCGCCTCCTTTATTTGTTGTATTCAAGTATACAGCCGCCTGCAGAACGCACAACTGAAAAATGTCACGAGTTTTATATGACAAATGTAATAAACCCGGCGGCTACCGCTCCAGCTGAGTCTGAATGGTGCGCTGCAGCAGCTTCAGGGAGTTGTCAGCGTCTTTTTTGTCCAGGATGATCCGGCTGATGCCGCTGCCCGCTATGATCATAAGCTCGTCGTAGCGCCTGAAGCGCGGGGCGCAGATACCTTTGTTCAGGATGTCCGCAAGCAGGCCCACGTCGTAGACGTACGGCACGCCTGCCCCGTTTGACGTGTCAGGCAGGCCGGACATGGCTGGCCGCGCCCGTACCTCCGTGCCGTCAAGGATCTGCCGTGCTTCGGCAGAGGCTGCCAGCATACGCAGCGCCGACGTGCCCTGGGATGACAGGCACACGTATTTCTGGATTTCCTTGTCGTGCGCCAGCGTCTCAAGCAGGTCGAACGCAAGCTGCTCATGCCGCGTGTTCGCGCTGATTCCCATGAGCAGCGTGTCCACCTTGGAGATATTGTTGCCCGAATACCCCGCGGGCATGGTCAGGCACTGCCATTCGTAGTTCAGGTCCTTGATGACTTTGTAGGGATAAGAAACATAGGTACGGTAGGCAGCGAACGACATGGGCATGAACGCCACGCGTCCTGCGTCAAAGTCTGCCTGCGTGAATGTCTTTCCGGCGGTAAGGTCGGAAAGCTTCTGCATGAACTGCACCGCCTGCACCGTCTTCTGGTCGGAAAAATACGCGCGGCGCCCGTTCCGGTCGAACAGCCGCGCGCCGTTGGAATACACCGCCTCCTGCCACGTATAGTTGCATACGCCGGCGGTATCGATCACCGAATCATTGTCCTCGTCCGTAGTAAGCTTTTCGCACAGTGCGTAGAAATCATCCCACGTCCAGTTCTTTTCCGGCAGCGGCAGACCGTGACGGTCAAGCAGCGTCTTGTTCACCGCCATGAGCATAAAGTCCGTTTCATACGGCAGCGCATACTGCACGCCGTGGTACATGCCCGAATCCCATGCGGTAGTAAAATATTCCCAGTTTTTGATGCGTCCGTCGCGGGTCATCACCGGCCCCAAGTCTTTGAGCAGTCCCTTGGACGCAAAAGAGTCAAACTGATCGGAAAGTACCATAGCCACGTCCGGCATACGCCCCGCAAGCACCTGCTCCGAGCACCATTCCCGGTAGTCGCGCCGCCGGATGCCCGAATAGTAATGCACGCGTACACCCGGATGCGCCGCCTCGAACCTGCTTATGGCCTTGTCTATGATCCAGTAGCTGTCGCCGTTCGCCACGTCCCAGTTGCTGCCCGAGAACATGCCGAACTCAAGCGTCACCGTATCGGCATGCTGCGCCCGGTATCCGCCCCCGCTTCCGCCGAAAACAGACACAAAGGCGGCTGCGGTGAGCACGACGGCTGCAGCGGCGGCGGCAGCCAGCAGCGCGACGGGAACGTTCAGCGCACAATGCTTCCGCGCGCCGTCCGCAGCGGAAGCCGCTGCAGGTGCAGATGCCCCCGCACGTACCGCCTCATCGGCCAGTTTTTCCGCCGCCGCTTCCGGTATCTGGTCTTCCGTATTCATATTACACGCTCAGGGACATCTGCACCGCCCATATGGCCAGCTGGGTTCTGTCCCGCAGCTCCAGCTTGTCTAAAATCGTGCTGATATAATTGCGCACCGTGCCCTCCGACAGGCACAGGTCAACCGCAATCTCCTTGTTCGATCTGCCTTTCTCAATTTCCCGTATAACCTTCCATTCCGTGGCGGTGAGCGTGTCGCTGTGCCGCTCCTCCACCGCCAGCTTGCCGCCCTCGTTTGCCATCTTATAGAACAGCTGCAGCACCTTGGAGGCAATGTCAGGATTGATCATGGCCTGTCCGCCGTACACCGTACGTATGGCGTTCCCGAGCTCGTCCAGCGCAATTCCCTTGAGCAGATAGCCGGACGCGCCGAACTTAAGCGCATTGTACACAAAGTCGTCATCGTCAAAGGTGGTCAGAATAATAATCTTAATGTCCGGCCACATGGTCTTTATCTGTCTGGTGCACTGCACGCCGTCAAGCTTGGGCATGCGGATGTCCATAAGGATAATGTCCGGCTTGTCATGCTTGATTGACTCGATCACCTCAAGTCCGTTGCCCACTGCGCCCGTCACCGAAAAATCTTCCTGACTTTCAAGCCACAGCTTCAGGCTCTGGCAGATCAACTGCTGATCATCAGCAACCAGTACTTTAATCATCGCTTTCTTCCTTCCTCAGGGGAATCACCGCCTTTACCGTAAAGCCGTTGCCGGGCAGGAACGCTATGGAGCCGTGAAGCATATCCACGCGCTCTTTCATGTGCGTGGTACCGAAGCCGCTCACAAACTTTTCGCAGCCGCAGCCGTTGTCCTGCACGGTGATCTCCAGATTGTCGCCCGAGCGCGATACATCCACCTCTATGCGCGACGCCCTGCCGTGCCTGATGGCGTTGGTCACGCTTTCCTGAATCACACGGAATATGGCGTTCTCCTCGTCACCCTCAAAATGCAGCTGTACGTCGCTCGTAAAAATGATTTCTATGCCCGTGGCCTTGCGCGCCTTGTCCAGCATGTCCATGATGTTCTGCTCCAGCGCCATGCTTTTGGGCATGTCGGACTGAAGCGTGCTCACCGACCGGCGGATATCGGCTATGCCGCTTTTTGCCACGCCGGAAATAACCTGCAGCTGCGTCTTGGCAGCCTGCGGGTTCTGGTCCATGATGGCGATGCACGTATCCACGCCCACCGAAATGCCTGTAAGCGAATGGCCGATCGTGTCGTGTATCTCCATAGCCAGACGGTTGCGCTCCTTGGTCTGACCCATTTTTTCCTTAATGTCAGCGTATTCCCGCAGCTTATCGTTCGCTCTCGCCAGCTTGTTGTACAGACGGTTTATCTCAGCGATGATGTTTTTCTGTTCCCTGATAACCTGTATGCAGAAAAACACAAATCCCACCAGATTCAGCGCGCTCAGCGCATAGAAAATACACGACAGGATATGCTGCATGCGCTGCGGGTAATACAGGATATAGTCCTTGAGCGAAAACAGCGGGTAGTACACGCTGAACAGATCAAAACTTGAGAACATGTAGATGAAAATGCCGCACACCAGCGCGGGATATTTCCAGTTGTCCTCTACATAATAGATGATCGAGGCGAGCAGCCACAGGATAAAGCCGTTGTAGTTACAGTTGTTCAGCTGCAGCAGCAGTACGTTCAGCACCACATCAATCACGAGCGTACAGTACACGGCCTTCATGTTGTCCGTAAAAATAATCTGCCGGATAATGAATGACAGCACGAATGCACCGCAGATGAACAGCGACCACACGAACAGCATGCGCGGATCGGCAGGCACGCGCACCACGGACGAAAGGAAATCGTCCGCCTTTTCCATCATGCAGATGGTGCGCGACGTGACGGCGAACACCATGGACACGAACAGGCATGCCGTAATGTTGATGACAAGCATGAGGTTGCGCAGTGCGGGAATACTGATGGTGACGTAAGTTTTTTCAGGACCGCTCATTGCCACCCCAATACGTTAAAGTCGGACAGATTCTGTCTGGTGATGAGCTGCACCGGCATGGTGATGCGGTGCTCCACGGGAGTGCCCTCAAGATATGCATAGGCGGTTTCAGCCGCCTTCTTGCCCATGATCTGCGGGAACTGGGCGGACGTACCTTCCATGTACCCCTGCATGACCATGGTCTTGCCGGACGGCGAGCCGTCCACGCCGTACACAAGCACGGGGCGCGTAAGATGTTTTTTCTGTATGGCGGCCAGCGCGCCGAGCGCCGCGGGATCGTTGCCGCCGAACACTACGTCAAAAAAGGTGCCTGTCTCAAGAAATTCCTGCATCACGCCCATAGTCTGCTGCAGCAGCGTGGTACCCGAGGCCGTATAGACGATCTCGTACTGCATGCGGGAAGCCGTTATGGTGTCGAGCATGCCCTGCAGCCGCCGGTCGGTGGAGTCTATGCGCTTATCGTACAGCACGACGATCTTTGCATCCGTCTTTTTGCTGATGATATCGCGGCCGATCTGCACGCCGGCGTCATAGTTGTCGGACTGGATGATGCTTACCGCCAGTTCGTCCTGAAACACGTCGGTATCGACTACGATGCACGGCACGCCGCGGTCCTTGCATTCCTGCAGCGCGGGCGTAACGCCGAACCAGTCCACAGGATTTACGAAAATCAGCTCCACGCCCATATCCAGCATGTCGTGTATCTCTTCGTTCTGCTTGTCCTGACGACTGGACGGATCCCGCGTGATGAGCAGGTCGCCGTTCGATTCCACTACTTCCTCAATGGCCGAATTCAGCACGTCAAAATACAAATTATCCATGGTCATATAGGTGGCGCCGAATTTGCGCGGAACCCGGGCTTTCTGTCCCGCCACCGTAAGCAGCGTATACACGCACACCTGCACCGCCGCCGCAAGCAGCAGGAAGATGAGAAGGAACATAATTATAGACTTTTTGCGCCCGGAGAACATATATACAGTGTATCACTAAAAGGCGGACATATCCACAAGACAGAGCCTGCCGGCACGGAAATCAGCATTTGCCGCTGCCAGCTGCTCCCGCCGG
>Ga0256405_10009555_pt1 | contig 13226 bp, 9 predicted proteins | sample RumenRJG_02DNA_FD_189096 | JGI IMG/M metagenome (GOLD analysis project Ga0256405, IMG submission 189096) | Bovine rumen microbial communities from Lethbridge, Alberta, Canada - RJG_02 | ecosystem: Host-associated > Mammals > Digestive system > Stomach > Rumen | place: Canada: Alberta | collected...
CTCATCTCCGCCGATCCGGAAGACCGGACTGTGCTTGAAATGCGTACAGATCAGCCGGCAGGCCGTCTTAATGTACTCATCCCCGGCCTTATGTCCGTGCTTGTCATTGATCTGCTTCAGATCATTCAGGTCAAAGACCACCACGCCGAACTTTGAGACCTTTTTCTCTTCAATCCGCCGGTCCATCCGCTCCTCTGCCTCGTTATAGGCATGCTTGCTCTTGACGCCGGTGAGCGGATCGGTATAGACCATATTCATGGCCGCGTGAAGCTGCTCTTTCTGCTGCAGTTCCCGCCTCAGCGCCTCCTCCATCATCCGCTGGCGTTCGTTGCTGATTTTTTCCGCTTTCAGCTTCTGCACCAGCAGGAAGATTACGATGAAGAAGATGACGGAGATGAGAATAATGACCGCCAGCCAGTTATCCCTGAGAAACCGGGCCAGTGTCACACGCCGGTCGGACTGGACATATGAGGCCAGGGCAGCGTCCATTTCATCCGCATTGCTCATGACCGCCGCCTTGTTGAGGATAAAGTAACACTCCCGTTCATCCCGGTTAACGGCAAAGGAAAGCGGGATGGATTCTCCGATGGGAACATTAAAGAGCTTATAGCGGTTGAACAGTTCCTCGGAGATAGAGAGCCGGTAATTGCTGAGGATGGCGCAGTCTGCTTTCCCTGACTTGACGGCTGAGAGAATCTCTTCCCGTGAGTTGTATTTCAGTACCGATGATTCCGGGAACCGGTCCATGATAAACGTGTCAAGGTTCAGGTCCCCTTTCCCTGCTGCGATGACCAGGTGGTTGTCTTTGGAAATCCGCTGCAGGTCCGAAACAGGCATGACCGCGTTCATTTCGGTATTCATGACCGGATTGGTCAGGCGAAGCCCCATCTGATCGGCGTCATAGGAACTCAGGTAAACCGGAAAAACGCAGTCAATCTCGCCGGCCTTCAGTGCTTCAATGGCTTTTTCCGTCGATTCGAAAGGAAACGTCTCAAAGTGAATGCTGGTGCTTTCCAGCCGGGTTTCCGCAAAGGCCAGGTAATCCTTGAGTGCCCCTGTCAGTTCCCCTGTTTCCCAGTTTGTCTGACAGAACGGCAGATAATCCTCCCGGTAACCTACCCGGATGCTGCCGTGATCCCGGACCCAGTCCTCCTGTTCAGGCGTCAGATAAGTGTGCGTGCGCACGCTGTAAAGCCGTTCTGCGTTGAGTTTGTCGAGAAATAAAGGATCCTCATCCTGAATGCCGGACAGAGCGACGTTCAGTTCCGCCAGGAGATCCGGCCGGTTCCGGTTCACCGCGTAGTAAAAATCCGAGGAGCCAATCCGGCACAGCGGAATGACTTTCTGTTCGGAACTGAACGTATAGATAGAGGCAAAGCCATCCAGTTCCCCGCGGATGACCTTCTCGAGGGCCTCATTCTCCTCGTCCAGCATGGGAATAATGTCAATGGAAACCCGGTTCCGGTTCATCCATTCCCGGAGGAACCCTTCCTGCACGCTTCCTTTGTTGACGCCGATCCGCTTTCCGTTCAGGGATGCCGGATTTTCAGCCGTAACGGCCCGGTTCTCCGCATCGATATAAATGTAGTAGGATTCAGAGCCCATGGGCAGATCCGGGAAAAGCATCTGGTCAACCCGTTCCGGGCTGTAGGAAACATCGCTGAGCAGATCAATTTCCCCGTCTTTCAGCATCTGAAACAGTGCCGGCCAGCTCCCCTCCACATACTCAAAGTTCCAGCCGGTATACGCGGAAATCTTCTGCTGGTATTCATAGTCAATTCCGCAGCGTCTGCCAAAACGATCAAAGTAACAGAAGGAGGAGTCATACCAGCCGACCCGGACGGTCTTTTTGTCCGTGTCAGAGGCCTGACCGGCAATCGGGAGAAGAAAGAGACCCACAATGACAAAGATGAGAAGGAATAGCGGTTTCCATCTCTGATTCCTGATTTCCTGCATAGTTCATCACCCTCCGAATCGTTCTGCAACTTCTTTCCTGTTTCTGTACAAAAGGAATCAGGGCCTTATCCCGTCAAACCAACTCAGAACATGCAGCCATCTGCGTCTGTCCGCGACAAACCGCCGATTCAACCCGGGTCAGGCATAAATCGGCAGCAGGTAGCTACGCACAGAGTATTTTTTATATTTTATCATTTTTTTCCAGGTCTTTTCCATACTTTCCGCGTGATTTGAATGTTCCAAAATGGTACCTTTTTGTTTCGACGTGTTTCCTGTGGCGGTCAAAAACGCCCCTCTTCCGGAAGATTGTCAAGCCCGTCAGCTTATGCTAAAATACGGTTCACCTGACCATGGTCAGGCAAATGAGCGGCAGTCAATGGACTGTACATGAACAAGCGGAGGAACCTCACATGAAATTTGTCTCCTGGAACGTCAATGGTCTGCGTGCCTGTCTGGGCAAGGGCTTTATGGACTACTTTACCGCCAGTGATGCGGATTTTTTCTGTCTTCAGGAAACCAAGATGCAGCCAGGTCAGGCAGAGATCAAAGATGACCGGTATCATCAGTACTGGTATTCAGCGGAAAAGAAAGGCTATTCCGGAACCGCCATTCTGACCCGGCATGAGCCGCTTTCCGTGGCCTACGGAATGGGCAGGGACGAACATGACCATGAAGGGCGCCTGATTACCCTTGAGTATCCGGACTATTACCTGTGTACGGTCTATACGCCCAACAGTCAGAGAGAACTGACCCGGCTCACTTACCGCCTCCAGTGGGAAGCGGATTTCCTTCAGTACTGTCAGGGGCTGGATCAAAAAAAGCCAATCATCGTCTGCGGCGACATGAATGTCGCACACAGAGAGATTGACCTTAAAAATCCAAAGACCAACACCGGCAATGCCGGATTCACCCCGCAGGAACGCGAGGCCATGACCCGTCTGCTTGACAGCGGATTCACCGATACTTTCCGTTATCTGCACCCGGATGAAACCGGCCGTTACAGCTGGTGGTCCTATATGTTTAAAGCACGCGAAAAGAACGCCGGGTGGCGCATCGATTATTTCCTTGTTTCCAACCGTCTGGCCGGCCGCATTCAGTCAGCAGAGATTGAGGATTCGATTCTTGGCAGTGACCACTGCCCCGTCACCCTCACCCTGGCCGACTGAACCCGTCCGTTCAGGTTGTCTCCCGCGGGCCTCTGTTTTCCCCTTCAAAGACCAGTCCCACCGCATCCGGTCCCGTATTGGAAAGGACGGCGGCACCGAGAATTCCCATGCCTGCAGGCGGATAACCCATGATCGCCTCGCAGGTTTTTTTGTATTCATCGAAATATTTGTCCTCGGAGGCCATGATGTAATATGGCTTTCCCGGGACAATCCGGCTCTGCATCAGCTTGACAATCCCCACCATGGCCGCATGCTCGCCGCGAACTTTTTTGAGGACACGGCTGACCCCGTCATTCAGGGAAAAAATCGGATGAATGCCCAACAGATCGCCGGTAATGGCCGCCGCCGCACTGACTCTGCCGGATTTGCGAATCCATTTGAGGGTATAGGCCACCAACAGAATTTCCATTCTTCCATAGCGGTCCTCAAGGTACGCGATCGCCTCATCCATGGTGGCGCCGCCATCAAGCAGAGCGGCCGCCTCAACAATCGGCTGGCCCTGGGCGGCCGAATACATCCGGCTGTCCACAATACGAATGATCATCCCCGATTCCGGATGCTGTCGGCGGAATGTCTCGGCCGCCCGGTGGGCGGCGGCATTGGTGCCCGATCCGGTGGCGTTAATGGACACATAAATAACGCCTTCTTTTCCCGCCTCGGCATATGCCTCAAAACGATCCAGAAATTCATACTCCGTAATCTGTGAGGTTTTGGGCAGATCTTTTGCATTGCGGAGCATGGCGCAGAACTGCTGCGGAGTAAAGTCCTGGCGTTCCACATAGCCCTCTCCGTCCAGCGCGATCTTGAAACAGATCAGATCAATGCCGTTTTCCCGCAGAACCTCGTCTGACAGATCGCAGGTTGTATCTGTCAGCAATGCAATGTTTCTCTCTTTACTCATACCTTCCTGTCACCTGTTCTGTTTTTCATCCCTCTGAATCAAACCCGCTGCCTATGCCGGGATGGGTTCTGTCCCAGCGCTGAAAAACGATGGATCCTCCGGTCCATGGCTCAAATTTCGTGAGTGCTCAACGAAAAATACCTGCCGCCTTCGCGGCAGGTACTCATTTTTTCAAAGATGTCCGAAAATTAAGCTTTTCCATTGCAGCCCATTACGTTCACAATCTTATGACGCACCATATCGCGAAGAGCAATACGTGCCGGTTTCAGATACTGTCTCGGGTCGAACTGATCCGGATGCTCGGCGAACTGTTTCCGGATGATGCCGGTCATGGCCAGACGCAGGTCGGAGTCAACGTTGATCTTGCACACCGCCATGGAAGCGGCCTTGCGCAGCAGATCCTCCGGCACGCCCTGAGCACCCGGCATATTTCCGCCGTACTTGTTGATCATGGCCACATACTCCGGCATAACGGAGCTGGCGCCATGGAGAACGATCGGGAATCCGGGGAGACGGTTGCCGACTTCCTCAAGAATATCAAAGCGGAGCTTCGGGGTTCCCTTGAACTTGTACGCACCGTGGCTGGTTCCGATGGCGATGGCCAGAGAATCAACGCCGGTGGACTTGACAAACTCTTCGACCTGGTTGGGATCGGTATACATGGCATCGCCCTCGGCGACCTTGACATCGTCCTCAACACCGGAAAGGGTTCCGAGTTCGCCCTCAACGACCACACCGTGGTCATGAGCATACTCGACGACCTGACGGGTTACCTTGATGTTCTCCTCGAAAGGCAGAGAGGAACCATCGATCATGACGGAGGTGAAGCCGCCGTCGATGCAGGCCTTGCAGGTCTCAAAATCCGGGCCATGATCCAGATGCAGAACGATCGGGAGATCCACGCCGTTGTCCTCGGCATCCTGGAGAGCAGCCTCAACCAGCTTGACCAGATAGATATGCTTTGCATAAGCACGTGCGCCCTTGGAAACCTGCAGGATAACAGGGGCCTTCTCCATTGTGGCGGCCTCGGTGATGCCCTGGATGATCTCCATGTTATTCACGTTGAATGCACCGATTGCATAGTGGCCTTCATAAGCCTTCTTAAACATTTCTGTAGATGTAACAAGAGCCATGGGAAATCCACTCCTTTTAAGCTGAAGTCTTCGCTAATCACTGTTTAGCGGTATCAGTATATCAATTTTTCCTCTTTTTGACCAGTCTTTTTCAATATTTTCCCGTAAAATTGTCTGCGGCCGCCTATTTCAGGCACTTCTGTGCTATAATCCCACTCAAGTCAGATCGTATTGGAGGAACAACATGCTGTTTATGGCCACTGCCGCATTCGGTCTTGATGGACTGGTTGCAGGCGAACTGAAACGAATGGGACTTCCCGCCTCTGCCGTCAACGGAGGCGCTATGTTTGAGGGGAGTTTTGAGGATGCCATGCGTGCCAACCTGTATCTTCGCACCGCAGACCGCGTTCTGCTGGTAGTCGGTACCTTTGAGGCACACACCTTCGAGGAACTCTTTGAGGGAGTTGCCGCCCTGCCCTGGGAGCAGTACCTGACCCGGGACTGCCGTTTTCCTGTCAGCGGCAACTGTGCACGCAGCCAGCTGATGAGCGTGTCGGACTGTCAGGCGATCACCAAAAAGGCCATCGTCCGGCGTCTGCAGGAAAAATACCACGTCAGCTGGTTTGAAGAGTCCGGCGTCACCATTCCCATCAGCGTTACGCTGCATGCCAATCAGGCGCGGCTGACCATCGACACCTCCGGTCAGGCCCTGAACCGGCGCGGCTACCGCACCTGGAACGGCGAGGCGCCCCTTCGGGAAACACTGGCCGCGGCCCTGGTCGACCTTTCGCCCTGGCGCGGCAATCTCCCTCTGGCCGATCCTTTCTGCGGCACCGGCACTCTCCTGATTGAGGCTGCGTTCAAAATGAGTCATCGTGCCCCCGGACTCACCCGCACCTTTGCCATGGAGCAGTTTCCCTATCTTGCCCCCGGCTTTCCCCGTCTCCGTGAGGCCGCCCAGGCGGAATTTGATCCGTCCCTGATCGAGGGAATCTCGGGATCCGATATCGATCCGGAGGCAATCACCCTGGCCAAACGGCATATCGTTCAGGCAGGTCTTGGCGGGCGTATCCAGGTCCGGGTGGCCGATATGCGCGACTTTCATCCGCAGGATAGGTACGGCGTTTGTCTGTCCAATCCCCCCTATGGGGAACGGCTCTCGGACCGGAAAGCCTGCGAAACCCTTTACCGTGAACTGGGCCGACTCATGGCCGCAAACCCGGGCTGGTCGCTGAGTGCCATTTCCTCCCATCCGCAGTTTGAGCGCTGTCTCGGGCGCCGGGCGGATAAGAAGCGCCGGTTCTATAACGGCCGTCTTGAATGTGAATTTATGACCTTCTTTGCCAAAGAGCGGCCCCCGCGCCGGGACACACCGGAAAAGGCATCTGCCCCTGACTGAATCTGTCCGCTTTCAAAACAGGAGGATCCGTGTCTGCTGGATACGGATCCTCTTGATTTTGCCGCGTTCCTATTGACCTGCCGGGGCCGGCGATTCCGGAACCCCCTGCCGCCTGACCGGATGTTCCTGCTCATAGCGGCCGGTGATGGAATCACTGCCCGTGTCAACGGCCTCAAGTGCCTGTGCCAGAAGCGAGGCGGCCTTCCTGAGTTTTTCCGTTTCCGATTCCTGAAAGGAGACGAGCATTTTCCGGGCCAGAAAATGAAGCTGTACATTCACCTGCTCCGCCTTTGCCAGTGCATAAAGAAAATCCCTTTCCGATTCTCCGAGATAGACAAGCGAGGCACTTTTCCCGACGACCGGCTGATGCCAGGACCAGACCTGATCCCCGATGAGAACATCGAACCGGGTCACACTCGCCAGCGGCCGATTCCGGATATCGGACAGGCCCGCAAAGGCACAGATCAGGACCTCACCGCTGACCGTGTGTGTTGCCCCTTCCAGACCGAAGAAGGCTTTGCCGTCCGTAAAGGGATATGCGGCCATTTGCTGATACACCCAGTTTCCCCCGTCCTGCTGTTCGAATCCCTCCGCCTGCTCAAGTGCCTCAAGCCAAGGGACAGTTTCCGAAAGGGATGCGGCAGGCAGAATCAGGAGCAGCAGGATGGACAGAAAAAGCCGGAATATGCCCGTTTTCCCGGCGGCTTTATTTGCTGCGGCCAAATGCTTTTGCCTCCTCAAAGTGTCCGGCACTCAGATGACAGTAGCCGTTCGGATTCTTGATCAGGTAATCCTGATGGTATTCCTCCGCCGGGTAGAAACAGGCCAGTTTCATGACCTCAATGGCGGTTTTTCGCCCCAGGCGTGCCTCCAGCCGGTTCATGCTCGTTTCCACCGTTTCCCGCTGTTCATCCGTGAGGTAGTAGATTCCGGTTCTGTACTGGATTCCCTCATCATGTCCCTGCCGGTTGACGGAAAACGGATCGATAATGGTATAGTACTGCTCCAGCAGTTCGGAGAGCGTGATTTCATCCGGATCAAAGGTGATCATGACCGTTTCCGCATGGCCGAGGCCATGCTTGACCTCCTCATAGGAAGGTGCATGATCCGTTGGTCCGTTTGCATATCCGACAGTGGTTTCCCTGACACCGCGCAGCAGCTGAAAATACCGTTCCGTTCCCCAGAAACAGCCGCCGGCCAGCGCAATTTTCTCAAGACTCATCCTGTATGTTCCTTTCTGTATGTGTCTGGCAATTCCTGTTCTGCCCGGTGCAGAACAGTCTGAAAATCACCTAAAGAGTACAACAGGCGAAGCTGAAAATCAAGTCTGTTGTGCAGGCGGTCATTGTGGCCTGCTGCGCACTTTGGGGGAACGGTCAGGACTGCTAAAGTTTTGCTCAGAAATGAACAATGCACAATTTGTTCTTGCCATTCCTGCTGAATTCGACTAAGATATAGAGCCGGACAGTTTGTGATAAACTGTATACCATTTCTGTTTTCAGGGAGGGTTTATTCTTGAATTTAAAACTGATTGCTCTGATTATGTTTATCTGTATGTATGCGGTGATGATCATCAAGCCGAAATTCCGTGTGCATGCGGCAGCTGTGACCGCGGTACTGTTTATCGCAACCGGCATTCTGCCCTTTGCCGCAATTCCGGCAGCCATTAACTGGAACGTCCTCATGATGCTCCTTGGCACGATGATTATCGTTGACTACTTCATTGCCTCCAAAATGCCCAACCTTATCGCCGAGTTTCTTCTTGACCACTCAAAGAACGTCATGTGGGTCACGATTTATATGTCGCTTTTCGCCGGCCTTGTTTCCGCTTTTATCGACAATGTGGCAACGGTCCTGATGATCGCACCGGTCGGCCTGGCGATCTGTACCTCTCTTGGCATCTCCCCCGTCCCCATGATTCTGTGTATTGCGGTCTCCTCCAATCTGCAGGGAGCAGCCACGCTGGTCGGTGATACGACTTCCATCATGCTGGGCGCTTATGCCGGAATGGACTTTACTTCCTTCTTCTTTATGAACGGAAAGCCGGGCATCTTTTTTGCCGTCGAGCTCGGTGCACTGGCCACCATTCCCATCATCATGTTCCTGTTCCGGAATGAACAGGCACCCATTCAGGGAACGATCCGCGAGCGGACAAAGGTCACCAACTACATCCCCACGGTCATGCTGGTCATGGTGGTTGTCCTGCTGATTCTGGCCTCGTTCATTCCGGAAAAACCGGATATCACCAACGGTCTGATCTGTGTCTGCATCGCCGTGCTGACCATTGTCATTACCGTTGTCCAGTCCCGTTCGACAAAGGAAGCCCAGCATGCCGTTGAGTCCGTTGACGTGGAGACGCTGATTCTCCTGTTCTCCCTGTTCCTGGTGATCGCCGGCGTCACGGCCGTCGGAATTATCGATGATTTTGCCGGCTTTATCGTCTCGGCAGGCGGAAACAATCTGTTCCTGCTGTACACCATTGTGGTCTGGGGCTCTGTTCTCATCTCTGCTTTTGTCGACAACATTCCCTATGTGGCCACCATGCTGCCGGTTCTGCAAACCGTCACCACGATTCTGGGCATTGAGCCCTATGTCCTCTACTTCGGCCTTCTGACCGGTGCCACCCTGGGCGGAAACCTGACGCCCATTGGCGCCAGTGCCAATATCGCGGCGGTTGGGATTCTCAAAAAGCATGGGCATGAGACCTCGTTTAAAGATTTCATGCGAATCGGCGTCCCCTTTACCCTGACAGCCGTATTTGTCGGTTACCTCTTCATCTGGTTCGTCTGGGGAAAATAAACCGTTAAAACACGGTGAGCAATGCTCACCGTGTTTTTATTTGCACGTGCTCCCACATGTCCGCAGAAAAGGAATTGCATCATCGGATGATTGCCTCTATAATAGGCCCGCATCTTTTCAGGGGAGGAACCTATGAAATCCGATTTGAAGCTTCTCTTTCATTACCTGCGCCGATACTGGTTTTCGTATCTTCTGGGCATCGTTTCCCTCGTCACCGTTGATTTCGTGAACACGCTGATTCCCCGGATCACGGGAAATGTGACGGATGGCCTGACAAACGGAATGCTTGACGCGCAGGGGGTTTTTGGCCTCGCCATGCGCATCCTTCTTTACGGCGCGCTGATCATGCTGGGACGTTTTGGCTGGCGCTATTTTCTGTTCGGCAGTTCCAGGTCCATTGAACGGGAAATCCGGGATGACCTGTTTACCCACATTGAAACCCTTTCCCCTGCCTGGTACCACCAGCATAAAACCGGCGATATCATGGCCCACTTTACCAACGACCTGCTTTCGGTGCGAAAGCTGCTGGGAATGACGGTGATCAGCACGGTAGATGCCACCCTGATGCTCGTTCTCGTCCTCCGGGGCATGATCGTCTATGTCAGTCCGAAACTGACCTTGATCGCCGTCATTCCGCTGATTCTGATCATTTTCGGTGATCTGCTGTTTGGCAGAATCATGCACCGGCGCTTTCTGGCACGTCAGGAGGCCTTTTCCGAGCTCACGGATTCCGTGCAGGAATCCATCTCCGGAATCCGGGTCATCAAGGCCTTTGTTCAGGAGCGGAAGCAGCTGATGGAATTTGCCCGGGTGAATGCCCGGTCAAAGGAAAAGAATCTGGCGGTGGTCCGCCTGATGGCCCTGGTGTTTCCCCTTCTGGAATTTGTCATCGGCATCGCCACGCTCCTGACCCTGCTCTGGGGCGGGCGCATGGCGATTTACGGGGAAATAACGGTCGGCCAGTTTATTACCTTCAACAGCTATATCACCCTGCTGGTCTGGCCGATGATCGCTGCCGGCGAGAGCATTTCCTCCTTTGCCCAGGGCATGGCCAGTGTTCACCGGATTTCCGTCATTCTGAGACAGCAGCCGGAAATCAGGGACAGCGCAAGGACCGATCCTTCCATCACGGCGCTGAGGGGGGACATTGACCTGTCCCATCTGACCTTCACGTATCCGGGTGCAGCTGCCCGGGCACTTGAGGACATTTCCGTTCATGTCCGTGCCGGAGAGACACTGGCCATCATCGGGCGAACCGGTTCCGGGAAAACCACCCTTCTGAATCTTCTGACCCGTCTGTATGACCCCCGTGATCCGCAGAGTCTGCGCATTGACGGACATCCGCTTGAGACCATTCCCATGGCCGTGCTTCGCTCATCAATTGCCGTCGTCCCTCAGGACAGTTTCCTTTTCTCGGATACCGTTGAGCGTAATATCGCCTTTGCCGCACCGGCCGACGATGCCAGGGTCCGGGCGGCGGCAGAGGCCGCCTGTGTGCATGACAACATCCTGCAGTTTCCGCAGCAGTATCAGACCTCTGTGGGCGAGCGCGGCGTGACGGTCTCCGGCGGGCAGAAACAGCGGATTGCCATTGCCCGTGCACTTTATGCAGATGCCGGCATTCTGCTGCTGGATGATTCCCTGTCTGCCGTCGATACCAATACGGAGGAAGAGATTCTGCAGCATCTTCGTGACCTTCTCCAGGGACGCACCACGCTGATTGCCGCCAGCCGCCTGTCGACGGTTCAGGATGCGGATCACATTCTGGTGCTTGACGACGGCCGCATGGCCGAGTACGGGACTCATGAGGAGCTGATGGCCCTCAAAGGCATTTACCATGACATCTACACCCGGCAGCAGCTCGAACATGAGCTGACCCAGGAGGGAGGCGACAAAGATGAATGAGGATAAGCGGACTTCCCGTTCTGTCCTGCCCTGCCTTCTTTCCTATATCGTCCTTTACCGGAAGAAGCTCTGGATTGCCCTCTTTCTCACGGTGGTGGTGACCGGTCTCGGATTAATGAAGCCGATGATTATCGGGAATGCCATTGATGTTTGCATCACCGGCGAAACAGCCGCCATGCGGTCACCGAATGAACGGTTTCAGCTGTTGCTTGCCGATGCCGGTGTTTACGTGCTGGTCATGGCGGCCCTGTTCCTGTGTGCCCGCAAGATGCATCTTCTCATGCAGGAAACCGGCCAGCAGATGATTTATGACCTGCGGAATCAGCTGTTTGAACATACGGAAAACCTCCCCATGTCCTTTTTTGACACCACACCGGTCGGCAAGATCGTCACCCGCATCACCAATGATGCCGAATCCATTAATGAAGTGTTTTCCCAGACCCTGATCAGCCTCGTTCAGAACCTGATGAAGGTGCTGGGGTTTGCCCTCATCATGCTCTGCCTCAATGTCCGGATGGCCCTCTGGTCGTTTCTGACCGTGCCAATTGCCGTCGCACTGACCGCGGCGTTTCGCCACCTGTCCCGCCGGGCGTTCCGGAATACCCGAAATAAACTGACGGCCCTCAATACCTTCCTTTCCGAGCACATCTCCGGGATGCAGATCATCCAGCTCTTTGCCCAGGAGAAGCGGAAAGACCGGGAATTCCGTGAAAAAAGCGATGAGCTGTTTAAGGCGACCTATCAGGAACTCCTGGTCAACGCCTTTTTCCGCCCGCTCATCTATATGGTCTCGGTGGCGGCCCTGGTCATCGTCGTCATTGTCGGCGGCCGGAATGTCCTGGACCAGACCATTACGCTCGGCACGTTCTTTATCTTTCTTCAGTACATCGTCAGCCTGTTCAATCCGATTGAAGAACTGGCGGAGCAGTTCTCCACGATCCAGTCTGCCATTGCCTCTGCCGAAAAGATCTTTACCCTCCTGGATGAGCCCGTGCAGCGGGATGATGCCGAAAAGCCGGCCGGGCCCGCCGGGGTCCGGGGCGAGATCGAATTTGACCACGTCTGGTTTGCCTATCAGGGCGAGGACTGGATTCTCAGAGATGTCTCTTTCCGGATTGAGCCCGGCCAGCATGTGGCGTTTGTGGGCACCACCGGTGCCGGCAAATCCTCCATTCTGAACCTCATCGGCCGCTATTATGACATCCAGAAAGGCGTCATCCGGCTGGATGGAATCGATATCCGGGACATTCCCCTTGACCGGCTGCGCACGTTTATCGGGCAGGTTCAGCAGGATGTGTTCCTGTTCAGCGGGAGCATCCGCCGGAATATCCGCCTTTTGGATGACATTTCGGATGAACGGATCCGGCAGGCGGCACAGGATGTCAATGCCAGCCGATTCATTGACCGCCTTCCCGCCGCCTATGATGAGGCCGTCGGTGAACGCGGCTCCGCTCTCTCCGCCGGTCAGCGTCAGCTTCTGTCTTTCGCCAGGACCCTTGCCCATGATCCGGCCATCCTGATTCTGGATGAGGCTACCTCCAACATCGACACGGAAACCGAACAGTGGATCCAGGAAGCCCTCGTACATTTGATCACCGGACGTACCTCCATCATGGTCGCTCACCGGCTCAGCACCATTCAGCATGCGGACTGCATTATGGTCATGCACAACGGACGGATCCGGGAGCGCGGAACCCACCAGGAACTGCTTGCCAGAAACGGGATTTACAAAAAGCTCTATCTGATCCAGCTGGCCGGTGAAAAGTGAACCGCTGATTCCTGACCATCTGTGCAGCAAAACAAGGTCATCGACCCAGATCGATGACCTTGTTTTTTGGCAGCTGATTCAATGCCCATGTGCCGCGGGGAACCGTTCCCGTTTGGGCCTGAAACGGAAAATCAGATTTTGAGGACCAGCGTGCCGTATCCGGGAATCTCGACTCTGCCGCAGATCTCCTCCCCGGTGCTGAGGTTGACCATTGTCCGGCGAAGCTGCACGGCGGCCGGTTTGTTCAGGTAGTTGAGAA
>Ga0256405_10009556_pt1 | contig 13225 bp, 11 predicted proteins | sample RumenRJG_02DNA_FD_189096 | JGI IMG/M metagenome (GOLD analysis project Ga0256405, IMG submission 189096) | Bovine rumen microbial communities from Lethbridge, Alberta, Canada - RJG_02 | ecosystem: Host-associated > Mammals > Digestive system > Stomach > Rumen | place: Canada: Alberta...
CCGTAAGGGAATGTGGATATCCTATATAGACCTTGCACCCATGCTTTCGGAAGATAATGCTGATGATTTTCGTTCAACTTTTGATATCGCTTGTTCCGAGATAGCCGACCTTGGATGCAACACTATTTACGTTCATGTAAGACCATTCGGGGACGCAATTTATGATTCTGTGTTGTTTCCACCATCGGAGTATCTTTGCGGAGATTATGACCCTCTTGAAATAATCTGCGAAACAGCCCATAAATATGATCTTTCGGTACATGCATGGATAAATCCTCTTCGGTTGCAAACAGCAGACAAGCTAATAAACTTTACAGGCTTCCAAACAGTTGAATGGTTTAAAGAGGGTGATGACAAGGCAAGTTTTGCCGATGAGGACAGTCATCTGTGGCTTGATCCTGCTTACACGGAGGTACGTGAACTGATCGCTGATGGCGCATACGAGATAGCCGAAAACTACGATATTGACGGTATACATTACGATGATTATTTCTATCCGACAACCGACAGCGAATTTGATGCTGAGTGCTTCGCTGAAAGAGGAATGGGCAGTACTCTTGATAAATGGCGCAGAGATAATATCTCAGAAATGTGCCGCGGGATATATGAGAGTGTCAAGTCAGTCGATAAACGAATAGAGGTTAGTATATCACCGCAGGGGAATGTGGAAAATAATTATTACAAACTTTATGCAGATGTGGAAAAGTGGATAAATGAGGAAGGGTACTGTGACAGAATAATACCACAGATATATTTCGGTTACGAAAACACTGTCAAGCCTTTCATGAGTACACTTAATGAGTGGCAGAAAATGTGCAGTAAAGGAAGCGTCGCTCTTGATATAGGTCTGGCTGTGTATAAGATCGGTCAGGAGTTCGAGTTTACAGACAACACAGGAATAATTTCCCGTCAGATAGATGATTGCAAAGAGTGTCAAGGAGTATCGCTTTATACTTACGGGAGCCTTTTTGGTGTGGACAGGGAAGATGAGCGGATAAAAGATGAAAGGGAAGCGATCAAAAAAGTGCTTGGAAAATATTAAATTTTTCTAAATAATTTTATCGTTGGTGATTATAATTCTTTTCAGACCCTTGTAATTTTCAAGGAAATGATGTATAATAAAATGAAATATTTTTGCGGAGGGATAGGATTGTTTAAGATAATCAGAAGGAAACAGTTAAACGACAGTGTTGTGCTGATGGATATTGATGCTCCTTTTATTGCAAAAAAGGCCGATGCAGGTCAGTTTGTAATAGTAAGAGCAGATGAATACAGCGAAAGGATCCCCCTTACTATTGCGGATTTTGACCGTGAAAAGGGTATAGTTACTATTATTTTCCAGACAATTGGCGGCTCTACAATGTCGCTTGCTGCACTTAAAGAGGGCGAAGCTATACGTGATGTTGTGGGACCTCTCGGCATGGCTACCGAATATGAGCCAAATATCAAGAAAGTCGCAGTTATTGGCGGCGGTGTTGGCTGTGCGATAGCTTATCCACAGGCTAAGAAGCTTTTCAATATGGGTATTGATGTTCAGCTGATAGCAGGATTCAGAAGCAAGGATATTATTATCCTTGAAGACGAGATGAGAGCCGCTTCCACCAATTTACACGTTTGCACCGATGATGGTTCTTACGGCTATCACGGATTTGTTACCGACAAGCTCAAGGAACTTATCGATGCAGGTGCAAATTTTGATGAAGTAATTGCAATAGGCCCTGTTCCTATGATGAAGTTTATCTGTAAAGTGACAGAACCTTACAATATAAAAACTATTGTTTCTCTGAACCCGATAATGATCGATGGCACAGGAATGTGCGGCGGATGTCGTGTAAGGGTCGGCGGAGAGATAAAGTATGCCTGTGTTGACGGTCCTGATTTTGACGGTCACAAAGTTGATTTCAACGAGCTTGTAAGAAGAAATTCCACTTATAACGAGGCTGAGAAGCAGCACGTTTGCAGACTTATGGGAGGTGCGGCTAATGGCTGATATGAGAATGGAAAAAACACCTATCGCGGAGCAGGAGCCAGAAGTCAGAGCGAAGAACTTCAAAGAGGTAACACTTGGTTACTCTCTCGAAAAAGCTGTAAGAGAAGCTATGCGCTGCCTGAACTGTAAGAACAGACCCTGCATGAACGGATGTCCTGTTGGTGTAAGGATACCCGAGTTTATCGCCAAGGTCGCTGAGGGTGATATGGAAGCGGCTTACGAGATCATCAAGACTACAAACTCCCTGCCTGCTGTTTGCGGAAGAGTATGTCCTCAGGAAAATCAGTGCGAGGGCAAGTGCGTCAGAGGTATAAAGGGCGAACCTGTTGCTATCGGCAGACTGGAGAGATTTGTTGCAGACTACATGAGAGGCAAGGAGCCTGAAGTAGAGTTGCCCGAGCCAAATGGTCACAAGGTGGCTATCATTGGCGCAGGTCCCAGCGGACTTACTGCAGCGGGTGATCTGGCAAAGATGGGTTATGATGTTACTGTATTTGAAGCGTTCCATACAGCAGGCGGTGTTCTGATGTACGGTATCCCCGAGTTCAGACTTCCCAAGACCATCGTTCAGCACGAGATCGATAATCTGACAAAGATGGGCGTTAAGATCATGACAAATATGGTCATTGGCAAGGTGCTTTCAGTTGACGAGCTTTTCGAGATGGGCTATGAGGCTGTTTTCGTTGGTTCGGGTGCAGGTCTGCCCAGATTTATGGGCATTGACGGCGAGGGTCTTATAGGTGTTTATTCAGCTAATGAGTACCTTACTCGTATCAACCTGATGAAGGCTTACAGAAAAGAGTACGCTACTCCTATCATGAAATCCCAGAAAGTTGCTGTTGTGGGCGGTGGTAACGTTGCTATGGACGCTGCGCGTTCTGCTCTGAGAATAGGTGCTAAGAAAGTATATGTGGTTTACAGACGTTCTCTTGAAGAACTTCCCGCACGTAAGGAAGAAGTCCATCACGCTATGGAAGAAGGCGTTGAGTTCCTGACTCTCAATAATCCTGTTGAACTGCTGGGCGATGACAACGGCAGAGTTCGCGCTATGGTATGCCGTAAGATGGAGCTGGGTGAACCCGACGAGAGCGGCAGAAGAAGTCCCGTAGCTATTGAAGGGTCTGATTACGAACTTGATGTAGATACAGTTATCATGGCTATAGGTACATCTCCAAATCCGCTGATAAGGAATACTACTCCCGGACTTGACGTAAATAAGCGCGGCTGTCTTATCGTTGATGATACAGAAGCTACCACCAAGAAGGGCGTATATGCAGGCGGTGACGCTGTTACAGGTGCTGCGACAGTTATTCTCGCGATGGGTGCAGGTAAAAAGGCCGCGGCAGCTATCGACGCTTACATCAAGAATATCAACGAAGAAGAGTAAACATTCTGTTAAATCACTTGATAAATTATTTGTATTCTGCTATAATCATAAGCAGCAAAACTAAAATCGGGAGGCAGTAAAATGAATAATGCATATGCAACACTGATGTCTGCAAGCGGTAACGCTACTACGGGAGGATATCTTGTCACTTTCTTACCACTGGTACTGATACTGGTATTCTTCTATTTTTTCATCATGAAGCCCCAGAAGAAGCAGGAAAAAGCTGACAGAGAAATGAGAGAAAACGTCGATGTTGGTGACGAGATCATCACAAACGGCGGTATAATCGGCATCGTTACTCAGGTCAAAGAAGATAATGTAGTTATCGAAACAGGCGGTGACAGAAGCAAGATCCGCATCATGAAATGGGCTATCGCTAAGGTCGTTACCGATGACGATGAGGACAGCAAGGACAAAGTATAATATTATCTCAGCACCGTTTTATAGCGGTGCTGTTTTTGTAATATATTGAATTTGACTCGAATACTATAGCAGTAAAGACTAATTGGGAGGTCGGCTGCTATGAGGAAGCACAGAAGTTACGCAAGAGGTACGGGAATCGCTGCTGAGCAATTGATTGCACTGACTGTTGCTGCCGGTGTGATATTTCTGATCATCTGTGCGATGGCGTTTCTGCTTACAAAGATAGATGCAGGGAAGAACGTTTTGTCAGATATGTCCACCGGAGCGCTGGTCGTAGGTGCTTATTTCGGAGGATATACCGGTGGCAGAAGACGAAAGCGCAATGGTCTTGCAGCCGGGGCGCTGACTGGATTTCTGATGTTTGTTATCATACTGATTGCCGGGAGCATTTTCGCAGGATATACTGCGAAGATAACCTCTTTTGGAAAACTCCTGCTTACTATTTCTTCCGCTTCGTTAGGCGGTGTGATCGGTGTCAATTCCAAAAGAATACCATAGCTAAAATATTTTGGTATATTTAACAAATATTTATATCACGTTAAATTATAGTTCATAAAATTTGTGTCATAATATGCTATAATATCTGTAAATCGTATATGGAGGTATGATATTATGAAACATATCAAGACTATCAATAAGGCTAATCTGAAGAAGACTGCTGCTAAGGGCGGCTGCGGCAAGTGCCAGGCTTCCTGCCAGTCCGCATGTAAGACTTCCTGCACTGTTGCTAACCAGAAGTGCGAGAAGGAAGCTTGATCCACAAGGACCGTTTTTAGGGAGCTTTTAAGCTCCCGATACAGCGGGCGAGCACAGGTCAACTCTACACGGTCTTGGCTGACCCGTAGGGCTGGGCTTTGGTCGTCCGTTATTTTTTAAGATTTGCGAGGGAAGAAAATGATCCATAAATATAAACTTGCGGGATACAATGTCCTGCTTGATGTCAACAGCGGCGGTGTACATATCATAGATGATCTTACCTATGACATACTTGACAGTGTTGACCCGCCTTTTGCTGAGGAATGTCCTGCCGAGGTAGTTGCTAAGCTTTCAAGAAGTTATCCTGCACAGGATATCAAGGAGTGTTATGAGGAGATAGTATCTCTGTACAATGACAAGATACTGTATTCGGATGATGATTACGAAAAGTATGCGCTTGTAGCTGTGGCTTCACCTATCAAGGCTATGTGCCTGCATATTTCCCATGACTGCAACCTGAGATGCAAGTACTGTTTTGCTTCTACAGGTGATTTCGGCGTTGGCAGAAAGCTGATGGACCTTGAAACTGCTAAGCGTGCTATCGATTTTCTTATTGAAAAGTCAGGCGACAGAAAGTTCCTGGAAGTTGATTTCTTCGGAGGCGAGCCTTCGCTGAATTTCGACGTTGTTATGCAGACTGTTGAATATGCACGTTCAAGAGAGGCTGAAACTGGTAAGACCTTCAGATTCACCACAACTACCAACGGTATGCATCTTACCGATGAAATGATCGATTTCATCAATAAGGAGATGTACAACGTGGTTCTCTCAATTGACGGCCGAAAAGAAGTCAATGACAGAATGAGAGTTCGTGTTGACGGAACAGGCTGTTATGACCTTATCACCAAGAATTTCAAGCGTTTGGTGGACAAGCGTCCCAATGACAAGGATTGGTATGTTCGCGGCACTTACACCAAGTACAATCTTGATTTTTCGGAAGATGTAGTTCATCTTCATGACCTCGGATTTGAACAGATCTCCGTTGAGCCTGTTATGGCTGATGCTAAAGAACCCTATGCCATTACAGAAGCTGATCTGCCCCGTATTTTCAAGGAGTACGAAGTCCTTGCTGAAAAGATCAAGAAAATCAGAGAGGAAGGAAAATTCATCAACTTCTTCCATTTCATGCTTGATCTCGATCAGGGTCCCTGTGCTATAAAGAGACTTCGTGGATGCGGATGCGGCAATGAGTATGTTGCTATCACACCCGATGGTGATATCTACCCCTGCCACCAGTTCGTTGGTATCGATGAGTACAAGATGGGCAGTCTTTATGACGGCAGCTTCAATCTCGAAATGAAAGACGAATTCGCTAAAGCTCACGTTTATAACAAGCCCGAATGTAAAAAGTGCTGGGCAAAGTTCTATTGCAGCGGCGGATGCAACGCCAATAACTACATATATCAGCATGATATCCATGCGGCTCACAAGCTTTCCTGTCAGATACAGAAGAAGCGCCTTGAAGTCGCTATACTGATGAAGGCAGTTCAGCTGCTTGACGATGCTGAATAATGTTTGATTACAGGGAACTCCGAGCTCTTTTTGATATAACTGAGCCACTTGGCTGGAGCGATAAAACCATATCATCATTGAAAGCTGAATACGGCAGTCTTCCTGTTGCGCTGGAGGATTATTACAGGCAGTGTGCGGGCTGTGATGTGCTTGCTTCTAATCCTGCAGGTGATTATCTTATGCCTGCAGAGAAAGTCGGTATGTACAAAGAGCAGGGATACTATGTTTTCTTTTGTGAAAACCAGAGCGTTTCCTTTTGGGGCATAAAACTTGAGGATATGGACAAGCCTGATCCTCCTGTATATGAGAGTTATGACCGTGGTGAATGGTTTCTCACAGGAGATAGTCTTTCAAAGTTTCTTATCTCCGAAGGCTATCTTTGTGCAGTCACAAGCGGCTTAGAATATGCGACGGAAGATTATCTTGAAGCTGATGAAGAACAGGCTGAAAATATCCGCGGTAAATTTGAACATATCGAACGTGCGGACAGCGGAATATATCAGGGTGCAGAGTTCTACCGTATCAATGAAGATTCCTACATGGCTCTTCTGCCTGACAGCTGCGGGAGTCTTGTTATATTCGCATCAAAAAGTGAGAAAGGCTTTGATGATGCCGAAAAAGTGGTTCTGCCTTTACTTGACATTGATCCCGAGGAGGACTAAAATGAAGAATATAACCGATTATTATCCCTCAAAATACTGCGCTGACGGTGTAAACTGCGTAGCCGCAGGAATTTATGAATACGAGGGGCTGTATTTTACAAGCATTTCCTTTGAACAGGAACCCGAGTACGGTGAACACGAGGACGCAAGCGATATCTCACAGCATCCGCTGGAAGACATCCTCAATAAATTTGGAGTTTATGTTCAGGATTATTTTGAGTACGATATCTATTACGGCTCAAAGCAGTGTCACCTTGAATTTGCTTCAACCGATATCGAAAATATCAAGGCACTTAGGACTATCCTTGGCAGACACGTTTACTGTGATCCTGATGGAAAACTTGTTATTGAATAACGTTCTCTTTTTCAATATCATATTAGTAAATAAAGCACTTTCGTTTCCGAAGGTGCTTTTTGCTTTTGGTTAAATCTCACGGACAGAAAAAATTTACTTCTGTTGAGTACTTTAAACGGTTTTGTCAGCACTTTTAATGTTGACAAATTTTACGAAAAGATATATAATAATAAAGTATGTTGCAGAATGACCGATATTGGCTTTTCAGGACTTGAATTTGACGGTCATGGCACGAAGTATCTATGCTTATGCTGGAAATGAGGTTAATGATGTCAGAAAAATATGTTCCTGCTGTCGGGAGTGAAGAAGCTTTACAAAATCTGATAGGGTGGGCTGAAAAATATCGTTCCGACAACGGTCATGCGCCGATGGCTTTTTTACATTCCTACGGCTGTCAGCAGAATGTCAGTGATGGCGAAAAAATAAAAGGTATGCTGTCTAAAATAGGGTATGATTTTACAGAGGATACCGATTCTGCACAGCTTATTCTGCTGAACACCTGCGCTGTACGTGAAAATGCTGAGGACAGAGTATTCGGCAATATCGGAAATTTCAAAAAACTGAAAGAGAACAGCAAAGACCTTATAATAGGTATCTGTGGCTGTATGGCACAACAAAAGCACGTTGCTGATAAGATTAAAGAATCTTACCGACAGGTCGATCTTGTATTCGGAACATTTGCTTATAACGAGCTGTATTCCATGCTTTGGGAAGTTATTTCAAAGCACCGCCGTCTTTTTAATCAGTCTGAAGTTTGCACTGAGATAGACGAGGGAATGACTCAGCTTCGCGACGACAAGTTCAGGGCTTTTGTACCAATAATGTACGGTTGTAACAATTTCTGCACCTACTGCATAGTTCCTTATGTACGCGGCAGAGAAAGAAGCCGCAAACCCGAGGCTGTACTTGCTGAGGTAAAAAGTCTTATTGAACAAGGTTATAAAGAGATCACTCTGCTTGGGCAGAATGTTAACTCCTATGCATACGGATTTCCACAGCTTTTGAGAGATATCGACAAGATAGAGGGGAAGTTCCGCATACGCTTTATGTCCAGTCATCCTAAAGACGCTACCAGGGAACTGATAGATACCATAATTGACAGCGAACACATCTGCAAGCATTTGCATCTTCCTGTACAAGCAGGCAGCGATAGGGTACTGAAAGCTATGAACCGCCGATATACAGTTGAAAAGTACATGGAAATGATAAACTATGCCCGCGGACGTATGCCGCATTTCTCCTTCACAACAGACCTTATCGTAGGTTTCCCGGGGGAGAGTTACGAGGAATTCTGTCAGACAAAAGAACTCATCAAACGGGTCAAGTATGACAATATTTATTCATTCGTTTATTCAAGACGTTCCGGAACTCCCGCAGCTGAAATGGAGGACAATATCTCGGATAAGCAGAAAGGTCTTTGGCTCAGAGAACTTCTTTTGGAACAGCGTGAGATAACCTCAGAATGGTTTGGTAGATTTGTGGGTAATACTGTTGAGGTTCTTGTCGATGGCGAGGGAAGAACAGGAGAGGGATGGCTCACGGGCAAGAACGATGAGAATATAATCGTTGAGTTTCCCGCTGATAAAAAGTATATAGGTGAATTCGTCAAAGTGCGCATAATCAAAGCGATGAACTGGGCACTTGAAGGCGAAATGGTCACTGAATAATATATAGTTTAAGGAGTAGTAAAAATGAACGTTATAGAACTTACAAGACAGCTTGGAAAAGCTATTCAGGAAGATGAAAGATACAAGAAGTACGAGGCAGCCTGCGCACTGAATGATACCGATACCGAGATCCAGAACGAGATAGGCAAATTCAACCAGATGCGTCAGGATCTCAGTGTTGAGATGAGAAAGCCTGATAAAGATGCGGACAGACTCACAACTCTGGATCACGATATCAAGGAGCTTTATGACAAGATCATGGCTATGCCTAAGATGATCGAATACAACGAAGCTAAGGCTGATATCGATGCATTGATGAAGAGCGTTTATTATATCCTTCAGCAGGCAGCAAACGGCGAAGACCCTGAAACTTGTCCTGCACAGGCACCCTCAGGCTGCACAGGAAGCTGCTCTACTTGCGGCGGCTGCGGCTAAAAAACAAATATATCCCTAAAATAGAACGGAGCGGGCAGAAGTGACACTTAAAGAGATAGATGAATCAAAGCTTACACCCATGATGAAGCAGTATCTGGCGGTGAAAAAGAAGTACAAGAACCACATTCTTTTCTACCGTCTGGGTGATTTTTACGAAATGTTTTTTGACGACGCACTGATCGTTTCAAAGGAACTGGAGCTTACCCTTACAGGCAGAGATTGCGGTCTTGATGAACGCGCCCCTATGTGCGGCGTGCCTTTCCATGCTTGTGATGTTTATCTTAAAAAGCTGATAGAAAAAGGTCACATGGTGGCTATATGTGAACAGACAAAAGATCCTTCCGAATGCCAGGGCCTTGTTCCCCGTGATGTCATCAGGGTAGTCACTCCCGGTACGCTTATTGAAAGCAGTATGCTGGACGAGTCTTCAAATAACTATCTCTGTGCGTTTTATATGCAGTCAAAAGAAGCAGCACTTTGTCTGGCGGATATCTCAACGGGCGAGGTACATCTTTTTGATTTTACAGGTAAAGACACAGCCAACAGCGCTATTAACGAGCTTTCAAGATTTTCTCCCTCGGAGATACTAATAAATGACGCTATTCTTTCTAACAGAGAGATCTCAGCATTTATCCGTGAGAAGATAAAGACCAGTGTTCAGCTTCTTGAAGATGCTGACTTCGATCCTGCAAATCATACCGATGAAGTGCTGACACAGTTCTCTGTCAACAGCCTGGATTCTCTGGGGCTGAAAGCTGATAGTCTGAGCGCTTTTGCAGTCTGCGGACTTTTCGCGTATATCCACGAAACGCAGAAAGCTCTCGTAGGAAGATTTTCCGAGATAACCCGACATGATTCCGACCCGATAATGACTATCGGATTTACTGCCCGCAGGAATCTCGAACTTACGGAGACACTTCGCAATAAGCAGAAAAAAGGCTCTCTGCTGTGGGTAATCAGCAATACAAAGACCTCTATGGGTAATCGTATGCTGAAATCATGGCTTGAACAGCCTCTTATAAATCCCGCAAAGATAATTGACAGGCTGAACGCTGTTGAACAGCTTGTCCGTGACCCTGTATCTCTTGGAGAGATACGCGAAGTCCTGAGTGGAGTTTACGACCTTGAGCGCCTTATGACAAGAGTTATGTACCGTTCTGCAAGTCCCCGAGATCTAAAATCTCTTTCTCTCACTGCGCTGAAACTTCCCGAACTTAAAAGGCTGCTTTCCGCATTCGACGGTAAGCTTATCAAGGACTGCACGGGCAGGATATCCACCCTTGACGCAGTATCAAACCTTGTTGAAAATGCCATCGTTGACGAACCGCCTGCAAATGTCAAGGACGGCGGAGTGATCCGCGAAGGTTTCAATGAACAGCTTGACGGTCTGAGGAATATCATTTCGGGCGGAAAAGGTCTGATAGATGATATTGCCGAGCGAGAAAAGGAAAAGACAGGCATCAAGAACCTGAAGATCGGCTATAACAGGGTTTTCGGATATTATATCGAGGTCACAAAATCCTACTATGATCTGATACCCGATCATTACATCAGAAAACAAACTCTTGCAAACTGTGAGAGATTCATAACCGATGAACTGAAAGTTGCCGAGAACACTATACTCGGTGCAAGCGACAAGATACTTACCCTCGAACAGGAGATATTCGGTGAGGTTAGAGAGTTTATCGCCACTCAGCTCAGGCTTGTTCAGGAGACTGCTACTGCTGTTGCTGAGATAGATGTACTGTGCTCCTATGCTACTGCGGCTATTAAGAATAATTACACTAAGCCAGAGATAGCAATCGACGGTATTATCAATATCAAAAACGGCAGACACCCTGTTGTTGAACTTATGCAGCAGGACGAAGTATTTGTTCCGAATGACACCTATCTCGATCTGACCGGCAACCGTATGGCTGTTATAACCGGTCCGAATATGTCGGGTAAATCCACATATATGCGTCAGGTTGCGCTGATAACCCTTATGGCACAGATAGGCTGTTTTGTACCTGCTGATTATGCCAAGATATCGGTTGTAGACCAGATATTTACAAGAATAGGCGCATCCGATGACCTGACTGCAGGACAGTCGACCTTTATGGTGGAAATGAGCGAGGTCGCTGACATCGTAAAACACGCTACTAAGAACAGCCTTGTCATTCTTGATGAGGTCGGCAGAGGCACTTCAACTTTTGATGGTATTGCTATTGCACGCGCAGTATCTGAATTTATATCCACTTCACGTTCTCTCGGCTGCAAGACACTTTTTGCTACTCATTATCACGAGCTTATCGCTCTTGAAGATGAACTTGACGGCGTGAAGAATTATTCCGTTGCCGTCAAGCGTCAGGGGGACAATATCAAGTTCCTGCGTAAGATAGTAAAAGGCGGTGCGGACGAAAGCTTCGGTATCGAAGTTGCCAAACTTGCTGGTCTGCCCAACAAGATAATCGGCAGAGCAAAATCACTGCTCGGCGAGATGGAAGCTGAGTCCATTAAAGCAAAAGCCGCAGTTGCTGAAAGTGACAGCGGGCAGATATCCTTTGACAGGATAAGCGACAGTATAGTTACCGACAAACTCCGCAAGACAAACATTGACGAGATGAACGATGAGGAACTTAGAGAGTTTGTAAAAGATCTGCTGAGATACGTTTGATACCATACGAAAATACTTTAAAGTGATCAGATGATCACATAGAACAGGAACATAAAATGTCAGAGATTAGAGTTTTGAGCAAGGAAGTTTCCGAGCTGATCGCTGCGGGCGAGGTCATCGACAGACCCGCATCAGTTATAAAGGAACTCCTTGAGAACGCAATAGATGCAGGCGCAACAGTCATAACCGTTGAGATAAAGAATGGCGGCAGAACTTATATGAGAGTGACCGACAACGGCAAGGGCATAGCTCCCGAAGATCTGCCTACGGCCTTTCTTCGTCATGCCACCAGTAAAATATCTCAAAAAGATGACCTTGACAGTATAATGACCCTCGGTTTCAGAGGTGAGGCCCTTGCTTCAATCTGCGCTGTTGCAAAGGTCGATGTTATGACCAAACGACGTGAAGACAGCTATGGTACTCATTATTCAATCGAAGGCGCTGTTGAAAAAACAAGCGAGCAGTGCGGCTGTCCCGATGGTACAACATTTGTTGTGAGAGATATTTTCTATAACGTTCCCGCAAGACTGAAATTTCTGAAAAAAGATACTTCAGAAGCTAACCACGTAGCCGACCTTGTCACAAAACTGACCCTTTCACACCCCGATGTATCTTTCAAGCTTATTCGCGATAACAAAGCTGAAATAATCACTGCAGGGGACGGCAAGATATATTCTGCAGTCTATTCAGTGTACGGCAGAGAGTTCGCAAACAGTATGATCGAAGTCGACTATACGTGGCAGGGGATACACGTTTACGGTTATACCGTAAAACCGCTCTCCGCCAAGCCTAACCGCAAGTTCCAGAATTTTTTTGTGAACAGCAGATTTGTAAAGTCGAAAGCCTGTGCTTCCGCGATCGAAGAAGCATACCGCAACAATATAATGGTTGGCAAATTTCCAGCCTGTGTACTGTATATCGATGTTCCGCCTAATACTATCGATGTGAATGTTCATCCAACAAAGATAGAAGTTCGTTTTTCTGACGAAAGGCTGATACATGAAGCCGTATACTTTGCAGTCAAGAATTGTCTTATGGAAAAAGACGAGCCAAATGAACTGAAACTCGAAAATCGCAGAAATTTTACCGATCATGAGCTGTATGATTTTCCGCCTGAAGACAAAAGCGTTCAGCTTGAATTTGCAGTTGAAGAAGAAACGCTTCCCGATGCTGATAAAGTTTTACAGAAGATTGCCAGTCAACCTGTACTGAAACCTGTACAATCTCAGTCGGTTCCTGAACCTGTAGCTTCAAAGGAGATACCTCTCCCCGAACCGCCCGTGCCCAAACCATATCAGCCTAAGATAACCAAAGTGGAAAATATTCCTATCGATGAAGAAGACAGAAAATCAGGTGAAGACCTTTTTCTTGCAAGTCTTGAA